>Ga0310811_10000413_pt1 | contig 58081 bp, 53 predicted proteins | sample YCmetagenome_FD_207642 | JGI IMG/M metagenome (GOLD analysis project Ga0310811, IMG submission 207642) | Soil microbial communities from experimental microcosm in Duke University, North Carolina, United States - YC | ecosystem: Engineered > Artificial ecosystem > Soil microcosm > Unclassified ... | reverse complement strand
GCGAGGCGAACATGAGCAGCGCGACCGGGCGCGAGAGGTCGAGGAAGCCGGCGACGCGCGGGTTGGACAGGACCGCGTCGGCGTCGCGCAGGTCGGCGTAGACGGCGGTCGCCCCGGGGACGTGCGCCAGCAGCGCGGTGCTGTGCGCGATGGCGACGGCGTCCGCGTCCACGTAGACGACGCGCGCGTTCGGGTTGATCGCGTGGACGACCTCGTGCACATTGCCGGCCGTGGGGATGCCGGAGCCGAGGTCGAGGAACTGGTCGACGCCCACCATGGCGAGGTGGGTCACGGCGCGGCGCAGGAACGCGCGGTTCGCCTGGCACAGGTGCGCGACGTCCGGCCACACCTCGATCGTGCGCGCCGCGAGCTGCCGGTCCGCGGCGAAGTTGTGCGATCCGCCCAGATAGAAGTCGTACATGCGGGCCGCGGATGGAGTCTCGATCTCCACCTCGTCCGGAGCCCAGACCGGCCGATGCTGCGTCATAGCCGCCTCCCCTTGAAAACCAACGAGCCGCGCGGTGTGAGCTTACGTCACATCGCGCGGCCGCGGAGGGGGGCTCGAGCAGGGTCGGCCAGGGTTCTGGCTACGCCTCGCCGGAGGCGGCCCAGAGGTTGATGCCGGCCTCGATCGCGTACTTGTCGATCTGCTCCAGCTCCTCCTCGCTGAAGTCGAGCCGGTCGAGTGCGCCGAGGCTGTCGTCGAGCTGCGCGACGCTGCTGGCGCCGATCAGCACCGACGTCACGCGCGGATCGCGCAGCGCCCACGAGAGCGCCATCTGCGCGAGCGACTGGCCGCGCTCGGCGGCCATCGCGTTGAGCGCGCGGACGTGATCGAGCGTGCTGTCGTTGAGCATGTCGGTGGACAGCGACGAGTTGCGGGCGGCGCGCGAGTCGGCGGGAACGCCGTCGAGGTACCTGCTCGTCAGGATGCCCTGCGCGAGCGGCGAGAAGGCGATGCAGCCGACGCCGGTCTCACCGAGCACGTCGAGCAGCCCGTGCTCGATCCAGCGGTTCAGCATCGAGTACGAGGGCTGGTGGATCAGCAGCGGCGTGCCGAGCGAGCGGAGGATCTCGACGGCCTCGCGGGTGCGCTCGGGGCTGTAGGACGAGATGCCCGCGTAGAGCGCGCGCCCGGAGCGGACGGCCGTGTCGAGCGCGCCCATCGTCTCCTCGAGCGGCGTCGAGGGGTCGAAGCGGTGGCTGTAGAAGATGTCGACGTAGTCGAGGCCCATCCGCGCCAGGGACTGGTCGAGGCTCGCCAGCAGGTACTTGCGCGAGCCTCCGCCCTGACCGTACGGCCCCGGCCACATGTCGTAGCCGGCCTTGGTGGAGATGATCAGCTCGTCGCGGTGCGCGCGGAAGTCCTCGGCGAAGATCCGGCCGAAGTTGCGCTCCGCGCTGCCGTAGGGCGGCCCGTAGTTGTTGGCCAGGTCGAAGTGGGTGACGCCGCGGTCGAAGGCGCGCCGCAGGATCGCCCGCTGCGTCGCGATGGGCAGCCCTTCGTCGCCGAAGTTGTGCCAGAGCCCGAGGGAGACGGCGGGCAGGTCGAGGCCGGAGCGTCCGCATCGGCGGAACGTCGCGTCGTCGTAGCGGCCCGCGGCAGCCTGGTAATCCATGGTCGTACTCCGGTGGATGGTGGGATCTGGTGTCCCCACCCACTCTGGCCCGGCCTCACTGATCTGTCCAATAGAAGAATGTGATCCGCTCGATCGCGCAGGAAGCTCAATCCCGGCGCTGTCCCGGCGGCCGGTGCGGCGTCAGGGCTTGCGCGCGACGATGCCGGCGATGCAGCGCGAGGCCGGACTCGGGTTGCGCAGCACCGGGCCGTCCGGCCACCACTCCGAGCACGGCACCAGGCCGATGTCGCCCTCGCCGTTGGCCTGGATGAACTCCAGCCCGGGCAGCATGGCCTCGATCTCGGCGCGGGTGCGGAAGGCGCCGGCGCCGAGCGGCCCGCGCACGAGGACGTCCTCGATGCGCTTCGCGATGTCGGTGAGCTCCGCGACCTCCGGGTCGAAGAAGTGGCTGAACACGACGTACGAGCCGGACGCGAGCGCGTCGATGTACTCGGCCATCACCGCCGGGCCGTCGTCGCCGACCAGGTGGTGCAGCGTGCCGACGTGCAGCAGGGCCACGGGCTCGTCGAAGTCGATGTTGGTGAGCACGACCTGGTTCTCCAGCACCGTGCGCGGCTTGAAGATGTCGGCCTCGATCATGTGCGTGAACTCCTCGTCGGCCAGCAGCGCGCGGCCGTGGGCGAGCACGACGGGATCGTTGTCCACGTAGACGACCTGCGCCTCGGGCTGCAGCCGGTGCACGATCTGGTGGGTGTTCTCCGCCGTCGGCAGGCCGGATCCGCAGTCGAGGAACTGCTGGACGTCGCTTTGCGCGGCCAGGAACCGGCACGCGCGGTTCAGGAACCCGCGGTTGCCGCGCGCGATGTCCGCGGCCTCGGGCACGGCGTCGAGGACCTTGCCCATCACCACGCGGTCGACGGCGTAGTGGTCCTTGCCGCCGAGGAATCCGTCGTAGACACGCGCGATGCTCGGCCGATTGGGGTCGATCCCGACAGGCGCCTGGCTCGGCGAAGTCCCGGAGCTCACTGAAATCCTCACCTCGAAAACTCTTCTGATCGTACGTCAGGTCTATCGGACAGAGTACTCGCGTACGGCCGCGACACCATGGACGGATGCGGGCGGAGCGCCGGAAAGGGCGGGCCCTCGTGGCGGCCGCTAGGGTGGGGATCATGCAGCTGCTAGCGCCGACTCCGCTCGGGGACGCCCGGATCACTCGCTTCCCGGCGGTCGGTGCGCGCCGTGCCGCGCTGCTGGTCGGCCACGGGGCCGGCGGCGGCGTCGAGGCGCCGGATCTGCGGGCTCTGGCGGCCGATCTACCGAAGGACGGGATCGAGGTCGCGCTGGTCGAGCAGCCGTGGCGGGTGGCCGGAAAGCGGCTCGCCCCGGCGCCGAAGTCGCTCGACGTGGGCTGGCGCGCGGTCATGGAGTGGTGGGCGGCGAACGCCGGCGCGGACGGTGTCCCGGTGATCGTCGGCGGCCGAAGCGCGGGCGCCCGCGTCGCGTGCCGGACCGGCGCCGACACCGGAGCGCACGGCGTGCTGGCCCTGTCGTTCCCGCTGCATCCGCCGGGAAGGCCGGAGAAGTCGCGAATCGCCGAACTTCTCGGCAGCGGGCTCCCGACGCTGGTCGTCGTGGGCGCGATGGACCAGTTCGGCGCCCCCTCCGAATACCCGGAGCTGCCGCCGACGCATCGCCTGGTCGGCTTGCCGGCCGGCGACCACGGCTTCTCCGTGCGCAAGAGCCAGACGCCGGTGATCGACGACATCACGCGCGCGGCAGCCGCGTGGATCGACTCCATCCTCTGATGCGGACGCCTCAGTTCACTGAAAGCGGTTCCGCGGCAGGAGAAGCCAGCAGCTCGCGGATCTCGCGCACGGCCTCGCGTCCGGCGCGGTTGGCGCCGACGGTGCTGGCCGACGGCCCGTAGCCGACGAGGTGCAGCCGCGGCTCGAGCGCGACGCGTGTGCCGTCCATGGTGATTCCGCCACCGGGCGCGCGCAGGTGCAGCGGGGCGAGGTGGTCGAGCGCGGCGCGCCAGCCGGTGCACCACAGGATCATGTCCGCCTCGACGAATCGCGGTTCTCCCGCCCGCGAGTGGTCCCACGCGACGCCGTTCGGCGTGATCCGATCGAACATCGGAAGCCGGTTGAGTACGCCACTGCGCCGCGCCTCGCGCACGGCATCGGTGACCGGCAGCCCGGTGACGCCGACCACGCTCTGCGGCACGAGCCCCTCGCGGACCCTGCGCTCGACCATGGCGACGACTTCGCGTCCGTACTCGCGCGTGAACGGCTGATCGCGGAACACGGGCGGACGCCGCGTGACCCAAGTCGTCGACGCACCCGCCCGCGCGAGCTCCGTCAACAGCTGGATCGCGGTGATCCCGCCGCCGACCACGACCACGCGCTTGCCCGCGAAAGGCTGCGGGCCCGGATAGGTCGCTGCGTGCAGCTGCTTCCCGCGGAAGGTCTCGCGGCCGGGGTAGTAGGGCCAGAACGGCCTGGTCCACGTTCCGGTCGCGTTGATCACGGCACGCGCCGCCCACGTCCCGGCGTCGCTCTCCACGAGCAGCCGGCCGTCCGGTCCGTGCCGCACGGCGCGAACGGAGACCGGCCGGCGGACAGCGAGCTGGAAGCGCTCCTCGAAGGCGGCGAAGTATCGGGGGAGCGCGACCGAGGCGCGCTCCTGCGGGGACGGCGGGTCGAAGGTCATGCCGGGCAGGTCGAAGATCCCGTTCACGGTCTCTACGCGCAGCGTCGGCCATCGGTGCTGCCACGCCCCGCCGGGCGCCCGATCGCCGTCGAGGACCACATAGCCGCCCTCCGGCTCGAACCCGGCGCGGCGCAGGAAGTAGGCGCTCGACAGGCCCGCCTGCCCGGCGCCGATCACCACGACGTCGGTCTTGCGCATCTCGCCGCCACCCTCGCTGCTCACGGTTACTTGAACACTCAAGGACCGCTGTTGCTTCCACGGGTCCAATGAGCCGAATCGTCGAATCGCCTCGACGATCAGAATCACGCTGTCGCGGAGGGCCGCCGACACCCACGCCTGGCGCTCGTCGACCGCCGCGGCCTTCCAGGACTTCGGCCGCTACCAGAGCACGTGCGCGCAGGCCGTCACCCTCGGCGACCTCGACCACCCGAGCGGCGGCCGACGCCGTGGCCCACGTGACGCGCAGCCCGCGGTCTCCGCAGCAGGCCGCTCACGCCGGACCATGACGTTTCATCACGGTTCTTCCATCCGACACGTCAATTCGCTCAACGCTTAACGTCGGTGCGATCCTTGCCGGTTCTCATGTGGATCGGCAGTCTCAATGCTGATACCCCGAATCCGCCCACTCGGCCGGGGCGTCAGCATCCTGAATCGCTACCCACGAAAGAGTCAGCATGCGCAGTTTCCTGATACGCGTCGCCACCCTCGCGACGGCCGCCACCACGATCGTCGCGCCCGCGGCGTCGGCCACCACCACGGCCGCCCACGAGCTCGGCTTCAAGCCCCTGCACTACAACATCAACGGCTACAACTGGGGCGGCTACGCCGCCACCGGCAGCGGCTTCACCTCCGTCTCGGCGAGCTGGACCGAGCGGGCCGCGACCTGCAACTCCACCAACGACCTGTACGCGCCGTGGGTCGGCATCGACGGCTACGGCAGCTCTACCGTCGAGCAGACCGGCGTGGCCACCGACTGCTCCAGCGGCAGCCCCGTCGACGAGCCCTGGTACGAGATGTACCCGGCGAACCCGGTCTACCTGAACACGAGCACGTACCCGGTCAAGTCCGGCGACGCCATCTCGGCCTCGGTGACCTACGCCGGCAGCAACAAGTACACGCTCAAGCTCTCCGACTCCACCCGCGGCTGGACCTACACCACCACCAAGACCCTCTCCGCGTCGCGGGTCAGCGCCGAGGTCATCATCGAGTCGCCGACCGGGGCCTACCCGAACTTCGGCACACTGAGCTTCACCTCGGCGACCGTGAACGGCTCGTCTCTCGGCTCGTTCAGCCCGACCGCGCTCGACCCGAGCTCGAACGGCGTCTACGAGGCGAAGACCAGCGCCCTCTCCGGTGGCACCAGCTTCACCGAGACCTACCTGCACGAGTAGCAGGAGGGCCGCCGCGCCGGGCACGCGGTGAATTGAAATTTTCAACTGCCGACGTCGGCCTTTCCCGGCCGACGTCGGCAGTGCTTTGACGTGTGCGGACGCCCGCCCACACCATCCGAGCGTGACCAGAACCCTTTCCGCGCGGGTCGCCCTGCTCGCGGCCGCCGCCCTCGTCGGCGCAGGCCTGAGCCAGTCGGCCGTCCCGGCGCCCGCGTCCGCCGCCACCGCGCCGGCGGCCGGCGTGACCGTGAACGCGAACGAGGGGGACGGCACCATCCCCTCGACCGGCTACGGCCTGAACACCGCAGTGTGGGACGGCCAGATGAACTCGGCCACCACGCAGAGCCTGCTGTCCTCGGCCGGCGTCGGCATGCTGCGCTATCCCGGCGGTTCGTACGGCGACATCTACAACTGGCAGGACAACACCGCGCCGGGCGGCTACGTCGCGCCGGGCACCGACTTCGACCGGTTCATGGGCACCGCGAAGGCGATCGGCGCGCAGCCGATCCTGATCGCGAACTACGGCAGCGGCACCCCGGCCGAGGCCGCCGCGTGGGTCAAGTACGCGAACGTCACCCAGGGCTACGCCGCGAAGTACTGGGAGATCGGCAACGAGATCTACGGCAACGGCTACTACGGCGACGGCTGGGAGACCGACGACCACACGGGCAAGAGCCCGACGACGTACGCGGACAACGTCCTGCAGTACGCGAGCGCGATGAAGGCCGTGGACCCGACGATCCAGGTGGGCGCCGTGCTCACGCTGCCGGGCAACTGGCCGGACGGCGTGCTCGCCTCCGGCGACTCGGCGGACTGGAACCGGACCGTGCTCTCGGTCGCGGGCTCGGCGATCGACTTCGTCATCGTGCACTGGTACCCGAGCGGCGGCGGCGCCTCGACCGCGCTCGGCGAGCCGGCACAGCTGACCGGAGAGCTCGCGCAGCTGCGGCAGGAGATCGCCGAGTATGCGGGCTCGCGCGCCTCGTCCATCCACGTGGCGCTGACCGAGATGAACTCGGACGTGGACGAGGACACCCAGCCCGACGCGCTGTTCGCGGCGGACGCGTACATGACCGCGCTGGAGGACGGCGCGTTCACGGTCGACTGGTGGGACACGCGCAACGGCCCCGGCGCGATATCGACGGCCCCGGACGGTGCCACCGACTTCGGCGACTACGGGATCATCTCGAGCGGCACCTGCGTCGGATCCACCTGCGAACCGCCGGCGAACACCCCGTTCCCGACCTATTACGCGATCAGCATGCTGAGTAGACTCGGGCGTCCCGGCGACCTGATGGTCGGCGCGAGCACCGACCGGGAGCTCATCTCGGCGCACGCGGTACGCCAGGCGGACGGCGACCTCGCCGTGATGATCGTGAACAAGGACCCGAACAACTCGTACACGGTTAATCTCAACTACGCGGGATACACGCCGAGCGCTGCCATCCCGACGGTGTACACGTACGCCGACGAGGGCACCGCGATCACCAGCGCCCAGCAGGGCACGAGCGCCAGCCAGACGATCGCGCCGTACTCGATCGAGACAGTGGTCCTCACCCCGCAGTCGAACCGGTTCAGCGCCCTGACCGCGCCCGGAACGCCGTCGGTCGGCCAGGTGAGCGCGACCGGCGCGACCGTGAGCTGGGGCGCCTCGACCGGAGGGTCGGTGACGCGCTACGAGGTCGAGCAGCAGTACGGCACCGACAGCCAGCTGCTCGCCGAATCCACCGGCACCTCGGCGACGCTGCAGAACCTGGTCCCTGGCACCACGTACACGCTGAACGTCCTGGCCACCGACCAGTCGGGCAGGCTCTCCGAGCCCTCCGATCCGGTCACCTTCACCACGACCGCCCCGACGAGCAGCGCCTGCGCCGTCGACTACCACCTGACCGCCGGCTGGGGTAGCGGCTTCGTCGCCGCGGTGACGCTCTCCGACACCGGCCCCGACCCGATCGACGGTTGGACGCTGACCTTCGGCTTCCCGGGCACCGGCGAGACGCTCAGCAGCGGCTGGAACGCCAACTGGTCGCAGTCCGGGCAGAACGTCGAGGCCACGAGCCTGTCCTGGAACGCGCAGCTGGCGGCCGACGGCGGCAGTTCGCAGAGCATCGGATTCGTCGGGAACAACACCGGCGCCTATCCGTCGCCCACCGCCGTCAGCCTCAACGGCACGGTCTGCACGACGACGTACTCCGACTGATCCGACACCCGCGACCTACGGAAACAGTGAGCTGACATCATGACACTCCCCACCCGCCTTCGCCTGTACGCGACGTTGGCCGTCACCCTCGTCCTGGCCCTGCTCGCCGCAGTCCTGACCACGCTGACCGCGGCGACGCCCGCCGCCGCGGCAGCCGGGGTCGGCGCAGGGTACTGGCACACCTCCGGCAACCGGATCCTCGATTCCGGCGGCAACCCGGTCCGCATCGCCGGCATCAACTGGTACGGCTTCGAGACCCCCGACGAGATCGCCCACGGCCTGTGGGCGAAGGACTACCACGCCGTCATCGACGACATCAAGGCCCTTGGATACAACACGATCCGCATTCCGTTCTCGAACCAGATGGTCGAGGACCCGATCGTGCCGCAGAATCTCAGCTTCTACAACACCGGCCCGATCAACCTCGACCTCAAGGGACTCAATGCCCTGCAGGACCTGCAGAAGATCGTCACCTACGCCGGCCAGGACGGCCTGAAGGTCATCCTCGACGACCACCGCTCCGAGGCCGGCGAATCCGCCGAGTCCAACGGGCTCTGGTATACGAGCACGTACACGAATCAGAACTGGATCGACGACTGGACGACGATCGCGAAGCTGTTCGCGGGCAACCCGACCGTCGTCGGCTTCGACCTGCGCAACGAGCCGCACACGCCCGCCGGCGACACGTACGCCGAGGGTGCGACGTGGGGGACCGGCGACACGAGCACGGACGTCCGCCTCGCCTACGAGAACGCCGGCAACGCCGTCCTGGCCGCCGATCCGAACGCGCTGATCTTCTGCGAGGGCATCAGCGAGTACCCGGACAGCTCGGCGTCCGGCGGCTTCGACTCGACCTGGTGGGGCGGCGACCTGCAAGGTGTCGCGCAGTACCCGGTCCAGCTCACCACCGCAGGCCACGTCGTATACTCCGCGCACGACTACGGCCCGAACCTGTTCCAGCAGACCTGGTTCAACTCCTCGACCACCACCGCCGGCCTCGAATCGGTGTGGAACAAGAACTGGGGCTACATCTACAGCCAGAGCCTCGCCCCGGTCTGGGTCGGCGAGTTCGGCACCGACAACACGGCCGGCGACGTCTCCAGCACCACCGCCGGATCGCAGGGCCAGTGGTTCTCCTCCCTCGTCGCGTACCTGACCTCGAACCCGTGGATGGGCTGGACCTACTGGGCCCTCAACGGCGAAGACTCCTACGCGCTCCTCGACAGCAACTACGACGCCGAGCCGGCCAGCGCCCAGAAGCAGTCGCTCCTCGCCACCATCCAGTTCGCCCTCCCCGGCGCCGTCAACGGCGCCCCGAGCGCATCGGCATCGGCGTCGGCGTCGGCGTCGGCGTCGGCCACCTCCACCGGAACCGGCGCAAGCTCCGGCTCCGCATCGGCCACCTGCACCTACTCGCTGACCAGCACGTGGTCCGGCGGATTCCAAGGCCAAGTCGTCATCGCCGACACCGGCACCGCGGCGATCAACGGCTGGACGCTCGCGTGGACGTTCCCCGGCGATCAGAAGCTCAACAACCTCTGGGCCGGCACCTACACCCAGACCGGCGAGCAGATCACCGTCACCGCGGCTTCGTACGACGCGGACATCGCCGCCGGCTCCTCGGTGACCGTCGGGTTCACCGGCACCTACACCTCCAGCGACGCGAATCCGGCGGCGTTCACGCTCAACGGAGCCGCCTGCACCTGATCAGACCGCCGAGGGACCGCTCAGCCGCGCGCTGCGGCACGGGCAGATGCGGAACCGCGGAATGAAGCGGCGCCGGGCTCGGCCGCCCGGCGCCGCTTCCGCCCGCGGATCACGTACTCCGGGCCACCCGCGCCGACGGCGGCGAACAGCGCGGAAGCGAGGACCAGGAACGCAATCCCGCCGCCGGCCGGTGTGACAGAGACGCCCCTGCCGCTCTCTGTCAGGCGTCGTAGTCGACGACCACCGTCTCCGAACCTGGGGTGGACTGGCAGGTCAGGACGAAGCCGGCGTCGAGCTCGGACTGATCCAGCGCGAAGTTGCGGTGCATCTCGACCTTGCCGTCGGTGACCTTCGCGCGGCACGTCCCGCACACGCCGCCCTTGCAGGCGAACGGCAGGTCGGGACGTGCCCGCTGGGCTCCGTCGAGGATGGACGAGTCGCGGGGGACGGCCACCGTCGTGGACCGGCCGTCCAGCACGATGGTCACGTCGCTGGACTCGCCGGCCACCGACGGGTCCGCGTGGCGTATGGCGATGGGGGCGGCGCCGTCCACGAAGAACAACTCGCGGTGGATGCGGTCGTCGGGGACGCCGGCGTCGCTCAGGTGGTCGCGGGCTGCGGTGACGAGATCGAAGGGGCCGCAGAGCCACCAATGGTCCACGCTGCGGGGATCGCCGAGCAGCGGTCGCAGGGCCGTGAGCTTCTCGGCGTCGATACGGCCGCTGAACAGCTCGGCCTCGCGCGGCTCGCGGGAGAGCACATGCATCACTTCGAGGCGCGTCGGATAGCGGTCCTTGAGGTCGGCGACCTCGTCGGCGAACATCACCGTGTCGGTGCGGCGGTTGCCGTAGAGCAGTGTGACCGCCGTGCCCGGGTCGCGCAGTATCGTCGCCGCGATCGACAGGAGCGGGGTGATCCCGGAACCGGCGGCGATCAGCACGTGCCGACCCGAGGCCGAGACGTCCGGGGTGAAGGTGCCGGTCGGCGTGCCGACCTCGATCTCGACACCTGGGCGGACCTCCCGGACCAGCCACCGGGAGAACAGGCCGTCGGAGACCTCGCGCACGCCGATCCGCGGGGCCGATCCCTCGGGCGCGCAGATCGAGTACGAGCGGCGCTCCTCGCGGCCCTCGACGACCCGGCGCAGCGTCAGCGACTGCCCGGCCCGGAAGGCGTACTGGTCGGCGAGGTCGGCGGGCACGTGGAAGGTCACGGCCACGGCGTCGTCGCACAGGGGGGTGACGGCGGCGACGCGCAGGGCGTGGAACTCGCCGCGCAGCCGCGAGGGCATTGCGGACTCAGCGGCCGCCGCGGACCCGGCGGGTGCGGCGGACAGGCCGGACGCGCTCACGTCAGATCTCCTTCACGTGCTCGAACGGCTCGGCGCAGGACCGGCAGCGGCGCAGCGCCTTGCACGCGGTCGCGCTGAACCGGGACACCTCCTCGGTGTCGGCGGAACCGCACCTCGGGCAGGCCACCCGGCTCACGGTCGGGCCGAGCGTCAGCGGAACCGGCCCGGTCCGCCGCCGCCGCGCGGAGCCCGGCGGCGCGATCCCGGCCTCGGCCAGCCTCCGGCGGCCGCTCTCGCTGATCCAGTCCGAGGACCAGGCCGGAGCCAGGACGGTCCGGATCTCCACGTCGGCGTACCCGGCATCGCGCAGCGCGTGCTCCAGGTCGTCGCGCATCGCGTCCATCGCCGGGCAGCCGGTGTACGTCGGCGTGATCGAGACCACGACCCGGCCGTCGTCGCCCTCGTCGACGGAGCGCAGCACGCCCAGTTCGTCGAGGGTGAGCATCGGCAGTTCGGGGTCGGTCACCGTCGCCGCGACAGACCGAGCGCCGCTCACCGTCGCGGCCACCGGGTCGCTCACCGTCGTGGCCGTCGTGTCGCTCACCATGTCGCCTCCGGGTTCGCCCGGGCCACGCTCTGCAGTTCGGCCAGGAGGTAGCCCATGGCCTCGGTGTGGATGCCGTCGCGGCCGGTCCGCCCGGACACGCCGGCGGCCGGGGCCACCTCCGGAGCGCCGAGCTTCGCGGCGAGCATGACCTGCGCCAGCACGTCGTCGAACTCCTCGCGCAGCTCCGCGGGGTCGACGGCGACGCCCTCGGCGGCCAACGCCCGCTCGATCGGGTGTGTCGCGAACAGCTCGCCGACGTACGGCCAGATCGAGGCCATGCCCTCCATCAGCCGCTCGCGCGAGTACTCGGTGCCGTCGCCGAGGCGGACCGCCCAGCGCGCCGCGTAGTCGCGATGGTAGGTCACCTCCTTGACGCCCTTGTCGGCGATGGCGGCCAGCACCGGATCGCGCGAGCCCGTCAGCCGGTCGAGCAGGGCGAGCCGCCAGCTGGAGAACACCAGCAGACGCGCCGTCAGCTCGCCGAAGTCGCCGCGCTCGAGCTCGGCGAGCCGGACGTTGCGGAACTCCTGCTCGTCGCGCAGGAACGCGTACCGGTCCTCGGCGCCGTCCAGGTCCTGCGCCCGGCCGGCCCGGGCGAGCAGCAATCGGGCCTGGCCGAGCAGGTCGAGGGCGATGTTCGCGAGGGCGACCTCGTCCTCCAGTTCGGGCGCGTTCGTGCACCATTCCTGCAGCCGGTGCGAGAAGATCAGCGCGTCGTCGCCGAGCATCAGGCAGTATGCGGCCAGGTCGGCGGCATCCACGTCCTCCGGGATCGTCGCGTCCACGCCGGACAGCGGATCCTCGAACCCGGTGCCGAACGCCCAGCGAGCGTCGTTCTCCTCGGTCAGCGACTCGTAGACATTGTCGAAACTCATATGTGCGGGACCTCGTCCGGGATCTCGTAGAACGTCGGATGGCGATAGACCTTGTCGTTGCTCGGCGCGAAGAACGGGTCCTTCTCGTCGGGCGAGGACGCGGCGATGTGCGAGGCGCGCACCGCCCAGATCGACACCCCCTCGTTGCGCCGGGTGTAGAGGTCGCGCGCGCTGCGCAGGGCCATCTCGTCGTCCGCGGCGTGCAGCGAGCCGACGTGCACGTGGTTCAGGCCGCGCTTGCCGCGGATGAACACCTCGTACAGCGGCCAGCCGCGCTCGGGCGCCTCCGACTCCGGGGTCCGGTCACTCATCGCTCGTTCTCCCGCCGGTTCTTCGCAGCGTGCACCGCCGCGGCCTCGCGCACCCACGCGCCTTCCTCGTGTGCGCTGCGCCGCTGGGCGATGCGCGCCGTGTTGCAGGGGCCGTTGCCGCCCACCACGTTCTTGAACTCGGCCCAGTCGATCTCGCCGAAGTCGTAGTGCCCGCGCTCGGCGTTCCAGCGCAGCTCGGGGTCCGGGAACGTGACGCCGAGCGCCTCGGCCTGCGGTATCGACATGTCGACGAAACGCTGACGCAGCTCGTCGTTCGTGTGCCGCTTGATCTTCCAGGCCATCGACTGAGCGGAGTTCGGCGAGTCGGCGTCCGGCGGCCCGAACATCATCAGCGCCGGCCACCACCAGCGGTCCACGGCGTCCTGCACCATGGCGCGCTGCTTCCCGGTGCCCTTCATCATCTTCGTCAGCAGCTCGTAGCCCTGCCGCTGGTGGAAGGACTCCTCCTTGCAGATCCGGATCATCGCCCGCGCGTACGGCCCGTAGGAGCTGCGGCACAGCGGGACCTGGTTGCAGATCGCCGCGCCGTCGACGAGCCAGCCGATCACGCCGACGTCCGCGAACGAGAACGTCGGATAGTTGAAGATCGACGAGTACTTCTGCCGGCCGCTGATCAGCCGCTCCGTCAGGTCGGTCCGGTCCGCGCCCAGCGTCTCCGCCGCCGAGTACAGGTACAGGCCGTGCCCGGCCTCGTCCTGCACCTTGGCCAGCAGGATCGCCTTGCGGCGCAGCGAGGGCGCGCGGGTGATCCAGTTGCCCTCGGGCTGCATGCCGATGATCTCGGAGTGCGCGTGCTGCGCGATCTGCCGGATCACCGTCCTGCGATAGCCCTCCGGCACCCAGTCGCGCGGCTCGATCCGCTGGTCGCGCTCGATGGTGTGCTCGAAATGAGCCTCGAGCTCGGGCTCGGTGAGCGTCGCGGTCATCGGTCCTCCTTCGCCACGAGCGTCAGCACGTCGTACTTGGCGACCGACTCGCCGTTCTGGTTGGCGACGTCGGCGTCCCAGCGCACCTCGCCGTACTCCTGGTCGATCCGCCGGGTGATCTGCTTCGCGGTGAGCGTCACGGTCAGCGCGTCGTCGACCTTCACCGGTGTCAGGAACCGCAGGTTCTCCAGGCCGTAGTTCGCCAGGACCGGGCCCGGCTCCGGGGAGACGAACAGGCCGGCCGCGAAGGACACGACGAGGTAGCCGTGCGCGACGATCCCGCCGAACAGCGGATTCTCGGCGGCTGCCGCCGGGTCGGTGTGCGCGTAGAAGGTGTCGCCGGTGAACTCGGCGAAGTGGTCGATGTCGGCCAGGGTGACCGTGCGCGGGCCGGCCGTGACCGAGTCCCCGATCCGCAGCCGCGCCAGGGACTTCCGGAACGGGTGGACCTCGTCCTCGAGGCGCGGAGCGCCGGGAATCCAGGTGCCGGTCACGGCGCCGAGCGCGGCGGGGGAGCCCTGCACGGCCGTGCGCTGCATGTGGTGCAGCACGCCGCGGATGCCGCCCATCTCCTCGCCGCCGCCTGCCCGTCCGGGACCGCCGTGCACCAGTTGCGGCATCGGCGAACCGTGGCCGGTCGACTCCTTGGCGTCGTCGGCGTCGAGCACCAGCAGACGGCCGTGGAACGGCGCCGCACCGAGCACGACCTCGCGCACGAATCCCTTGTCCGCGCTCACGATCGAGCCGGTGAGGCTGCCGCCGCCGCGCGCCGCGAGGTCGATCGCGTGCTGCGTGGAGGTGTAGGGGAGCAGCGTCGAGACCGGTCCGAACGCCTCGACCTCGTGCGGCTCGGCGCGCTCCGGATCGGCCTTGAGCAGCACCGGCGAGATGAACGCGCCGCGCGCGGCGTCGGCGTCCACGACTTCGACGGCGTCCGGGTCGCCGAACACCACGGTGCCCGCGTCCAGCAGCGCCTTCAGCGAACGCCGGACCTCCTCGCGCTGCTCGAGGCTGGCCAGCGCGCCCATCCGGACGCCCTCGGCGGCGGGATTGCCGACGGCGACCTTCGCGAGCCGTGCGCTCGACGCGGCCGCGACGTCGTCCAGCAGTTCGGCCGGGACGATCGCGCGGCGGATCGCGGTGCACTTCTGGCCGGCCTTCACCGTCATCTCGGTGACCAGTTGCTTGACGTAGAGGTCGAACTCGGTCGTACCCGGCCGGGCGTCGGGACCGAGGATCGAGCAGTTCAGCGAGTCGGCCTCGGCGTTGAACCGCACCGCGTTGCGCACGACCGCCGGGTGAGCGCGCAGCTTCTGCGCGGTGGACGCCGAGCCGGTGAACGAGACGAGGTCCTGCGAGGTGAGGTGGTCGAAGAGGTCTCCGACACTTCCGGCGACGAACTGCAGCGCGCCCTCGGGCAGGATGCCGGATTCGACCATGAGCTCGACGAGGCGCGCGGTCAGATACGCGGTCTGGCTCGCCGGCTTCACCAGGCTCGGCACTCCGGCCAGGAACGCCGGCGCGAACTTCTCCAGCGGACCCCACACCGGGAAGTTGAACGCGTTGATCTGTACGGCTACGCCCCGCAGCGGAGTCGCGATGTGCTGGGCGACGAACGTGCCGCCCTTGCTCAGCGGCTCGACGCCGCCCTCGACGTAGACGGTGTCGTTCGGCAGCTCGCGCTTGCCCTTGGAGCCGTAGCTGAACAGCACGCCGATGCCGCCGTCGATGTCGACCATCGAGTCGGTCTTGGTCGCGCCGGTCCGCGCCGAGAGCGCGTAGAGCTCGTCGCGGTGCTCGCGCAGGTGCGAGGCCAGTGCCTTGAGCAGCGCCGCGCGCTGGTGGAAGGTCAGTTCGCGCAGCGCCGGTCCGCCCACCGTCCGCCCGTGGTCGAGCGCGGCCGCGAAGTCCACGCCGGCCGACGACACCCGCGCGAGCTCCTCGCCGGTGACGGCGTCGTGCAGCGTGACGCCGCCGTCCGTCGCCGTGTGCCACATCCCGGAGACGTAGCTGCGCAACAGCGGTGTCGCGTGCCCCATGGGTCCTCCTGAGCGATTAACTGACCGAACGTTCGGATGGTAAGCCTAGCAAGGCCGCCGCGCTGAGGGAAGCGCTTGACACCCCTGGAGCTTGCGTTTTAACTGGGCCTAGCTTTTTCCTACCGTCCGTTCGGTCAGTAATCAAGGCGGTCGACGATCCATGACCCATCCCGCCCCCGCACTCGCTGATGCGGCCCGCACCATGTTCGAGGCGGACGCGGCATCGGCCGCCCTCGGCATCCGCGTCGAGCACGCGCTCGACGGAGCTGCGACCGCCCGGATGACCGTGACCGACTCGATGGTCAACGGCCACGGCATCGCGCACGGCGGCTACATCTTCCTGTTCGCCGACACCGCGTTCGCCTGTGCCTGCAACACCTACGGCCCGGTCACCGTCGCGGCCGGAGCCGAGATCTCGTTCGTCGCCAGCGCGCGGCTGGGGGACGAACTCACCGCCGTCGCCGAGGAGCGCACCCGCTACGGGCGCAACGGCATCTACGACGTCACCGTCTACCGGGAGACCCCTGACGGACGCGACGTGGTGGCCGAGTTCCGCGGCCGCAGCCGCACCATCGCCAAAGTCCAGCCGAGGGAGCCCTGAGCCATGACCGCGACGCACAACGAAGTGCCCGTCACCCGCCGCCGCCTCGGCACGGCGCCGGCCGCCGACGATCTCACCGCCGAGGAACGGCTCAGCCTCGACGAACTGCGCGCCCGCCAGCTCGGACGCCTGCAATGGACGCTCCGCCACGCCTACGAAAATGTGCCCGCCTACCGCGCGAAGTTCGACGCGGCCGGGGTTCATCCCGACGACTGCAAGGAGCTGGCGGACCTCGCCGAGTTCCCCACGACGACGAAGCAGGACCTGCGCGACAACTACCCCTTCGGCATGTTCGCGGTGCCGGAGAAGGACGTGCGCCGCATCCACGCCTCCAGCGGCACCACCGGCAAGCCCACCGTCGTCGGCTACACCGAGCAGGACATCGACACCTGGTCGACCGTGCTGGCCCGCTCGATCTTCGCCGCGGGCGGCCGTCCCGGCCACAAGGTCCACAACGCGTACGGATACGGCCTTTTCACCGGCGGGCTCGGCGCGCACTACGGCGCGGAGAAGCTCGGCTGCACCGTCATCCCGGCCTCCGGCGGCATGACCGCCCGGCAGGTCCAGATCATCGACGACTTCCGGCCCGAGATCATCATGGTCACGCCGACCTACATGCTCACGCTGCTCGACGAGTTCGAGCGCCGCGGCATCGACCCGCGCACCACCTCGCTGAAGGTCGGGATCTTCGGCGCCGAGCCGTGGACCGAGCAGATGCGCTGCGAGATCGAGGAGCGGATGGACCTCGACGCCGTGGACATCTACGGCCTGTCCGAGGTGATGGGTCCCGGCGTGGCCCAGGAGTGCGTCGAGACGAAGGACGGCCTGCACGTCTGGGAGGACCACTTCTACCCCGAGGTCGTCGACCCGATCGACAGCCGCGTGCTGCCCGACGGCGAGACCGGCGAGCTGCTGTTCACCTCGCTGACCAAGCAGGCGCTGCCGATCATCCGCTACCGCACCCGCGACCTGACCGCGCTGCGGCCGGGCACCGCGCGGCCCGCGTTCCGCCGGATGGACAAGGTGACCGGCCGCTGCGACGACATGATCATCCTGCGCGGGGTGAACGTCTTCCCCACCCAGATCGAGGAGATCGTCCTGGACGTCGACGGACTGGCCCCGCACTTCCAGCTCAAGCTGACCAGGCGCGACCGGATGGACCACATGACCGTGCTCGCCGAGGCGTCGGCCGGCACGGGCGTCGACCGCCGCCGCGCGGCCGCGCTCGAGGTCGTCTCCCGGGTCAAGGACGGCGTCGGCGTCACGGTCGCCGTCGAGATCCTCGACCCGGAGTCCCTGGAGCGCTCGGCCGGGAAGCTGCGCCGGGTGATCGACGAGCGGCGGACGCCCTGAGACGACCTGCGAGAATGACGCCATGGCCGACACCGTGACGAACCGGACCGCCAAGCGCGGCAGACCCGGGTACGACCTGGAATCGCTGCTGCGCGTCGCGGTCGCGACGTTCAACGAGCGCGGGTTCGACGGAACCAGCATGGAGGACCTCTCCCGGGTGCTCGGGATCTCCAAGTCGGCGATCTACCACCACGTGTCCAGCAAGGACGAGCTGCTGCGGCTCGCCGTCAACCGCGGCCTCGACGGCCTGTTCGCCGAGGTGGCCGCGCTTGACGCGGTCGAGGGTCGGGCCGTCGACAAGCTCGAGCACCTCGTGCGGGCGAGCGTGCGCGTCCTGATCGACGAGCTGCCGTTCGTGACGCTGCTGCTGCGGGTGCGCGGCAACACCGGGGTCGAGCGGGACGCGCTGGCCCGCCGCCGCGAGTTCGACCAGATCGTCTCCGACCTCGTGAAGCAGGCCGCCTTCGACGGCGACCTGCGGCCCGACGTCGACCCGCACGTCTCCGCGCGCCTGCTGTTCGGCATGGTCAACTCGATCGCCGAGTGGTACCGGCCGCGCGGGGACGCGGCGGCGGCGAGTGAGGCGCTCGCCGAGGCCGTCGCGGTCGTCGCCTTCGACGGCCTCCGGCTGCAGTGACGGCCATCAGTCTTCGTACAGCGCGATGAGCCGGCCGGCCACGCCGCCCCTGCGCAGCCGGTCGAGCGCGTCCGGGATCTCCGCCGGCGTGATCAGGTTCATCGGCGGCTTCAGGTCGCCCGAGCGCATCAGCGCGTAGAGCGCCTCTAGGTCCTCCCTGGTGCCGGACTTCGAGCCCTTGATCGTCAACTGGTTGATGATGATCGGGTACGTGTTGATCGTCGCTTCGAGCCGGCCCATCCCGACCTGGACGAGCGTCCCGAACTCGGCGAGCGTCTCGATCGCGGCTGACGTCGTGCCGCCGAAGCCCGCGTAGTCCACGATGAGCTCGAGGTTCTCGTCCTTGAACTCGGTGATCGACTCCGCGACGCCGGCCAGGCCGATCTCGCCGGCCGGCTTCCGGGTCTCCGGACTCGCCTCGGCCGCGTACACCTCGGCGCCGAGCAGCACCGCGACCCGCGCGCCGATGTAGCCGAGGCCGCCGAGCCCGATCACACCGACCTTCCTGCCCTTCGCCGCCCCGCCGACGGTCGCCATCGCGTGGTACGAGGTCAGGCCGGCGTCGGTGGCCATCGCGCCGAGATCGAAGCCGACCTCGTCCGGCAGCCGCACGAGGTTCGCGTCGGTAGCCCTGATCCGCGGTCCGAAGCCGCCGTCCCACTTGCCGTAGCCGATCGCGTCGCCGTCCGGCATCACCGGCGCCAGGCCGACGCGCTCGCCGACCTTCCAGTGCTCCATCCCCTTGCCGACCTCGACGACGACACCCGCGTTCTCGTGGCCGAGGGTCATCGGCGTGCGGAAGAACAGCGGCATCCAGCCCGGGTCGTCCAGCGCGCTGACATCGGAGTGGCACACGCCCGCGGCCTTCACCGCCACGACGACCTCGCCCTGGCCCGCACGCGGTTCGGGCACGTCCTCGAGCGTGAGCGGCTGGTTGGTTCCGTGGAAACGCCAGGCCTTCATCGAAACTCCGTTCGTCGACGCCGACATCTCCCCGATCATCGCCCGGGCACGACGGTGCCAGCGCGCGTAGCCGCGGGGCGGATGGGCTTTTCGGGTGGAGCGCCGATGCCGGCGGTGTGCACAGGACGCCACCGGGCAAGTCCGGGAAATGGACGCGCCCGAGGAGAACGGACACCGCAAGCCCGGCTTGTTCGAGGAGGTCCGCACCGCCTACCGCGAGGACCTCGGCCCCGCCGAACGGTCCGCGCTGATGTCCTGGAGCGGCTTCGCAGCGACGTTCGCCGCGGTGCGCGGGATCACCTACAGCATCCGCAGCGGGAAGGGCCCGTTCCACAACGTCTCGGCCGGCAGCACCCACCTGCACCACTACCTGTGGGGGATCGCCATGCTCGGCGGCGTGGGTGCGGTGGCCGTGCACGGTACGGACGAGTCCCGGCACCACCCCGCCGTCGCGCTCAGCTACGGCACCGGGCTCGCGCTGATCGTGGATGAGTTCGCGCTGCTGCTCGACCTCAAGGACGTCTACTGGGCCGAGGAAGGCCGCGTCTCGGTGGACGTCGGCGTCGGGATCGTCGCCGCCGGAGGCACCGCGTTCGCCGCGCTTCCGATCATCCAGCGCCTCGCCCGCAACCGCGGGAAGTCCTGGCACCGCAGCAGGCTGCGCCCGAGGCACTGAAAGACGCGGCCGGCCGACGCCGCGTCAGTCCTTGAGCGCAGTCCCGACATCCGGGAACATCGAGAAGAACTCGACGGCGCCGACCAGTTCGAGCACCTGCATGACGGCCGGCGAGACGGCCGCCAGCCGGAGGCTCGTCGCGCCTTCCCGCGCCGTATGCCCGGCTTCGACCAGGACCCGCAGGCCGGAGGAGTCGCAGAAGTCCACCCCGGACAGTTCGAGCACGGTCGTGCCCTGCTCGACCTCCGGAATCAGCGCCTCGCGCAGCCGCGGGGCGGAGGTCAGGTCGATCTCCCCGCGGACGGTGACCACGGCCGCCTGCGGCTTGTCCCGGTTCACCTGGACCTCGAGGGGGGTCACTACAGCCATCATGGCTCCCTTTGCTTCGAGCGTGCTGCCCTGAGTCGAGTGCTGTGATCTCTGCGCCATGAATGGGTCGGTCCTTCAGCCGGCCGGCGGGTCCTGCGCGTGCCCGTCCGCCGCGGCCGGCTGTCCGGCGAGCAGTTCCAGGAACGGCCCGACCAGGTGCCCTTCCTGGCCCTGATGTCGGAAGGGGACGTCCAGGTGGAGCTGGTAGTGGGTACGCCGCCCCACCCGCTCCCGGCTGAGGTAGCCCGCCGCCTCCAGATCCGCGATGATCGCCGCCGTGGTGCGCTCGGTCAGCCCGGCGTCGTCACCGATGTCCCGCACCCGGGCCTCGGGATTGCGGGCGATCGCGACGAGCACGTGGCCGTGCCCGGTCAGCAGGGTCCAGTTGCCTTCCGCCGTGGTTGACCTCATGCGAAGACCATAGCGCAGGATTAATTCATGAGCCATACCTCAGGTGTTTTTTCACAGGTGACAGTGGGTGACGGTCAGCGCATCCACCGCGTCCGCTTCGCGCGGGTCGCCTTGCTCCACACCTTCTTCGCCTCGTCCAGCGACGCGGCCGAGCTCGCGGACTCGTGCGCGTGCAGCAGGCCGTAGGTGAACGCGTTCTCCCCGGCGGAGTGCGCGGCGATCCCCAGCCTCAGCGCGGCCGGCCTGGTCAGCACGGTGTCCTGGTGATCCCCGAGGGCCGTCTGCAGTTCCTTGAGGTCGCTGATCGTCTTGCGCACCGCCTTCTCGTCCTCGGCCAGCTGAGCGGTCTCGGCGGCGTACCGGGCGCGCTTGGCCGCCTTGCGGGTCGCGTGCAGCGCGACGTCCTGCTCCTGGCCGGGCTCGGCGGCGAACGCGGCGTCCGCCCGCCGCCCGACCCGCTTGAAGGCGCGCCGGGCGGCCTTCGGCAGGGCCTTCGCCGCGCGCCGATCGGCGTGGTCGGCCAGCGGGGGAAAGGCGATGAGCCGGTCGAGGGCGTCGAGCAGGGCGAGGTACCGGTGCGAGTCGAGGATCCGGGTCGACGCCGCCTGATCGGCGTCCGGCCCGGGCGTCGCGTACGCCTCGATGCGCCGCTCGACCGGGCCGATCACCAGTTCGCCCGGGAGCCGGTCGAGCGCCGCCTCGAGCCGTTCGGCGACGACCTCGTGGTCACGCGAGCGCCCGAGCCTGCGGCCGAGCCACCGCAGCTCCTCGATGACGGCGCTCGTCTCCTCGTGCCGCAGCACGCGGGGGAACGCCTGAAGCGCGCTGCGCAGCCGTCGGGCGGCGACCCGCATGTCGTGCACGGCTTCCGGCTCGTCCATCCGCACGCGCGGATCCTGGGCGAGCAACTCGTCCCGCTGGATCCGCACATACGCGCACACGACGTCGGCCGCCGTCGGATCGGACTCGCCGTCCTCGTCCTCCGGCTCGCCGCCCACGGCCGCGAGCCGCCCGGCGAGCGCGCGCTTGAGCTTCGAGGACCATTCGCTGCGCGCCATCCCGCGCTCGCGCAGGCGTGCGTCGGCGGCCTCGAGGAGGTCCATGCCGCCGCCGGTCAGCTCGACCTCCACCTCACTCCAGCGCTCGGCCGGGCGCGAATCGCCGAGCGCCTCGGCTACCACGTCGTCGGCGACGACCTCGGCCAGCGAGGTGCCCGAGCCGTCGAGCAGCACGTGGCGTCGGCGGCGGGTCGTGATCTGCGCGACCGCGTGCACGCGGCGGCCGCGCAGCCGCGCGGTGAGCAGCGCGGCGAGCTCGTCCGGCAGCTCCTCGCGGAGCGGCATCTGTATCTCGGTCCTGGTGCCCGGGCGGTCGGGCAGCTTCAGATGCCAGCCGGCGTCGTGGCCCCCCGAGCGGCGCCGCAGCGTGATCCCGGCGCGGATGAGCACGAGGTCGTCGGTGTCGTAGTAGACCGCGGAGAGCGTCTGCGCGCCGGAGTCCGACTGCTCGGCGACCCGCGGCAGCCCGGTCAGGTCCGGCACTGTCCCGCCGGACGGCGCTTCGTACTTCCACTCGGTTTCCGTCGTGCTGGTCGCCGTCATGGCTCGACTCCTCGACGTCGTAGATCGCGGATTCCGTCCCTCTCGGGCTGGTGACCGGCTGCGGCGGGGGCAAACCGGTGTCGTGCGCGACGCGGATCGGGTTCCGCGTCTGTCGATCGCGATCGCGGCCCCGATTCCGGGTACCGTGACATATCAGTCCTGGGAAACCCACCGGTCGAAAATGGTGCGTCGTGACACGGAACCGCTACGCCGACCTGCTCCGGGTCGTGGCCATCGGCGGCGTGGTCTACGGCCACTGGCTGCTGGTCTCGGTCACGTATCGGGACGGCCGGCTCTCCGGGCTGGATGCCGTGGAGTACGTCAGTTGGGGCCGCTGGGTCACCTGGCTCTTCCAGGTGATGCCGATCTTCTTCCTCGTCGGCGGTTACGTCAACAGTCTGTCCTGGGCCGGGCACTGCGCGCGCGGCGAGAGCTGGACGTGGTGGGTGCGGGACAGGGCCGTCCGGCTGCTGTGGCCGACGGCCGCGTACATCGTGTTCGCGCTCGCCGCGACCGGCGTCGCCCGGCTCGCGGGCGTCCCGGGGCCGGAGCTGGCCGAGGCCGCCTGGCTCGGTGCCCTGCACCTGTGGTTCCTGCCCGTCTACATGCTGCTGATCGCACTCACCCCGGCGATGTACGCCGCGCACACGCGCTGGGGATTCGCCGTGCCGCTGGTCATGGCCGTCGGCGTCGCCCTGGTCGACACCGGCGCTGTCGGCCTGCGCATCCACCTCCTCGGCTACGCCGACTACCTGCTGGTGTGGGGCTCGATCCATCAGTGGGGCTTCGCCTGGCGCGACGGCACGCTCACGGCGAAGCGGTGGCACCTGAACGCCATGATCGGGGTCGGCGGCGCCGCGCTGATCGGCCTCGTCGCGACGCGGACGTTCAACGTGGACATGGTCGGGTCCGGCAACACGAACCCGCCCTCGATCGCGCTCCTCGCCTTCGCGGCGGTGCAGGCCGGGCTCGTGATCACCGTCGAGCCGCGGGTGAACGCCTGGCTGGCGCGGCCGGCGCGCTGGAACGTCGTGCGCCGGCTGAACAGCCTGGTCATGAACGTCTACCTCTGGCACTTCGTGCCCGTCCTCATCGTCGCGGCCGCGTTCTACGCCACCGGGGTCTTCCCGCAACCCGCGATCGGGGCGGCCCGGTGGTGGGAGTGGCGGATCATCTGGTTCGTTCTCTTGACGGCGCTCTTCGTTCCGCTGCTGGCGCTCGTCACCTGGGTCGAACGCCCCATGCTCCGCCTGCCGGCCGGAGTCGGCCACTCGGGAACCTGGTCGCCCGGCCTGCTCGTGGTCGGCATCCTCTCCGCGTCCGTCGGCCTCGCACGCCTCGCGATCAGCGGTTTCGCGCCGGGGGGCCGTGCGCCGCTGGTCCCGCTGGCCGACTTCGCCGTCGGCCTGGCCGCGATCGTGCTCACCGGCCGCGGCCAGGAGGAGAGGGCCAGGCAGGCGACCGACGAAGCCGTGGACGAGGCCGTGTAGCGGCGCGCCGAACCGGCTCTCGGCGGTTTGAAGCGCGGTTCGCCGAAGGGTCGGGTAGCCTGGACGCAGAAATGGAACGGGGTGTCGCAGCGCGGGCCTGCAGTATTCAGGTTCGGGGCGATCGTTCCATGAAGGAGAGTTACGAGTATGGCAACCGGCACTGTGAAGTGGTTCAACGCGGAGAAGGGTTTCGGGTTCATCGAGCAGGACGGGGGCGGTCCGGACGTGTTCGCCCACTACTCCGCGATCGCCACCCAGGGCTACCGCGAACTGCACGAGGGTCAGAGCGTCACCTTCGAGGTCACCCAGGGTCCGAAGGGCCCGCAGGCTTCGAACATCACGCCTCCGGCGGCCCTACGTCTTCTCCCGACCTGCGAGCGACGGCTCAGCGGCCGCGCCCCCGGAAGTTCTGGGACGCCCTGGCCGCGCCGCCGCTCCGGGCCGGCGCCGCCTTCGGCTCGGCGGACGCCGCGCCGGCAGACTTCCTCCCGCGTGCCTGCCCGCGGGAGGCGGCTTCGCCCTGCGCCGCCGGAGCACCGCGCCGCGACCCGTCGCGCCCGCCGCCGGAGCCGACCTTGGCCTCCGCGGTGCCCGTGTTCGCCAGGGCTGCGGTCTTCCCGGGCTTGCCGGTCTTCCCTGAGCCCGTCTTCGTGTTCCCGGTGCCGTTGGCGGCACCGGCCGCCTTCGCGCCCGACGGCCGGCGGGGCCGGTTCCGGCGCGGCTTTGACCCGCCCGCCGTGCCCGCCGCGTCGCCCGTGGAGCCGTCCTGCGGCTTCGCGGCGGGCTGGCCGGTCAGCTCGGCGATGCGGCCGGGCTCGGCCGGCACGCGGGTGCCGGGGGCCAGCGTCGCGATCAGCGGGTCGCCGGGGGCCAGCCGCGTCGTCGTCGCGGAGATCTTGGCCTTGCGGGCCAGTTCGCGCACCTCGGCGACCTGGGCGTCGGTCATCAGCGTGACGACGGTGCCGGAGTTCCCGGCCCGCGCGGTGCGCCCGGAGCGGTGCAGGTAGGCCTTGTGCTCGACCGGCGGGTCCGCGTGCACGACGAGGGCGACCTCGTCCACGTGGATGCCGCGCGCGGCGATGTCGGTGGCGACCAGCGTCGTGGCCCGCCCGGAGGCGAAGGCCGCGAGGTTGCGGGTGCGGGCGCCCTGGGTGAGGTTCCCGTGCAGGTCGACCGCGGGGACGTGGGCCGCGAGCAACTGCTTGGCGAGCTTGCGCGCGCCGTGCTTGGTGCGGGTGAACACGATCGTGCGGCCGGGACCGGAGGCGAGCTCGACGAGGACCGGCACCCGGTGCTCCGCCTCGATGTGCAGCACGTGGTGGGACATAGTCGGGACCTCGGCGTGCGCGGAGTTCACCGAGTGCGTCACCGGATCGTGCAGGTAGCGGCGCACGAGGTGGTCGATGCCGTTGTCCAGCGTCGCCGAGAACAGCAGGCGCTGGGTGCCCTTGGGCGTGGCGTCGAGGATCCGCTTGACCATCGGCAGGAACCCGAGGTCGGCCATGTGGTCGGCCTCGTCGAGCACCGTGATCTCGATGCCGTCGAGCTGCGCGTGGCCGGCGTCGGCGTGGTCGAGCAGCCGCCCCGGGCACGCGATGACCAGGTCGAGGCCGGAGCGCAGCGCGGAGATCTGCGGCCGGGCCCCGACCCCGCCGAAGATCGCGGTGGTGCGCAGGCCGAGCGCCTTCGCGAGGGGCTCGGCGGCGGTGTGGATCTGGGTGGCGAGCTCGCGGGTCGGGGCGAGCACCAGCGCGCGCGGCCGGTTCGGCCGGCGCTTGCGCGGGTCCGCGGCGAGCCGGGTGAGCACCGGCAGCAGGAACCCGAGGGTCTTGCCGGAGCCGGTGCGGCCGCGGCCGAGCACGTCGCGCCCGGCCAGCGAGTCCGGCAGGGTGGCCGCCTGGATCGGGAACGGCGCGGTGATGCCGTCCGCCGCGAGCAGGTCGGTCAGCGCCTGTGGGACGCCGAGCTCGGCGAACGTCGCGGCAGGTGCGGCGCTCGCCGGGGGCGTGCTTGCGGGCTTGGACGAGGTCGATCTTGCGGGGCGGCCGGCCGCCATAGAGCACTCCGAACGTGTGGAAAGCCGCGCCTGCGCCCAGGAACACCGGTGGGCGTGCGCGGTGCCGACTGCGTTGCCAACGAAGTTTCGGCAGTCACGGGATCGGATCAAGCGTGTGCGGCACGAGGCCCTGTGGCGCTCGCGTCTACCAGTGTACGGGCCCGTGCACAGCACTCGGGGGCGACTAGCCCATTACGCTCCGCGTTCGAGCCGGTGGGCCGTGTGTGCTCAAGCGGCGGTCGCCACGGGGAACGCGCCACTGGTGCGCACGGCGTCGACCACGGCCTGATGCAGGTCGCGGCTTTCTTCCCGGGATGCGCACGGAACGGGGCTGCCGACGAGTGTGTACCACCGGGCCGCGTCGCTGTACTGGACAGTGATGATCGCCTGCCGGTCGGCCCAGTTGGTGCGGACGGTCAACTCTCCCTTGAGCACGCCGCCCTCGATCGTGTGAACACCGGTGCGCCCGCTGTAGACTCCCGCGGTCGTCCAAGTCGCCGAAATCATGGTGATCACCCGCACCTCAGGTTCTTCTGCTCGCTCCGTATCACGCGAACCGCTCTTTCCTGCGACTATGGCTGCCGGTTGGCACTCGCGGTAGGGCTAAGAGTCCCGAATAGGCCGCACCGGCCAAGAAATCTCCGCGGCGTGGTTGCCGCGTGGCCGGTCGGTGCCCGGAGGACCTGGATCGATAGTGACCCTTGGCCGTGGCCCCCGGGCAGCCCGCCGCCGACGGTGAAAGCATGGCATCGACGTCGCAGCCGCATCGTGGGATCTTGACCGTGATCGCGATGATCACCGCCGTATCGGCCTGGTACGGCATGATCGGGTTGATCGGCGGTGCCGTCGGCCTCGGTGCCGTCACGGATCGGATCCCGCTGCACAGCCCGGTGTTCGCCGGGATCGCGCTGGGGCTCGTCGTCGCGCTGCCGGCCACCTTCACGGCCATTCTCTGCCTGCGGAGTCACCCGCGAGCCGGCGCCGCATCGACACTGGCCGGCGTGCTGCTCCTCGCGTGGATCATCGTCGAGCTCGCGGTCGTTCGCGAATTCAGCTTCCTTCAGCCCCTCTGCGCTCTCCTCGGAGTCCTGCTGATCGCGCTTGGCGACCGCCTGGTGCTGCGGCAGGTTCTCGAGGTCTTGACGGCGCTTCCGTTGTTCGTCTCCGCGCCCTTGTGGCGGCACTGGCACCTGCGGTGGGGCGCGACGCCGGAGGAGGCGGCGGCGGCGATGCCGGGCGATGAACTGGTGCCGGTGTCGCACTTCACTGCTACGAGGGCGGTGACCGTGCACGCGCCGGCGGGGCAGGTGTGGCCGTGGATCGTGCAGGCGGGATACCGCCGGGCCGGCTTCTACAGCTACGACCTTCTCGACAACCTCGCACGGCCCAGCGCCCGGGAGCTGCTTCCGCAGTGGCAGGGGCTGCGCGAGGGCGACGTCGCCGCGCCGATGGCCTATCCGCCGACGACGGCGACCTCGTTCGTGATAGCCCGAAGCACCCCGCCGGAGGTGTTGGTGTGGGCGAAGCCCGATTCGACGTGGAGTTGGGTACTGAAAGATCTGCAGGATGGGAGAACCAGGGTGACGACACGCATCCGGCAGCGTTACCGGCCCGCGCCCGCAACGCTCCTCACCGTGCTCCTTGCGGAGTTCGGTGACTTCCCGATGATGCGCAAGATGCTGATCGGCATCAAGAGCCGCGCGGAATCGACCCGCTCGGAGCCTCGCCGCATCCGGCGGGTCGAGAAGGTCTTCACCGACGTCGACGGAGTCCGGCAGGGCATGTTCATCGAGAGCGAAGACCGGTCGGCACCGGTGCTGCTGATCCTTCACGGCGGCCTGCCGGAGTATTTCATGACCGAGCGGCATCCTACGGGCCTTGAGAAGGATTTCACGACGGTCTGGTGGGAGCAGCGAGGCGCTGGGCTCTCCTATCGTCCCGACCTGCCTCCCGAGTCGATCACGCTCGATCAGCTCGTCGCCGACACGTCGGAGGTGGCCGAATACCTGCGGAAGCGATTCCACAAAGACAAGATCTATCTCATGGGTCATTCCGGGGGCACATTCATCGGATTGCAGGCCGCGGCGCGGGCGCCGGAGCTGTTCCACGCCTATGTCGGCGTCGCACAGATGGTGCGTCAGCTTGAGTCCGAGCGGCGCGCCTACGAATACATGCTCGCGAAGTTCAGGGACGCCGGGGACCACGGCATGGTGCGCAGACTCGAGGCGGCGCCCGTGACCTTGGAAGCTGGAGTGCCGGACGCGTATCTGGCGCTCCGTGACAAAGCCATGCACAGCCTGGGCCTGGGCACGACGCACGATATGAAGTCGATCGTCAGCGGGGTCTTCTGGCCGTCGCTGCGGAGTTCCTGTTACACGCCGAGAGAGAAGGTTCGGTTATGGCGCGGAAAGCGCGCATCCGGGGTTAGCGCGCTTTGGGACGATATGATTAACACCGACCTGACCGACCATGTGCGAGAACTCGCCATACCAGCCTATTTCTTCCACGGCGTATACGACTACACCGTGAATTACCGGTTGGCGAGAGAATATTTCGATCAGCTCAAGGCGCCGCGTAAGGGTTTCTACACCTTCGCGCGTTCGGCTCACAGTCCGATCCTGGAGGAACCCGACAGGGTGCGGGGAATCATGCGTGCCGACGTCCTCGCGGGAGAGACCGGACTCGCCGACAACTCCATTCAACTGAGAGGTGAGAGGCATGAGTGGTTCCGAGACGCCTCGGCCGGCCGATCCGCTGCTGCAGGCGGTGCTGAACCTTTCCAAGTTCCACCGCGACCATGAGAAGTTCTACTCATCGGCGCCGCGTGAGCAGGCGGTCTTGCTGCAGCGGCACGCCCGCACGCTGCAGGCGCTGGCCGATCGTTGGGCGACGGCCGAGCCGCCGCAGCGGGCCGTGCTGAGCCCCTTCGAAGGCGCCGAAGACCTCAACGCGCCCGATGCTGTCCAACTCGACGGGGTGCTCTTCCTGGAAGGCGAAGGACGGCCCGCCGAGATCACACGCCTCATCCGCGACCTTCGCACCATCGCGGACGACGCGGTCGAAAGCGGCGAGTGGCTGGCCGCCGCGATGCGCTCGTCCTGGGAGACGGCGGCCGCCTTGATCCCGATGGAGGGCCTCGCGGACGTGTTGGGGGAACGTCACCGGATCATCGCGAACGATTGGCAGGCAGCTGATATGACAGTGCTGGCCGGCCGCCTGCTACGGCGGGCCGCGGAGATCCTGGACCACCTCGACCTCACCCCGGCCGCGATACGCGCGGACCTGGCCGGCCCGCGGATCTCGGTGAAGCTGCTGTACTCGGCTGCTGAGATCATCGGCCACGCCGCGGACCTCGGCAGCGATGCGGCGGGAGCCGAGCACGACAGCGAGCGGCGCTGGCGGGTCTTCCGCACCAGGGTCGAGGAGGTCGTCGCCACCGCAGCCGGGGGATGAGCCCGCGGCCGGCTGTTCAGCCCTGGTGACTGTGCTGCACCGGGGCGGCGGGCCCGCCGTCGGCGGTGTCGAGGAATTCACGGACAGCGGCGTAAGCACGGGGACCGTAGACGGTGCCAGGTCCGCCGTTCATCAGGATCGCCACGCCGATGGCCTCGGCTGCCTCCTGCGCAGTCACGCCATGGCGAACGGCGGCGTGGGCGTGCGCGGCGATGCATCCGTCGCATTCGCGGGTGACCGCGATGGCCAGGGCGATCAGTTCCTTGGTCTTCGCATCCACCGCGCCGTCGGCGAGCGCGGCGTCGTGCAGTTGCCTGTAGCCCTCGTATACAGCGGGAATGGCGCGGCGCAGTTCGCGGCTGGGTTCGCGAATGGCTGCGCGGACGTCGGATCCGTAGTTCATCGTTCACTCCTCACCGAATGGCGGCGGCATCGGCTGTGGCTGCGTGCGCGAGCAGATGGGCGGCAAGGCGGCGTGCCTCGTCGGGGGTGAAGCTGGCCCAGAGCTCGTCTCGGTCCTGGGCCAGCCGGCGGGTGCTGAGCGAGACGCGCGCCGCAGGACGGGCAAGCTCCTCAAGGCAGAGATCGCCGATGGCGAACTCCCGGCCGCACGTGGTGTGCACGACGTCCCGGCTACTCATGACACGCCTCCTTCGAAATACCCTATGGGGTATTTACTGGAACGCTGCCCACGCGCCGTGCATTCCGCCCGCTCCTCCCACCTGCCTATCCGCGTCCCCGCCCTCGCGGCCGGGCCCGGTCGGCCACGGATTCGGGACCTTCGTCCCACTGGTTGACGGCGCGTGGCCGGTGCCGTTCCGACGCCGCGTCGAGCAGCGTGTCAACCATGCAGGACCTCACCGCATCCGCCGACGTCCTCGCCGGCCTCTCCGCCGCGGAGGCGGACCGTCGGCTGCGGGCCGGCCAGGGCAACACGATGCCCGCATCGACCGGCCGGAGCACCTCCGAGATCCTGCGGGAGAACCTGCTCACCCGGTTCAACGCGCTGCTCGGCGGACTGCTGGTGGCGATCCTGATCGTCGGCCCGCTCCAGGACGCGCTGTTCGGGCTGCTGCTGGTGGCCAACAGCGGCATCGGCATCGTCCAGGAGCTGCGCGCGCGGCGAACACTGCGCCGGCTGGCCGTGCTCACCGCTCCGCACGCCCGGGTACGGCGTGACGGACGGCTGCGCGAATGCCCGATCGAGGAGGTCGTGCTCGGCGACGTGCTCCTGCTCGACGCCGGAGACCAGGTCATCGTCGACGGCACCGTCCTCGAATGCGACGGCCTGGAAGCCAATGAGGCGCTGCTGACCGGGGAGAGCGAGCCGGTCGTGAAGTCGCTCGGCGACCCGGTGCTCTCCGGCAGCTTCGCGGCGGCGGGCCACGGCAGCTACCAGGCCACCCGGGTGGGCGACCGGTCCTACGCCGCCTCCCTCGCCGCTCGGGCGCGCCGCTTCGCCCTGGTCCACTCCGAACTGCGCGAGGTCACCGACCGGGTGCTGCGCCTGGTGACCTGGGTCCTGGTGCCCACGGCCGTGCTGCTCGCGGCCACGCAGTTCACCCTCGGCGGCCATCAGAGTTGGCAGGACGCGCTGCGGGGCAGCGTCGCGGGCGTGGTCGGCATGGTGCCCGAGGGATTCGTGCTGCTGACCAGCATGGCCTTCGCGATCGGCGTGCTGCGCCTGGCCCGGCGCCGTGTGCTCGTGCAGGAGTTGCCCGCGGTCGAGGCGCTGGCCAGGGTGGACGTGGTGTGCCTGGACAAGACCGGCACCCTCACGGAGCCCGCGATGGCCGTCGCGGACCTCGACGTCCTCGACGAGACGCTGCCGGTGCGCGACGCCCTCGGCGCGCTCGCGGCGAGCGACCCCCGACCGAACGCCACCTTGCGGGCCATCGCCGGCGATCACCCGGACCCCGGATGGCAGGTGGTGTCCACCACCGCGTTCTCCGCCGCCCGCAAGTGGAGCAGCGCCACCTTCGCCGGGAACGGCACCTGGATCCTCGGCGCCCCCGAGATGATCCTCGACCCCGGGGGTCCCGTGGCGCGCAGGGCGGCCAGCCGCGCCACCGCCGGACACCGCGTCCTGCTGCTCGCCCACACCGCCGAGACACCCGCCGAAGGCAGGCTGCCCGCCGCGGTGCGGCCCGTCGCGCTGATCGCGCTGGAGGAACGCCTGCGACCGACAGCCGCCGACACCCTCGCGTACTTCGCCCGCGAGCACGTCACCGTCAAGGTGATCTCCGGGGACGCGCCGGCGACCGTCGCCGCGATCGCCCGCCGCCTTGACCTGCCCGGCGCCGACGTACCCTGCGACGCACGCACCCTCCCCACCGACCCCGGCAGGCTCGCCGAGGCCATGGAGATCCACCACGTCTTCGGCCGCGTCACCCCGCAGCAGAAGCAGCACATGGTCGAAGCGCTGCAGCAGCGCGGGCACACCGTGGCGATGACCGGCGACGGCGTCAACGACGTACTCGCCCTCAAACAAGCCGACATCGGCGTCGCGATCGGCGCCGGAAGCACGGCCGCCCGCGCCGTCGCCCGCCTCGTGCTCCTGGACAGCTCCTTCGACGCCCTGCCCGCAGTCGTCCTCGAAGGACGCCGCATCCTGAGCAACATCGAACGCGTCGCCGGACTGTTCCTGACCAAGACCGTGTACGTGATGCTGCTGGCGATCGCGGTCGGCGTCACCCGGCTGCCCTTCCCGTTCTATCCCCGGCATCTGACCGTCATCTCCACCCTCACCATCGGCATTCCAGGGTTCTTCCTCGCCCTCTCGCCCCGCGCCCGGCGCGCCCGCCCCGGCATTCTCGAACGCGTGCTGCGCTTCGCCGTGCCCGCGGGTCTCGTCATCGCCGCGGCCGCGTACGCCGCCTACGCCCTGACCCGCGTGCACTACGACGCGGGCTCCGCACGCTCCACGGCCACCCTCGTGACCACGGCCGTGGGCCTGTGGGTCCTGACCGTGCTCGCCCGGCCGCTCAACCCGCTGCGGATCACCCTGATCGCCGCCATGGCCGCCGCCTACGCTGCGATCATCGCGATACCCCCGCTACGCGACGCCCTCGCCCTCCAACCCTTGCCACCCGCCCTGTACCTCTTCAGTGCCGCGATCGCCGTACTCGCCGCCGCGCTCATCGCCCCGCTGCGCCGGATCGCCGCCCGGCACATCCACGCGCCGGCCGACGGCTGACCGTCGGGACCTGCGATCGCCGCGCGGCCGTCGACGCCGGTCCGTCGCCCGCACCCACGGTTCAAGGTCGTCCGGCGTGCGGATGCGGTGCGTTCGGCCCGTCTCGGTGGGTCATGAGATTCTCACCCACCTCCGTCAGGCTGCACGGGCAGTTCGTCCTCGCCTACCAGGCAGAGATTGAACCGGTGACCTCATCCCGGAACGCGGAAGCGCTCCGAGGGCGCGCCGTGGTGACCTCTTTGCGTTCCGGAAGAGGTCTCCAAGTAGTTCAGGACTTCAGGACGGCAGCGGCCGACGACGCCTTCAGGCGGGATAATGACCTTGTGAAGGGCTTGGGCCGTTCGCAAGGGTTCGGTCAGGTGGCTTTCACGTTAGTCGGCGTCCGGCGGTTCCGCAGTGTGCGACCGCTATGCGCAGGACAGGCGATCGACGCCGAATCCGCCGATCAGCAGTCGTTCTTTGCGGCTGCCGGTGAGCTGTTGGGTCCAGTCGACGAATCCGCCGTCCGCGAGTTCCACGGTCTCGCCCGCGATGGTGGCGTAGATCTTGTAGCAGAGGTCGATGTAGTAGCCGCGTCCGGTAGTGCGATCCGGGTCGTCTCGGACGGTGATTCCCGGCAGGTCGGCCAACGCGGCGCGAGTGTGCTCGAGCAGCAGGGCGCTCGACTCGTTCAGCGGGGTGAGGCGGATCTCCGCGTTCTCGAATCCGGTGCTGGACAACACCGCCGCGGCGAAGCGCAGGTGCTCGGTCAGGTGCTGCCGTTCGAAGGCGCGGTTTCCGGTGTCGCGGCCTGCGGTCACCAGGGCGAAGAGTTGGAAGTGCGCGAGCATGCCGGGCGCGGTGCCGAAGTACTGGGCGCGCACCACGCGTTGGGTTGCGGCGAGTTTGACGGCGATGCTGGAGCGGGGGTCGGCGGCCAGGGCACGGGAGCGTCGCTCGGCGGCTTCCAGGGCCAGGGCGTTGGTCGGGTCGGCGGCGACCTCGCTGCCGCGGATCGTCGCCACGACCTTGCGCGGATCGACCGTCGCGACGGACGTGTGCGACGCCAGCGGCAGGAGCGGGGCGAGCACGAGGGGTTCGAAGCCGTCGGGCAACGCGGCGAACAGCTGATCTTCGGTGCGGCGCAGGGCGATCGGATCGGTCGGCGCGGGGGCGACGAAACGGTCGGTGCGGTAGCGCCGCGCCACCTCGGCCGGGGTCAGCCGTTCGGCGCGCCGTCGGAAGACCTCCAGGAGCAGCGTAGTCAGCTCCGAGCCGGACAGTCTCTCGGCAAGGATGTTCACGAGCTCAGGTTCGCCCGAGCGTGTCAGTACTCGGCGCAGTGCCGCGTCGTCCGCAGTTACGGCTGCCTCGTTAGCGGTCATGGTCGATCAGTATCACCGAGCACGGGCCGGTTGGGCGAGTGACTCTGCCTGGGCGCTCAGGTGCTCCAGCATCTCGTGGACGGCCGGGGGCAGTCTCGGATCTCGTCGGCGCAGGGCGACCATCGTGACGGTGGTGCGGTCACCGGCGATCGGCCGGGCGACGATGAGTCCGCCGCGTTCGAGTTGATCCTCCTGCACGCTGGCGTCACGGCGTGAGTTCGAGGCCGAGGTTTTCCCGCAGAGTCCCACCCGCGTATCCGGCTGATGCGACGATCCCGCGCTTGCGCAGCTCTTGGGGCAGGCCTTTGATGATCAGGTCGTGCTGGTGCGGGTCGTCGAGCCCGTTCAGCGAGATGACATCGAGCACGCCCGCGCGAAACCGCTCCTCGATCGCGACCGCGAGCTGCTCGGGTGTACCGGCCTCGCTCCAGTGCCCGGTGTCCTGCGCCGCGACTCGGGCCTCGGGGCTCGCCAGCGGGTCGGCGGAGAAGTTCTCCTCGCCGATCGAGGAGGTGACCAGGTTTCAGGCGGCCCTCGAACCCGGCGGCCTCGGCGAGCCCCGCCACCCGGATGGCCGTGTCCAGCGTGGAGCGCTCCGGGTCGAGGGCGAGTTCGTGGACGCGGGCCGGCCGCCGGCTCCGCCTCGGCGGCCCCGTGCCGGGGTGCGGAGGCGGGAAGGGATGGCAGGGGCGGAGACGGGAGGGACAGAGATGCCCGCGGTCCGGCGTCCGCGGTGGCGGACGCCGGACCGCGCGAGCGGGTCAGCTGTTGCTGAGTGGCAGGCCGGGCGGGTTGACCTGTGAGGTCGCCACGGCCTCGTTGGAGAGGTTGTATGCCGCGAGCCACTGCGCGTACTGGCCGTGCTTGATCAGGTAGTTGATGGCGTCGGCCAGCGGCTTGGCCAGGCCGTCGCCCTTCTTGGTGGTGGCGGCGATCAGGCCCTGCAGGGTGGCGCCGGCGCCGGAGAACTTGCCGGCGTTGCGGGTCGGGTTGGTCGTGCTCGCCGCCTGCTTGATGTGGTAGGCGATCCCGGGGTTCGGGCCGAAGTACGCGCTGATCTGACCGGAGGCGAGGGCGAGCTCGGTGGCGTTGTCGTCGGGGTAGTACTTGATGGTGACGGTCTTGCCCTGGGCCTTGAGCTGGGACTGCCACTGGAGCAGGATCTTCTCCTGGTTGGTGCCCGAGCCCACGGCCACGGTCTGGCCGGCCAGGTTCTCGTAGTTGCCGTCGAAGTTCCAGGTGCTGGTCTTGAGGACCTCGAACGCCAGGTTGTCCTGCCGGTAGGAGGCGAAGTCGTACTTCTGCTTGCGCTGCTCGGTGTCGGTGATGTTGGAGAAGCCGACGTCGGTGCGGCCGCTGTCGATGCCGACGAACAGGTTGTCCCAGGTGGCGTTCGTGATGTCGGGGGTCAGCCCGAACACGGCGGCGACCAGGCGGCCGAGGTCGGGCTCGGAGCCGGTCAGCGTCTGCTGGTCGTCGCCGACGAAAGCCAGCGGCGGGAAGCCGGCGGGCAGCGCGCCCTCGCCGATCACGAGTTTGCCGCTGCTGAGCACGGACTTGGGAAGTTCGGCGCGGATCGAGGCGACTTCGGGCACGGATATCTTCACCTCGGTGGCGGCGCCGTTCGAATGCGCGCCGACGTCGACGACCGTGGTGCCCGAATTGTTCGTCGCGCCCCCGACGGAGGACGAAGACGCGGACGAGGAGCAGGACGACAGGGCCAGAGCGAGCGCGGCCGCCGCCGGCAGCACTCTCCATGACTTCACGGCTGCGTAGCGTGACCCTGCGAGAGGCATGTGTTTTCCTTCGGTGAGTGGTTGGTTGAAAGATCGCGGCCGCGGCCGCGAAGCTTAGAGGACCTTGCTCAGAAATTCCTTCGTGCGCCGGTGCTGCGGATTGTCCAGCACCTCGGCCGCCGTGCCCTGCTCGATGATCCGGCCGGCGTCCAGGAACACGACCTTGTCGGCGATCTCCCGCGCGAATCCGATCTCGTGCGTGACGATCACCAGCGTCGTGCCGGAACGGGCGAGGTCGCGGACCACGCCGAGCACCTCGCCGACCAGTTCCGGATCCAGGGCCGAGGTCGGCTCGTCGAAGACGATCAGCTCCGGTTCCAGGGCCAGCGCGCGGGCGATCGCGGCCCGCTGCTGCTGCCCGCCGGACAGTTGGCGCGGGTAGGACTGCGCCTTGTCCAGCAGTCCCACGCGCTCCAGCAGCCGCTCGCCCCGCTCGCGCGCTTCTTCCTTCGTCGCCTGCCGGTGGGCGAGCGGGCCTTCGATGACGTTGTCCAGGATTGTCAGATGCGGGAAGAGGTTGAAGCTCTGGAACACGAAGCCGATCTTTGCGCGCTGCTTGAGTGCCTCCCGGTCGCTCAGCTGCTTGAGCCGGTGCCCGTGGATCCGCACGCCGATCAGCTCGCCGCCGACCCGGACGTACCCGGTGTCGAGGCGCTCGAGCTGGTTGACGGCGCGTAGCAGGGTGGATTTGCCGGAACCGGAGGGCCCGATGACGACTGCGGTCTGGCCGGGTTCGACGGTCAGGTCGACACCGTCGAGCACCTGGTGGGAGCCATACGACTTGGTGGCGTTGCGGACTTCGAGGGCAGAGCTCATCGTTGGGTCGCCTTCTCCCGGAACTCCTGCAACGCCGTACGCAGGCGCTGGAACGGCGTCGGCGCAACCGTGCGCAATGCCCCGCGCGAGTAGTAGCGCTCGACGTAGTACTGGACGATCGACAGGATGCTGGTGAGCAGGACGTAGTAGACGGTCGCCACCATCAGCAGCGGGATGATGTCGCTCGGGTACGTGCTCTGCAGGGACTCGACCTCGCCGAAAAGGTCGAGCAGCGAGACGTAGAAGATGATCGATGTGCCCTTCAACAGGCCGATCAACTGGTTGACGTAGGAAGGGATGATGGCGCGCAACGCCTGCGGCAGGACGATCCGCCGGAACTGACGGAGCTTCGGCAGCCCGAGCGCGTGCGCCGCCTCCCATTGGCCCTGGTCGACCGAGAGGATGCCGGCCCGCACGACTTCCGCCGCGTATGCGGCCTCGTTCAAACTCAGACCGACGACCGCGATGGTCGTCGCGGAGAACAGGTCGGTCTCGGTGAACGTCGCGAAGGGCGGCCCGAACGGCACTCCCAGGCTCAGCGAGTGGTAGAGCGCGCTGAAGTTGTAGATCAGCAGGAGCAGCACGATCAGCGGGATCGACCGGAACAGCCAGATATAGGTCCAGCTGACCGCACGCAGCAGCGGGCTCCTGGAGAGCCGCCCGAGCGCGAGCACGACGCCGCCGAGGAACCCGAACACCGCGCTCAGGGCGGTCACCTTGAGCGTCAGCAGCAGGCCTTGCAGGATGACCGGGCGCGCGAACCAGTAGCGGAAGCGGGCCCACTCGAAGGCCTGGTTGGTGAGGAATCCGTGCGCGAACTGGGCCAGCAGGATCAGCACGATCACGGTGGCGATCCAGCGGCCGGGCCGACGCAGCGGTTGCACCCGTCCGTCGGCTATCTCGTCGAATGACTTGCCCGTCGGCGCGGCCGTCGACGTGGTCATGGGGTCCTCTCGGGGGGATTCGGGCACGGTCCGCCATGACCGAGGCTTCGGCGGATGCCGGAGAGATGCGCATCAGCAGGAAGTGCCGGCGCACGTGATCTGTCACGCAGGCGCGTGGATCCGGTGCGCATGCGCGGCAACCCGGGATCAGGCCCGGACAGTGGATTTCAGTCAGCGGTGCAGGACACCGCACGCCGGAAAGGATTCGTCGGCGGAGGAGAGATCAGGCAGAACAGAGCGCGCTGGCGTGGCGTCGCAGGTCGACGTGCCGCCGTTCCACAAGGGGCGTCTGGTCTGTCATAGCGGCATGGTTGCAGGGGGAGGAAAGCCCTGTCAACCAAGGTCTACGCGGTGGGCCGGAGACCGCATGAGCCCGCTGACGCCGGTTGGGGTTCGTCGTGCAGGTGCGTGAAGAAGCGCTCGCGCTGGGCCATGCGGATCAGGGCGGCATGACCGGCTCGGCCGACCAACCAGCGAAACCAATGTGGACATCGTGCGCGGGCCCGTGCTTGAATCCGTAACCATGGTTCCTCCCGCCGGGCCGGTGCTTCGGACACTCCTCGATCCGTTCTGGGTCGGGCGGCGTGCCGACCAGTTCGACCAGGGCTGTCGCTGACCGTTCCCGACGCCGCTCCGCGTCGGCTCTCGACTCCTTTCGCAGCATCCTTCTTCCAGCAGCCGAGGGACGGTCATGCCAGTACAGCCCACTCCGCTTCCCGTCATCGACATCTCCCGATTCCGCGGCCCGGACCGCGATGCGCTGCTCGCCGAGTTGCGGGTCGCGGCGCACGAGGTCGGGTTCTTCTACGTCACGGGCCACGGATTTCCGCCCGGCTTGGCGCGGAGTGCGCTGGACGTGGCCCGGGCGTTCTTCGCGTTGCCCGAGGCGGCGCGCCTGGAGATCGAGAACGTCAATTCACCGCAGTTCCGCGGCTACACGCGGACCGGCACCGAGTACACGCGCGAGGCGCCGGACTGGCGCGAGCAGGTCGACATCGGTCTCGAGCGCGAGGCGCTGAACCCGGGTGCCGACGAGCCCGCGTATCTGCGGCTGATCGGCCCCAACCAGTGGCCGACGGCATTGCCGGAGCTGCGGCCGACCGTGCTGGCCTGGCAGGATGAGGCGCTGCGGGTCAGCCAGGAGGTGCTGCGTGCTCTGGCCGCGGCGCTCGGCCAGGACGAGGGCTACTTCGACGCCTGGTTCGACGCCGAGGCCTCGGTGAACCTCAAGCTCGTGCACTATCCGGGCAGGCCCACACCGGATACGGAGCAGGGCGTGGGCGCGCACAAGGACTACGGCTATCTCGCGCTGCTGCAGCAGGACGAGGTCGGCGGGCTGCAGGTGCGCGACGCCGCGGGCCGATGGATCGACGTGACACCGCTACCGGGCGCGTTCGTGGTGAACATCGGCGAGATGCTGGAGATCGCGACCAGCGGCTACCTCAGGGCGACCGATCACCGCGTGGTCAGCCCCGCCGCGGGCATGGAGCGGTATTCGATCCCGTTCTTCCTCGGCCCGCGCCTGGACGCGGTGGTCGAGCCGCTCCAGCTGCCGCCGGAGCTTGCGGCCGAGGCGCGCGGGGTGACCCAGGACCCGGATAACCCGCTGCTCGCCGCGTTCGGGCAGAACGCGCTGCTCGGCTGGCTGCGCTCGCATCCGCGGGTCGCCGAGCGCTGGTGGTCGGATGTGCTCGCGGCGCGGAGCGATGCATGAGCAACCTGCTGTGCTACATCCCCAACACCGTCGAAGCGGGCCATCGCGGCGACGACACGACGAGCGGGTGGGGCTCGATCGAGTTCTCGACCGAACTCGCCCGCACCGCCGAGGACCACGGCTGGGACGGCGCGCTCCTTGGCACCGGCTGGGGACGGCCGGAGACGTTCACCGTGGCCACGGCGCTCGCGGCCCGGACCACGACGTTCCAGCCGCTGATCGCGGTGCGCCCCGGCTACTGGAGCCCGGCCCAGTTCGCCGCCGCGGCAGCCACGCTTGACCAGCTCAGCCGCGGCCGGGTGCTCGTCAACATCGTCAGCGGCCTCGACAATCCGGCCGCGTACGGCGACGCGAGCACGGATCCCGCGCAGCGCTACGCGCGGACTCGCGAGTTCCTGCACCTGGTTCGCCGCCTGTGGACCGAGCACGACGTGACCTTCAGCGGCGAACACTTCGCGGTTGAAGGGTCAACCCTCGCGCCGGGCCCCTACGCAACGGGCGATCGTGCGTATCCGGCGCTCTACTTCGGCGGCGCGTCCGAGGCCGCGGAGCGGGTGTCCGCGGCGGAGGCCGACGTGCAGCTGTTCTGGGGCGAGCCGCTGGACGGGATCGCCGAGCGCATCGACCGACTCAAGGCCCTGAGCGACGCGATCGGACGGCGGCACAAGCCGCTCGAGTTCGGGCTGCGGATCACGACCGTCGTGCGCGAGAGCACCGAGGAGGCTTGGCGCGAAGCGGAGCGCAAGGTCGAGGCCATGGCGAGGGCCGGCGGAGGCGAGGTCGCGTGGGTCCGCGAGCAGCGCAAGGCGGTCGGCCAGCAGCGGCTGCTCGACCTCGCCGAGCGCGGCGAGGTCCTCGACACCTGCCTGTACACGGCTCCGGGAAGGTTCGGCGGCGGCGGAGCGGCCACGACCTGGCTGGTCGGTTCCGCCCGGGATGTCGCCGCCGCGCTGGAGAACTACCGGAAGCTCGGCGTCACCCACTTCGTGATCTCAGACACGCCATACCGGCAGGAGATCGCGAACCTCGGCGACCGGCTGCTCCCGCTGATTCAGAACCTCTAACACAGACGGATCACGTGTCGTAGTGCGATGACGCATACACCGAGCTTGAGGAAGGCTTCGTGGATGTCGGCGCGGCGTTCGTAGCGGATGCGGAGGCGGCGCATGCCGTGGAGCCGGGCGAAGGTGCGCTCGACGACGTAGCGGACCTTGCCCAGGCCCGAGCCGTGTGGCGTGCCTCGTTTGGCGATCTTCGGCTGGATCACGCGGCGTCGCGTCTGGCGGAAGACCGGGTAGTCGTAGGCCCGGTCGGCGTAGACGGTCTTCGGCTTGCCGCGCGGTCGTCCTCGGCCGGCTCCGCGGACGCGGGGTATCGCGTCGAGCAGCGGGAACAGCTGGGTGCTGTCGTGCCGGTTGCCGCCAGTCAGACTCGCGGCGAGCTGATCACCAGCAGCGTCCGTCTTCTTGAGGCCTGGTGAGCATCCGGTTCCACATTCGAAGATCACGACCAGCGGCCTCCAAAACAGGCGCCACGAGAGTCCGGGGTCGATGCCGGATGCGCCAAGCCGGTGTCCGCTGGACCCGCCGATTTTCAATCGGCATTTACCCAGCCGAAGTTCCGTACCCTTGTGTTCGTTTTCGCTGACACGTCGCGGCACACCAGGCATTGCGGCGACAACGCCGCAGCGCCTCCCCGCGCAGTCGCGTCGGTCACCCGGCCAGCAATTCGGGATTGGTCAGGAACACCCGTGTCGCAAGGAACGCGTCGACGAGATGGGGCGTGCACGGTCCGTCGATGAACAGGTGTGTGAACCCGTCGACGCCTGCGGCCAAGGCCTCGCGGGTCGCCTCCACGGTCAGGTCATCGACTTCGCGCTGTTCCACACCGGGCCTTCGCCTGGGGCAGCGTCGCCAACTTCACCCTCAACCTCGCCTTCGGCATCCAACTGCTCCACCTCTGGAACGGCGGAGGGGTTGCGGCGGCAGAAGGCCGTGATGGTGTACGCCGAGGCCTGACTGCTGAGCAGCGCGAAGCTCTGGCTGGCTGCATCCCTTGGGCTGGCGGCGTGCGAGGTTATCTGAAGTCGACTGGCTGGTCGAGGATGAGGGATGCACCCTGCTGCGGCCGCAGCTGATCGCCCGGGTGGTCAGCGCGCTCGTACTGCCCCTGGTCTCGTAATGCCCGCGGGATGTCGCGGGAGACGGTCAAGCGCTCGAACCTATTCGGGTACTGCGGGTACGGCTACGACGCCTCGCACTCGCTGTACTTCTGGGGGATGAGAATGGCTGCGGCAAAGGGTCGAATCCGCGTCGGTGCGGCCGTACTGCCCACGGTCGACGTGTCGGCCGACGGGCTCGACACCATGCTCGGACGCACCTTCGCTGCCGCCCCAGGGATCTCTTCTGAAGCAGGCCTTTCGGGTGGGCAATGGCAACGGGTCGCCCTTGCCCGCAGCCTCATGCGAGCCGGGCGCGACCTCCTCGTGCTCGATGAGGCGGGCTCGGGAATGGATGCCCAGGCGGAAGCAGAAGTGGGCGCGGTGCTCGCGGAGATCCGCCACGGACGAACCAGTTTGCTGATTTCCCATAGACTCAGCGCGATCCGCGATGCACACGTCATCCACGTTGTGGAGGATGGTGCGGTGACGCGGAAGGGGACGCACAACGAGCTCATGGCACAAGAGACCACCTACCGAAGGCTCTTCCTGACCCAGGCACAGGGTTATCGGGACGAGGGGGCAACAGGCGGCACTCCTGCGTAGCGGCGGGGAACGACGACGGAACGGTGCGAGCAAAGAGCTATGTTCGGGTTCATCATCAGACAACTGCGCCACCGGCCTGGACGCGGTGCCGGGCTCGGTGCCGGGATTCTCGTGGCGGCGGCCGGATTCTGCCTGCTGACCTCCGCGGTCGACACGGAGCAGGCCAATGTACACGCGACCGTCGATGCCAACCTCTGGCCAGCCTATGACATCCTGGTGCGTCCGGCCGGAACCGCCGCGTCCTCGGTGCCCACGGACGTGGTCGCCTCTGGGCTGGTGCCCGACACTTACCTGTCCGGTGTTTACGGCGGTATCACCGAAGCACAGGACGAGCAGATCTCCCGTTTGGCCGGCGTGGGTGTGGCCGCTCCGGTGGCAGTCCTCGGCTACGTCCTCGAGCAGGAGTACCTGCCCATCGACGTTACGAAGTACGTTTCCGGCAACGGCGATCAGCTTCTGCGCCTGTCGGTAACCCGCAGTACCGACAACGGGGGCAGCGTGTTCCCGAGCGCCGATGAGGCCTACCTGCTCCTGACGGACAAGAACGTCGGCAGCCTGCTCACATCGCAGGGTACGAATGGATCTGGCAGCAGTCAGCCAAGCAGTTCGGGCGTCAGTCGCACCGAGTGCACCGGCGGGTTGTCTGTGCCGCAGGACCTTGAGCAGCCCTACCAGGACTCCAGCTGCTTCACGCAGACGCAGAGCAAGGTCCAGGCGTATCTGGTCTGGTCGATCCCGCTATTGGTGGCCGGAATCGACCCCGCGGCGGAGACCAAGCTCGACGGGCTTGGAGGCGCCGTCACCAGCGGGCGGTACCTCGCGGAGTCCGATGCGCCGACGAGCGGTTCCTCGGGACAGAGCACGAGCATCCCCGTACTGGCCGGGAGCATCCTGCACTCCAACGACGACGCCGACGTGCAGATCGAATCCGTCAATCCGGCCGCGGTTATCGCGCACGCCGGGAAGCTCACCCAGGACGGCTTGGACACGACGATCAGTGGCGAGCAAGGCAGCGTCCTCGGCAACGTGAAACTCACCGAGCAGGACGCGTATGCGCAACTGCTCGCGGCGTACACGACCGGCGAGACCGACGGGATCCCGCCGGTCGAGGCGTACTGGACCGCCGGTCAGGCATCCGTTTCCGCAATGGCCGGCGGGATTGCGGTCAAGAGCGTCGCCAAGGCCCCGGACGACACCTGGGACTCTCTCCTCAACGGGCAGACCAACACGGTCGTACCCCCGCGCGACGAACAGGACACGGCGTTCCGCAGCCTGACCGAGCATGAGGCGGATAACTCCGGCGGCGCCTCGATGGTCGACCTCAATGTCGTCGGCACATTCAACTCGGCCGCGGTGGACGGTTCGTCCTCGTCGGCTTCCAACCAGACGGCGCTGAACGTCTTCTCGCCCGCCTCCGCCGCCGGCGCGGACGCCGCGAGCCGGGCAGCCCTCGGCGGGAAGGCACTGGAACCGAACTCCAACCTCGCCGGCTATCTCCAGCAGCCGCCCACGCTGCTCACGACAATCAACGCGCTGACCGCGTTCGGCGCGTCGAATTTCCAAGGCGCCGACGAATCTGCCCCGATCAGCGCGATCCGGGTGAAGGTCTCCGGGCTGACCGGAACCGACCGCCAGAAGCTAAACCGCGTCGCGCAGGTCGCCTACGAGATCCACAAGACGACCGGGCTGACTACCGACGTCATGGCCGGATCCTCCACCCAGAACGTCGACGTCTCCCTTGCGGCCGGCAAGTACGGACGGCCCGCGCTCTCCCTTACCCAGCCTTGGACGGGTGAGGGTGTCGGGGTGACCGTCCTGGATGCGGTCGACCGTATGAGTCTGCTGCTGTTCTTCATCGTGCTTCTGGCGACTGGGCTGTTCCTGGCCAACGGGGTCAATGCCGCCGTACGCGCGAGACGCCGCGAGATCGGCGTGCTGCGCGCTGTGGGCTGGGGCAAGGGCGCGGTGTTCAGATCGGTACTCGGGGAGGTGGCGCTGCTCGGTGCGATAGCGGGTGCGGTCGGCACCGTGCTGTCGCTAGGGCTCGTGTCTGCGTTGTCCCTGAGGGTCCCGCTGGACCGGGTGGCCCTGGTCACACCCGTCGCCGTGCTCCTGTCGGTGGCTGCGGGCTGGCTGCCCGCGTGGCGCGCGGCGAGAGGCCGACCCACCGACGTCATCACCGGTTCGGCGGCACGCGCGCGCCGTGCCCCCGGCGTGCACGGCGTGGCCGGGATGGTCATCGCCTCGCTGCTTCGCGCACCGTGGCGGGCGGCCACGGGGGCCGCCGCGCTGGGCATCTCCGTAGTGACGCTCTCGATCCTGCTGAGCCTGAACGCTCGCTTCGGCGGACAGATCGGCAACAGCGCCCTCAGCGACATCGTCGACCTGCAGGCCAGGTCGATCGACTACCTCAGCGCCGGCTTCGCCGTGTTCATCGGCGCTGCGAGCGTTGCCGACACGGTCTATCTGGGCATACGCGAACGCGCCGCCGAATTCGCCGTGCTGACCGCGCAAGGCTGGCGGCGCCGCCACGTGGCCCGCGTCGCCCTCGGTGAGGCCCTCGCGATCGGAGTCGTCGGGGCGGTCGCGGGTGCTGTGGCAGCCCTCGGCCTCGGTGGTGAAGGCCAGGCGTCGATCACCGCCGCCGCGGCCGGCGTGCTGGTCGTCCTGCTCGCCGCGGTCGGAATGCTCGCCCTACCGCGTGTCAGACCGACCGCGTTGATCCTGGCAGAAGAGGACTGATGCGCGCACTCAAGCCGAAGACTAAGCCGGATGCCTCCCAGACGGACGCATCCCAGGCTGACGCCGCGTCCCACGGCTACCGCGTCGACCTGACCGGCGTGACGAAAACCTATGGCGGCGCCCCCAAGCCCGGCCGTACGCCTGGCCTGCGCGCCCTGGACGCGGTGAGTCTGCGCATCGAGCCGGGCGAGGCCGTCGCCCTCATCGGCCCCTCGGGCTCCGGCAAGTCCACGCTGTTGCACTTGATCGGCGCCATGGACAACGCGGATGTCGGCAACGGTCGGATCACTGTGGGCGAGTGGGATCTGGCCGGGCTCAACCAGCGCAGACTCGCCGAGTACCGGCGCACGGTCGGATTCGTCTTCCAGCGATTCCACCTGCTGCCCGCTCTCACCGCGGCCGACAACGTGATCGCGCCGGTGCTGCCGTATCGTACGAGCTACAGCAAGCGCGGTAGGGCACGGGAGTTGCTCGCGGCTGTCGGCCTCGGCGGCCGCGAGGGCTCGCTGCCGTCGCAACTGTCCGGCGGCCAGCAGCAGCGCGTCGCGATCGCCCGCGCATTGGTCAACCGCCCCGGGATCCTGCTCGCGGACGAGCCCACCGGCGCGCTCGACCAGGCCACCGGCGTCGAGGTGATGGATCTGCTGCTGGGACTGCGCGCGGAGTACGGCCTGACCCTGCTCCTGGCGACCCACGACCCGGCCGTCGCCGAACGCTGCGACCGAAGCATCCGGCTCTCCGACGGTCGACTCATTGACGACCACCGAGGTGAGCCGTGACACTGCGGCCGATCCAGCGGCGAGGCGGCAGACCGTCGACCTCCGCCGCGGTGACCGGGCTGCTCGCAATGGCGGCAGTGGTTGGGTTCGCACGCACGAAGTTCCTGGCCGTGCGCGTTCGCGGCGCCAGTATGGAGCCCACGTTTTTCGACGGAGATCTGGTCATCGCCGCGCGCATGGCCCGGCACATGCGCCGCGGCGGCATCGTCGTGTTCTACGAACCTCACCAAGACCGGCCTGGCGTCGCCACCCCGATGCCGCAGTCGGCGCCGCCTTCGCCAACAGCGGCTGCAGCGGTTGCGCTCGTCGTGAAGAGGATCGCCGCAGTTCCCGGCGACCGCCTTCCTCCGGAACTGTGGGCACGGCTCGGCCGTGAGTCCCTCGTACCTGCCGACCGCATCGCCGTCCTCAGCGACAATCCAGCCGGCGCCGACTCGAGGATCTGGGGTTACATCCCACTGGAGTCGATTGTCGGCTTGATCGTCCTGCCACGGCCGCGCGCGCTGTGTCGACAGATTGGGCGGAGGGACTGAACCGCCCCGGGCTAGTCGCAATGCCGCGTAGTTAAGGCTGGTCGGCGCACGCGGCCTGGCCTGCATTAAATCGAGTGGACCTTACGGGGACTTGGTCGAAGCGTCAGGACCTCGCTGACCAGCTACGGAGCAAGGTTCGCCAACTGACAGAGCAAGATCCACGCCCGGTTCAAGATCGACAGGTGAGCGCGCAGACCACCGCCAAGGCCGCGGCGCCGAGGGCGAGGGGGGGTGGTTGATCGACTCGGCGAAGCTGCGGTCCGAGAGATGGTCGACGCTCGGCGCGCAGGCGTCAGGCTCAAAGATCTAGCCAAGCAATATGGGGTCAGTGAGGTAATCCCGATGCCGCGCTTCGGGCGGATCGGGCATCGGCGGGCATCACGGACGTCGACGACGTAGAACGCGGAGCCGCTGGTAGAAGAGTTCTGACCAAAGAAGGACTTCACCATGAACGGCTCCGCGTGTTCTCGTATGCTCTCACGCTCGATGTCGATCGAGAAACCGTCCGGTACGTCGCGCGCCTGCTCGCCGCCGAGCGGCGCCGGCGCGGCACGCGCCGGGGAACTCGGAGGCTCACCGCGTTCAAGCAGGCGCTTTTCGGCTTGGCGTGGCTACGCGACCGGTGTGATGTGGAACGCCTGGGCGCCGGGTTCGGCCTCTCGCGCACCACCGCCTACCGCTATCGGGACGAGGTCCTCGAAGTTCTCTCGGACCAGGCCCCCGACCTGCAGGAGGCGCTGGAGACGGCGAGGGCCGCGGAATGCGCGCATCTGATCCTGGACGGCACGTTGATATCGACCGACCGGCTGGCCGAGACGAAGATCTCGAAGAAGGGCCGCGAGATCGACGTGTGGTACTCCGGGAAGAACAAGGATTTCGGCGGCGTGATCCAGGCGCTGATGGACCCGGCGGGCGAGCCGCTGTGGGTCTCGGACGTGCTGCCGGGCTCCACCCACGACCTGGCCGCCGCCCGCGAACTGGTCCTGGCGATCGCCTGGCACTACACCACCGAGATGCCGATCCTGGCCGACTGCGGGTACGAAGGCGCAGGCTGCGGCGTCCTGACCCCGGTCCAACACCGCTCCGACGGCATACCGCTACACGTCAACACCCGCACGTATAACAAACTCCTACGCGGCCTGAGGTGCCTCGGCGAACGCGGCTTCGCGGTCCTGACCGAGCGCTGGAAAGCACTCGAACACGTCACGATCAGCCCCAGAAGGATCACCCAGATCGCCCGCGCCGCCCTCGCCATCACACGATTCGAACGCGCGCAGGCAAGCTGAATCTCACTGGGATCACCTAAGTGACTCTAACCACTGATCCGCATCCTCCAAAAGGCCCCCGCGGAGGACACTTCGCCACGCCCTGAATAACTGTCACTTTCCGGTGAGAACAAACTCAGGCCGAAAGCAGGATCACGTCGAGGGTGCGGGGGCCATGCACGCCCTCTACACGGGTGAATTCGATGTCGCTGGTCGCCGACGGGCCGGAAATCCAGGTCAACGGACGGCGCGGGTCCAGCCGCGGCAGCGCCAGGCCGACGGAGGCCACCACCTGTCGCGGGCAGCGAATCACACACACGTGGTGGTCCGGCACCAGCGTCAAAGCCCTACGGCCCTGGTCCGGTGAGCCATCCAGGACTATCGTGCCGGTCTCCGCGATCGCGACCGCACAGCCGGTGACGACCGAGCCGATCGCGTCCAGCGCCCGGGCGGAGAGCCGGGCACCAGCGCCGATACCGGCGCCGTTGTCGCGAGCCCGCTTCGCCGCGCACCGCGCCATCCACGCGGCGGGCACGCCCTCCGGCGCGACGTACGACGTGCTGCCGTGCTCGCCTATCAGACGTCCGACGGTCTGCGCCAGCCCCGTTTCGTCCGTGCGGTGGACGTGGGCGCGGTAGTCGGCCAGGTTATGAGCTAACAGGTCGACCAGGGACCGCGGGTCCTGGTCGGCGTGTGCCTCGCGGTAGTCACGGGCAACCGGGACGTCGCCGGCGGTCTCCTCGGCCGGCACGTCGCGCAGCGCCGCGCGGATCCGAGCCAGGATCACCTCGCGGGCGTTCGGGGCCACGACCTGCTCCGATGCTGTCGCCGTCATCCGTGGTTCTCCTTCCACCATGAGCGGAACGTCTGTTCTGGCAGGCGCGGCAGGTCGCGGCTGTCGGTCCAGGCGGCTGCCGGCCCGGGGGCCGGCAGCCGCCTGGGATGCACCGCGCGCGTGGCGGTGGCGAACTTCTCCGCCGCCCGATACGCCGCCGGATGCGCCATGGCCCACGTCGCGGCCTTCATCGCGGCCCGCTCGGCCCGGTGGCCGCCGTGCCCCTGCTCACGGTTCCGTCCACCTTCGACGACTGTCGCTCGTAAGTGCACAAGCACCTCGGGAATGTCGATGGCGACGGGGCAGACTTCGTAGCACGCGCCGCACAGACTGGAGGCGTAAGGCAGCGAGGCGTCCAGTTCGCTGGCCGTGCCGCGCAACTGCGGGGTCAGGATCGCGCCGATCGGACCCGGGTAGGCGGACCCGTACGCATGGCCGCCCGCGCGCTCGTAGACCGGGCAGACGTTCAGGCATGCCGAGCAGCGGATGCAGCGCAGCGCCTGGCGGCCCACCTCGTCCGCGAGTGTCTCGGTGCGGCCGTTGTCGACGAGCACCAGGTGGAAGGCCTTCGGGCCGTCGCCGTCGGTGGTGCCGGTCCACATCGAGGTGTACGGGTTCATCCGCTCGGCTGTGGAGGAGCGGGGCAGCAGTTGCAGGAAGACCTCCAGGTCCTGCCAAGTCGGCACGATCTTCTCGATCCCGACGACGGAGATCAGGGTCTCCGGCAGGGTCAGGCACATCCGGCCGTTGCCCTCGGATTCGACCACCACCAGCGTGCCGCTCTGCGCGACCAGGAAGTTCGCACCGGATACGCCGACCTTCGCGCGCAGGAACTTCTCCCGCAGGTGCAGCCGCGCCGCCCCGGCCAGCGCCGTCGGCTCGTCAGTCAGCCCGGCCGGCGCGGGGCGCCCCCAGCCGCCCATCGCGTCGATGAAGGTGCCCTGGATCTCCTGACGGTTGCGGTGGATCGCCGGTACCAGGATGTGCGAGGGTAGGTCCTCGCCGAGCTGCACGATCAGCTCGGCCAGGTCGGTCTCGTAGGCGCGGATGCCTTCGGCGGCCAGTGCGTCGTTCAGGCCGATCTCCTGGGTGGCCATCGACTTGACCTTGACGACTTCGAGTTCGTGCTCGTCCGAGTTCACGCTCTGCTGTGCCGCGGCCTGCTTCACCAGATCGGCGACGATGCGGTTGGCCTCGGCCGCGTCGCGGGCCCAGTGCACGGTGCCGCCCGCCGCCGCGACCGCCTGCTCGGCCTGCACGAGGTACTCGTCCAGGTGCCGCAGGGTTCTGTCCTTGATCGCCCGGCCGGCGTGCCTCAGCTGTTCCCAGTCGTCGAGCTCGCTTACGGCACGGGCGCGCTTGTCGCGGATCGTGTGGGTGGCCCGGGTCAGGTTCGCGCGCAGTTGCGTGTCCTTCGTCGCGGCCTTCGCAGCTTGCGGGAATGCCGGCATTCCCACGTAGGTGCCGCTCATGCACTCTCCTTGCTCGAGGCCAGGACCTCGGCCAGATGGATGGTGCGGACCGTTGCGCCTTCGCGCCGCGCGATGCCTCCGAGGTGCATCAGGCACGAGTTGTCCGCCGCGATCAGGTACTCCGCGCCGCTCTCCGTGGCGTGCGCGATCTTGTCGCGGCCCATGACCGCCGACACGTCCGGGTTCTTCACACTGAACGTGCCGCCGAAGCCGCAGCACTCCTCGGCCGCGGGCAGCTCGGCCAGGTCGAGCCCGGCGACCGCGCGCAGCAGCCGCAGCGGGCGGTCGCCGAGATGGAGAAGCCGGCTCGAGTGGCAGGTCGGATGGTAGGCCACCCGGTGCGGGAAGTGGGCGCCGACGTTCTCGACACCGAGGACGTCGGTGAGGAACGCGGTCAGGTCGTAGACAGGCGGCACATCCTGCGACGCCTGCGGGGCGAGCGTCGGGTGCACGTCCCGCGCGAACGCGGCGCACGAGCCCGAGGGGGCCACCACCGCGTCGTAGCCGGCGAAGTCGCGCGCGAACTTCTCCGCCAGCGGCGCGGCTTGTCGGGGATAGCCGGTGTTGTACTGCATCTGGCCGCAGCAGGTCTGCTGCTCGGGGAACTCTACGTTCACGCCGAGGCGTTCGAGCAGCGCGACCGTCGCCCGGCCGGTCTGCGGAAAGACCAGGTCGTTGACGCAGGTGATGAAGAGGGCTATACGCATGAGAGCTCGAATCGGCGCAGGTGTCGGCGGCGGGCGTGCCTTCGCGCGTCGCTCGCACGTGTGGAGAGCGACCGCCCGGGATGAGCGGCCTCGCTTATCATGATCCTGATCAATGTCCCGCATCCTCGGTTCGACGGATCAGTAGACGAAGGTGGAAGGAGTGTCACCTTCGTCGTGCTGGGAATCGGCCAGGATCCGTTGCTGCGATCGGCTCATGGAGCTCAGCGTGAAATCCTCGACGAGGCGGGTCATCGCGAGATCGTCACGGCGCCAGGCCACGGCGGCGCTGAAGAGGTTCGCGGGCAGCTCGTCACGTTCGGCGGCGCTCAGCGGTCGAACTCCGAGCCCGGCCGTCTCCGGAGGAATGAGCGTGTTCACCCGGTGCCACACCCCGGTGTCGATGACGCCCTCCAAGATGCGGCGCGGGATCAGCGGGAACGGCACTTCGATGTAGGAGAACTCGGTCCGGGAGAAGACGACGTCGGTGATCGCCGCGTGGTCTTGGGATTCGGGGTCGATGCCGACCCGGATGCCGGGCTCCCGCAACTCCTTCTTCGCCACCACCTGCAACAGATCCGGGTCGTAGTAGTGGACCCCGGTCAGCTCACGGACCAGGACACGGTCGGCAGTCTGGGTGGTCAGCGACGTCGAGGCCTGCCGGGACATGAGCACCAAGTCGGTTTCACCGGCCAACAGCGCCGACAGTCTTCGGCGAGCTGCACGGGCGTACGTGGTGACCACGTACAGCCCGGCCTCACCGAGCTCGTTGACGACGGCCAGCGCCGCGCCCATCTGGTCCGGCGCCCCGGCAGGCGTCACAGTGAACCGCAGTGGTTTGCGTCCGGACAGCTCCCACAGCAGGCCAGGGTTCCTGCTGGTGATCAGTGTCCCCTGGTGACCGCGGGTCCTGGTGCCCAACGCGCCGAGCCGGGCCAGCTCCGCGAGCGCCTTGCGGACGGTGCCCGAACCGACTCCCACCAGTTCCTGGTAGTCCTGCCCGGTCGCCAGCCGGTCTCCGACCTTTGATCGCAGTCCTTCGCCGGCCAACGCGATCAAGGCGCGTCGGGCCGGGGACGTCTCGGGGTCGGCCAGAGGGGTGATCGGCTGATCAGCTGTCACCGTGGTGCCTTTCCGTTGTCTGACGGTACCGGCCAATTCTCGTTCCTCGAAAGGAAGTGCGCGTCGATGCGCGCGAAGATTCCCCGATTGGCCTCATACACGTCCCGGTAAAGCTCGAACCACCGGGCGTACTCGGCCACGGCGTCGGCTCGGGGCCGGTAGGTGACGCCCCTGGAGGTCATGGCGGCGACGGTCTCCTCCAGGGTCGCTCCGGGCAGCAGTCCGGTCGCCGCCGCCGCGTGCATCGCCGCGCCGAGCGCGGTGACCTCGCTCTGATTGCAGACCTGCACGTCGCGTCCGCAGATGTCTGCGATGATCTGAAGCCACAACCGGCTGGCGGCGCCGCCGCCCATCACGACCAGATCGCGCAGCGCCTCGCCGCGCGAGTCTTCCAGGGCACGGAAGGTCAGCAGGATCTCGTACGCGATGCCTTCGAGCACGGAACGGTACATCTCGGGCAAGCCGTGGGTGCCGCGCAGTCCGAGGAACGAACCGCGCGCGTGAGGGTCCCAGTAAGGTGAGAGCACACCGCTGAAGTAGGGCAGGCACAGCAGGCCGTCGCTGCCCACCGGGACCTTTTCGGCTAAGGCGTTGAGCGACTCCTCCGCGGAGATCGACAGTTCAGGCTGTCCGGAGATGCCGAAGGTCTTGACGAACCAGGTGATCAGATAGGCCCCGTTGGCGATCACCCCCTCCAGGTAGAACTTTCCCGGCGCATACCCCTCCAATGTCCGGAAGGCCGGAGAGTGGACGTGGTGGTGGGAGGCCGCGCCCACCGCGATGCCGGTGCCGAGGCTGATGTATCCCGTGTCACCGTGGGCGACGCCCGATCCCAAGCCGGCGGCCTGCCCGTCGCCCAGGGTTGAGATCACCGGCAGACCCTCGGGCAGGCCGGTGACCACGGCGGCGTCGGCCGCCACGGAGCCGGCCACCCCCATCGTCTCGACCAGATCAGGGAGTTGGTCCCGGCGCAGGCCCGCGAACTCCAGCAGCGTCGGGCTGTAGTCGCGGGCCCCGATGTCCAGCAGCGTGAGCGTTCCCGCCGTCGCGAGCGAGGTGACGCGCCGTCCGGTGAGCCTGTGGATGAGGTAGCCCGAGGTGTCGTATACAGTGGCTGTTTTGGCCAGCGTCTCCGGCTCGTGCTCCCGCACCCAGATCAGCTTGTACAGCGCGTCGGTGTAGGAGGCCGGCTTCCCGGTGATCTCATGCACGCCGAGCGGGCCAAACCTCCGTACCTGATCGGCGGCCCGGCTGTCCAGCCAGACGAACGCGGGTCGCACGGCCTGCATGTCCGCGTCCAGCAGAACCACGGTGTCCCGTTGGCAGGTGACGGCCACACCCGTGGCCTGCCCGAGATCGACTTGGCGACCCAGGTCGCGCAGCGCCCCGACCATCGCTTCGTACCAGTCCTGCGGCTCTTGCTCAGCCCAGCCTGGACGGGGCTCGTCGAGGCTCAGCGGCACCCGTCCGAGGCCCAACTGAGCGCCGTCAGGTCCGAACGCGACAGCCTTTACCGACTGGGTGGACGCATCAATTCCGATCGCGAATGCCATGGTCTGCTCCGTTGCACGACGGCTGGGGACGGGGGTTGATCACGAGGCGGAGAAGCGGGTCTACTCGGGCGGTGCGGCCCGCATGACGCCGCCCCTCGCCTGCTCGTAGCGTGGGATGTCATAGAAGAACACGAGCACCTTCTCCCGGTCGTGGCCGGTGTGCGAGATGATCGCCTCGGTCACGTCGGCGGCCACCTTGGCCTTCGTCTCGTAGGACTGTCCCTCGCTGATCTCGATCCGCACGATGGGCATCCGGCACCTCCAGGTCAGAATTTATCGGTATGAACAGCTGATGAGCGGACCCGGTCGACCACCGAGCGCACTGCGGCGGCGGCGTCGGGTTGCGAGTACACGTTGCGTCCGACCGCCAGCCCCCTGGCTCCCGAGGAGATCGCGGTGCCGACCATGTCGAGGAACCCGTCGAACGTCGGCACCGGGGCACCGCCCATCATCACCACGGGCACGTGGCTGGAGGCCACCACCTGGGCGAACGACTCCGGATCGCCGGTGTACTCCACCTTCACCATGTCCACTCCGACTTCGGACAGAACCCGGGCGGCCAGCGCGACGTACTCGACCCGGTTCGCCTCAGCGGGGTCGACGAGATCGCCGCGCACGAGCGGCTCGCACAGCACCGGCAGGCCCCACGATCTGGCCGCCTCGCACACCCGGCCGACCCTCTCGACCTCGCCGGCCTCCAATGAGGAGTCCGAGTAGCCGAGGAACGCGTAGACGTGGAAGGCGTCGACGCCGAGCCGGACGGCTTCCTCCACCGACACGTACAGCCGTTGATCGGTGGCCCGGCCCGCGTGGCCGAGCCGGTCGGCGGCCCGCCAGGCGTTGGTGTAGCCGGCCGACAACACGATGCCCGGCCGGTCGCGACCGCGAAACAGGTCAAGATTCGCGCGCAGCGCGCCGGGGGTGATCATTACGGCGTCCGCGCCGCCGTCGATCGACGCCCGCAGCACCGAGCGGACCTGCGCCGTGGTGTCCAAGCCGGGCGCCGGCCCGTAGTAGAAGGAGTTGCTGACCGCGATCATGGTGGAGGTGAAGGATCCACCATCGTAGAGCCTGGACAAGCGCAGTTCGTTGGACATCCCGTAGTTCCCTTTCGTTGGTTACAGCAGACCCATGGGTTGACCGGTGGCCTGGATCACCTGGCCGGTCAAGTAGTCTGAGTCCCGGGAGGCGAGGAACAGCACCGTCGGCACGACGTCCTCGACTTCGCCGACCCGGCCGAGTACGCACGCTGTGCGAGAGGCCCGCATGGCCTCGCGCACCGGCTCCGGCTGGGCCTCCGCCATCGCCGTCCACGCGGCGGGCGAGAGCGCGTTGACGTTGATCCCGTAGGGCATCAGGTCGATCGACGCGCTGATCGTCATGCCCACCACTGCCATCTTGGCGGCGGCGTAGACGGCTTCGCGGTTCTTGCCGCGGAACGCCACTCGGGAGGTGATGTTGATGATCTTCCCGCGCCGGTTCGGCACCATCGATCTGCTCGAGGCCGCCCGCATCAGCGAGAAGACCCCGCGGAAGTTGACGTCGATCAGGTCGTCGAAGGCCTTGTCGGTGATCTCCCAGAAGTTCTCCGGTCGAAAGATGCCCGCGTTGTTGAACAGGATGTCGACCCGGCCGAAGGCGTCCATCGCGGCATCCACGATGATCTCCCCGCTGTCCATCGAGCCGACCGGCTGCGTGCTGACGGCCGCCTTGGCGCCCAGCGATTCGACCTCGGCGGCCACCGTGCGCGCCGCCTCCTCGTTCATATCGTTGACCAGCACGTGGACACCGCGTTCGGCGAGCGCCAGGGCCACGCCCCGGCCGATGCCCTGGCCCGCACCAGTGATGATCGCGGCCGCTCCCTCATCGAATTTCGGCACAATCCGCTCCTTCTCGTTCACAGGCCGAGGTGGCCGGGGTTGAGAATCGATACCTCGTCGAGCGCGTACTTCAACCGTCGCAGCACTTCGTGCCCGCTGCCCAGGGCATCCGCCACGAACTCCTGCCTCGCCAGGCCCGCGCCGTGGTGATGGGACAGTTCTCCGCCGGCCGACACGGTGGCGGACATGGCTACCCGCCAGATCTCCTCGAGCCGGCGCGCGGCCTCCTGATTGTCCCCGGCCCGGCCGAGCAGGATGACATACAGCGACACGCCATGAGTGTAAACATGCGAGAAATGCCCGAGTACCTCGTCGGCATAGGGCGCCAGCGCCGTGGTCAAGCTCTGGTAGAGGTCCTCGATGCCGCTCCACAAGTGCGCGACCTCGATGGTCTCGGCGTAGCCGCCGTCCTCGGCAAGGAGGTTCTCCACGGTGGAGAAGTCGAATCGCCGCTCGTACCAGCGAGCCACCATCTCGCCGCCGAGCGACCGCCCGCCGTGCGCGGCGACGATCCGCGCCGATTCGGCCCGCTCCGCGGCGCCGACCGGTTCGAGGCCCTCATGGGTCAGGAACAGTACGGCGCCGACCGACTCTCGGCCGCCGGTAGCGTGCCTCGCCTCCGACGGGTCGTACAGACGCATCAGCGAGGGGCGGAGCCCGGCCTGGAAGATTTCGCGCACCGCCTCGATACCGGCATGCACCGTTGGCAGCTCGTAGGCGTCGTGCGCCCGCCAGGCCGGCAGGTCGTACACCTTGAGCGACACTTTGGTGACGATGCCGAACATGCCTTCGGAGCCCAGGAACAGCTCCCGCAGGTCGGGGCCCACGGCAGCCCGCGGCCGGCTGCCCACGTCGATGGCGAGGCCGTCGCTCAGGAGCACCCGGTACCCGACGGCGGCCTCCTCGATCCCGCCGTAGCGCGAGGAGAGCTGGCCGGTAGCCCGGGTGGCAATCCAGCCGCCGATCGAGGAGCGGGGCAGCGACTGCGGGAAGAAGTTAAGCGTTCTGCCACGCTCGTTCAGCCAAGCCTCCAGGTCCGATCCGCGCACGCCGGCGGGTGCGGTGACGATGGCGTTCCTCTCGTCCAACTCCGGCTCACCGACGAGGCCGGACATGTCCAACACGATGCCGCCGCGGGTCGGAAGCGGCTGGCCGGTCACCGAGGAGCCGAGCCCCCTGGCGGTGACCGGGGTTCCGGTCCGCCCGGCGATGGCCAGCACCGCGGCGACCTCGGCCTCGTCTACGACGCTCACCACGACCTCGGGTCTGGTCTCGTGCCTGCCGAGCTGCTTGGCCAGCACGGTCACCGGCCAGGAATCATGGCTGAGTGCGTCCAGTGCGGCATCCTCGGTACTTACCTTGTCGCCCAGGGCAGTACGGAGACGAGCCACGACATCGACGGAGGAAGGAGCGTCGGAACAGCCTCCGCCGGGGATTTCAGCCACGGCGCACGCCCGCTTCTCGGCGCCGGAATGCGTTCCTGGGGTAGAAGGTCGCGTCATGCAGGCTTTCCTCAATCTCTTCCAGACTACGACCCTTGGTTTCCGGGACGTAGAAGTACACGAACACGAAGGCGACGACGGCGATCAGCCCGAAGAGCCAGAAGATGCCGCGCGGCCCGAGGCCGTTGGACAGGCTCAGCGAAGTGAGGCTGACCAGCAGGTCGGCCGCCCACAGCATGAGCGCGGCGACGCCCATGGCAGCCCCGCGGACCCGGAGCGGAAAGACCTCGGACGCGATCAGCCAGGCGACCACGGACAGGCTGCCGCCGTTCAGGGCGGTGAACAGCACGAGCAGGCTCACCAGCAGCACCGGCGGGCCCTGGGCGGTTCCAGCCGAGGTGAAACAGAAGCCGAGAGCCAGCACCGAGAGCGCGGACAGCGGGACGAAGGCGACGAGCAGTCTGCGCCGTCCCCACCTGTCGACCAGGAACAGACCGAGCAGGGTGAACAGGAACAGCAAGAACGCCGTGCTCATGCTCGCCAGCAGGGACGCCGACATATTGAATCCCGCGGTGTTCAGGATCGTCGGTGCGTAGTAGAGGACAGCGTTGATCCCGGTGATCTGGCACAGCACCGCGATACCCACTCCCACCACCAGCGCGGGCCGGACCCTCGGTGAGAGCACTTCGCGCCACCCGCCGCGCTGACGAGCGGAGTCTTCCTCGACCCGCACGATCTCCTGCACCTCGGCCTCGGCGTCGTGGCCGTTCGGCCGCAGCCGCCGCAACACTTCCGCCGCCTCGGCGGATCGACCGGCCAGCACCAGGTATCTCGGCGTCTCGGGCAGCAGGAAGGACCCGGCGAGCAGGACCAACGCCGGAACGCCGCCGAGAGCCGCCGTGTACCGCCAGCCGTTGGCGCCGACGCCGATGAAGTAGCCGCAGACCGTGGACACCAGGATGCCGAAGATGACGGCCAGCTGAAACACCACCACGAACTGGCCCCGGCGAGCACTGGGTGCCAACTCGGCGATGTACACCGGAACCACCTGCGAGCCTGCGCCGACCGCAACGCCCAGCAGGACGCGGAAGAGCACCAAGAAGCCGTAGCCATGACTCAGGGCCACGGCTTCAGCGGCCACGACGAACAGAATCGCGACGCCCGCGAGCACCCTCCGGCGGCCGATTTTGTCTGATATGCGCCCAGCGGCGAACGCCCCGATCATGCATCCGACAAGGATCGAACTCACCACGATCTGCTGCGCGTTCGCATCGCCGGTGATGCCGAAGTCCTTCGAGATCGACGGGAGCGCCGAGGCGATGATCCCCGTGTCATAGCCGAACAGGAGCCCGCCGAGGGCGGCGACAATCGCCACCCATGTGATCGACAGGGGCCTGGCACGTTCTGGCACCCCGCTGCCAGCCGTCTGGACATACTCACTCGTCACAGGGACCTCCTCGTCCTTGCGCAATAATCTGCGTATTGCACATCCTGTGGGCAGACGGAGGCGCTGTCAAGGGGCGTCTCACCGGGGGCCCTGAGCGGTGGGGGCGGGCTCCCGGGAACCCGCCCCCACCGCTCAGAGCGCCGCCACGGATTCAGTGCGTCGGCACGACGGCGACGGGCGTCGGGCAGTGGGCGAGCAGGGCGTCGACGGTGTAGCCGGCGCCGACGGACAGCGGGCCGCGGTGCCGGTGCGCGCCGACGACCAGCAGCCGGGTGTCGCGGGCGGCTTCGATCAGGATCGGCACGGGGTTGCCGCGCGCCGCGGTGATCTCGATCCGGACTCCGGGGAACGAGGAGCGGCACGGGGAGAGCAGGTGCTCGACCGCACGCCGCTCTTCGTTGCGGATCTCGGTGAAGTCGCTGAAGTACGTGCCCGGCGGACCC
>Ga0310811_10000411_pt1 | contig 58455 bp, 38 predicted proteins | sample YCmetagenome_FD_207642 | JGI IMG/M metagenome (GOLD analysis project Ga0310811, IMG submission 207642) | Soil microbial communities from experimental microcosm in Duke University, North Carolina, United States - YC | ecosystem: Engineered > Artificial ecosystem > Soil microcosm > Unclassified ... | reverse complement strand
CCTTGCTCCCTTCAACCGCGATAGCGGCTCCTTCCGCGGTCAGCGCCACATCCACGGCGGCAGAATCAATGTTCGCTCCGCTCTCTACATGCCCGCTCTCGTCGCCTCCCGTCACAACCCCATCCTCCACTCCTTCTACTCTCGCCTCCGCTCCAACGGCAAACCCGCCAAACTCGCCCTCACGGCCGTCATGCGCAAACTCCTCATCCACCTCAACTCCCTCCTCAAAAACCTCCCCTTGGTTCCGGCTTAAAAAGACAGTTGCTCCCTGGGGATTGCTTCGCTTTTTGGAGCTCGCGGGCTACTTCGAGAAGAAGTTTCGCTGCTTTTCCGAGATGGGAACGCCGAGCTTTTCCATGACGAGGAGCATGTCTTCCCAGACCTTTCGCTTCTCGGTGATGGATTGGTTCCGCAGCAGATAGGCGGGGTGATAGGTGGTCATCACGGGAATGCCGCGATAGTCGAGCCATTGCCCGCGCAGCTCGCGCATCGGCCGGGTCTCGCCGAGCAGGCCCTCGACTGCGGTCGCGCCAAGGGCGACGAGCACCTTTGGCTGGATGAGCTCGATCTGTTTCTCGAGCCAGGGGAAACAGGAACGCATCTCCTCGGGACGGGGCTTGCGGTTGCCGGTCGAGCCGGGAGGCATGTCGGGCCGGCACTTGAGGACGTTCCCGATATAGACGTCGTCGCGCGAGAAGCCCATCGCCTTGATGATTTTGGTCAACAGCTCGCCCGCGCGGCCAACGAAGGGCTCGCCCTGTGCGTCTTCATCCGCGCCGGGCGCCTCGCCGACGAACATGAGATCGGCCTTGGGATTGCCCACGCCAAAAACCACCTGCTTGCGGGAATCCGCGAGATAAGCGTGTTCCGTGCAGCGGAGCGCAGCCTCGCGAAGAGTGTCCAGGGTCCATTCTTTGCCGGGGATGATGGACGGCGAAGTCTGGCCGTCTCCGATCGGCGCGGCTTCGGCCACGGTGGCTGGAACGCTGGACGCGGCTGGAGCAATGGGTTGGGTCGCAACAGCGGGTGTGGCCGGCTCGGGGAGGGATGGGGGAAGCGAGAGTTCGCGCAGGCGTGAGACTGCCGCGATGGTTGCGGAGGGCTTGCGGCCGAGGCCGGACTGAATATCGCGCAGCAGCGGCAGGGCGGCGTCGAGGGCGGGCTTCAGGCGGTCCATTGCTTGTAATGGTGGCGTGCGGCGTCCGGCGGCACGAGCGGAAAATCCGCGGGGACCGGGGCGGTAAACTCCATTCGTTTGCCAGTGCGCGGATGATCGAAGGCGAGCTTCCAGGCATGGAGGAGATGCCGGGGGAAATGCTCGCGTTTCCCGTAGACCGGATCGCCGGCAAGGGGGTGGCCGAGATGTTTGAGGTGGACCCGGATCTGGTGGGTGCGGCCGGTTTTGGGCTGGCACTCGACGAGGCTGAGGCCGTCGGCGGCAGTGAGTACGCGGTAGTGCGTTACGGACTCGCGGCCCTTGCCGGTGAGGTCTACGGCCATCTTCTGGCGGTTTGTCCGGTGACGGCCGATCGCGGCATCGATGGTGCCGGTGGCACGGCGGAGCGTTCCCTTCACGATGGCGAGATAGGTCTTCTCGATCGTACGCTCGGCGAATTGCGTGGTGAGCGACTGGTGGGCGGCGTCGTTTTTCGCGACGACGAGGCATCCGCTCGTCTCCTTGTCGAGCCGATGGACGATGCCGGGGCGCTCGACGCCGCCGATGCCGGAGAGGTCATGGCAATGGTGCAGCAGCGCCTGGACGAGCGTGCCGGTGGCATTGCCCGCGCCGGGGTGCACGACGAGGCCGGCGGGCTTGTCGAGGACGATGAGGTCACTGTCCTCGTGCAGAATGGCGAGCGGGATGTCTTCGGCCTGCAGCTCGGTCAGTGGCGTGGCATCCGGCACGGAAGCAGTGACCTCGTCGCCCTCGTGAAGGCTCTCCGAGGCGCGCGAGGAGGCGCCATTGAGCAGGATGTCACCCGAGCGGATGAGGGCCTGCACGCGGGAGCGCGAGAGTTCGGGCATCCGGGCGGCGACGAAACGATCGAAACGATCGCCCGCGTGCTCGGAAGTGACAAGATGGGTACTGCTGGATGACATGAAGTTCGGCAATTGCTGACGGCGCCATGGCGATGTTACACTGCCTGTCATGTCGGATGCGATTCAGCAGATCGTCGAAAATTGCCCCTCGTGCGCCCAGCCGATCGACGTGACCGAGCAGGCCCCGTTTTCCGAGGTCGCGTGCCCGTCCTGCGGCGCGACGATGCGTGCGCGCGTTCATTTCAACAACTTCACGCTGCTGCAGCTCCTGGGAGAGGGCGGCATGGGATCGGTCTTCAAGGCGCTCGACAACAATCTCCAGCGCCGGGTTGCGCTGAAAATCCTGAAACGCAGCGCCGGATCGACCGAGGAGGATTGGGCGAAGCTCGCGACCGAGGCGCGCGCGACCGCGGCGATCAATCACCAGAACGTGGTGAAGGTTTTTTCCTTCGGCGAGGATCACGGTCAGTTCTACCTCGCGATGGAGCTGGTCGAAAAAGGTTCGCTCGACGGGCTCATGGTTCTCCAGACCCGGGTGGCCGAGGCTCAAGTGCTGGATATCGGCATTCAGATTGCCGAGGGGCTGCAGGCGGCCTTCGAGGGAAATCTCATTCACCGCGACATCAAGCCGGGGAATATCCTCTTCGCGAATTCCAAGCTCGCGAAGATCGTGGACTTCGGTCTCGCGCGTGTCCTTTCCGAGGAGGCGCAGGAAGCCGGGGAGATCTGGGGTACGCCGTTCTACGTGGCGCCCGAGAAACTCGACGGGCGGCCCGAAGATTTCCGCAGCGATATCTACAGCCTTGGGGCCACGCTGTTTCACGCGCTCGCCGGCCGGCCTCCGTTCGACGCCAAGACCGCCTCGATGGTCGTGCTGAAGCACATCAAGAGTCAGGTCGTGAGCCTCCAGGCCTTCGCACCCAATGTCTCGGACGAGACGGCCTATGTCATCAATCGCATGATGAACAAGGAGCCTCAGGATCGCTACGGCTCCTATGAGGAACTCCTCACGCATCTCCAATACGCCCGGCAGCGCCTGCAGAAGCGTAACGCGGAGCGCAAGGGCGGCAAGGCCCGTCCGGCCGCAAAGGCCGGCAGCAACCGGCTGGTCCTCGCGTCGCTCTGGTCGGTGGCCGCCATCGCCTGCGTGGCAATCGTGATGGGGGTCCTGGGATTGCAGCGCTCCGAGGCTGCGCACACCCTCAAAAGAGATCCTCTGGTCTCGACGGTCGCGCCGCTGATGGAGCAGGGGCGCGAGGCCTTGAACGCCAGTCACTTCGAGGCCGCCCGCACCAAATTCGAGGCCGCCTTGAAAGCGGCGGACGGGCATCAGCCGGCTCGGAATTGGGCGCTGGCCCAGATCGGGCTCGCTTCGGTCCTGCTCGGGGACAAGGTCCGGGCGGACGAGACCTTCAAGACGCTCGAGGGAGAGGCCTTCTTCGACGCGGCTCCAGAGTCGCAGGCGCTTGGGCGCTTCTTCGACGGGCTGGCGCGGGAGATGAACGGCACTCCGCCGGTGTCCGCGTGGCTTGGAGAGAACTACGAGGCCTTCGGCCTTCTGGCCGGGGGAATCAAAAATTGGAAAGATGGGGACGCGCCCGGCGCGCAGGCGATGATCGAGCAGTTCCTGAAATCCCATCCCACGACGCCGGACGACTGGTTGTCCGGCCTGAAGCCGCTGGCGGAGTCCTGCCTTGCCGAGTCGCGCCATTAAGTAAGTTGTTCCTCCCGGCAGTCCGCACCTCGACAGGTGGCCAATGTTGATTACGTTTGTCCCTTATGAGCAGCGACCAGCCGAAACTGACGCCCGAGGAAATTCAAAAGAAGTTGACCGAATTTCTGCGCTCCGGCTTCGGAGAGAAGGTGGCGGATGCTCCCGCCGAGGACGAAGAGGAGACGGATGAGGAAGACGAGGATGAGGACGAAGAAGAGGAGGTCGAGGACCTGTTCGAGTTCAACTTCAAGCCGCGCGATATCAAGCGCCACCTCGACCGCTTCGTCATCAAGCAGGACGAGGCAAAGAAAGTCCTGAGCATCGCGGTCTGCGATCACTACAACCACGCCCGCTACGCGCGGAGGATGCGGGACGAGAACGAAGACGCGGTCATCGAGTACGCGAAGCAAAACGTCATCCTCGTCGGCCCGACGGGTGTCGGGAAAACGTATCTCGTCAAACACATCGCGGATCTCATCGGCGTGCCGTTCGTGAAGGCGGACGCGACGAAATTCAGCGAGACCGGCTATGTCGGAGGGGATGTCGAGGATCTCGTGCGCGAGCTCGTGCATAAGGCCGATGGCGACGTGGCGCTCGCGGAGCACGGCATCATCTACATCGACGAGATCGACAAGATCGCGAGCTCCGCCAATGGCTCCGGCCGCGACGTGAGCGGCCGCGGGGTGCAGACCACGCTGCTGAAGCTCATGGAGGAAACGGAGGTGCCGGTGCGCAATCCCATGGATCTCCAGGCGCAGCTCCAGGCAGCCTTCGAGATGCAGCGGCGGGGCGGAGGAGGCGCGAAACGCGAGTCCATCAACACGCGGCACATTCTGTTCATCGTCAGCGGGGCGTTCGACAAGCTCGACGAGCAGGTGCGGCGGAGGTTCAAGCAGGGACGCATGGGATTCGACGCCGAGCCAGCCGTGCTCTCGGAGCAGGCCAACCTGCTCCACGAGGCGACCACCCACGACTTTGTCGCCTATGGCATGGAGCCGGAGTTCATCGGCCGCCTGCCTGTGCGCGTAGTCTGCAATCCGCTCGAGACGGATGACCTCTTCGAGATCCTCAAGCGCTCGGAAGGCAGTATCATCCGGCAGTACGAGCGGGCGTTTCAGGCCTACGGGATCGAGGTCCTTTTCGAGGACGGCGCTCTTCGCAAGATCGCGGAACGAGCCCAGGAGGAAAAGACAGGGGCACGCGGACTGATGACCGTGTGCGAAAAACTGCTCCGGGACTACAAATACGAATTGCCGGACTCGGGGGTGAGTTCGCTGACCGTGAACGAGGAGCTGGTGAGAGATCCGGCGGTGGTATTGCGCGGGCTGCTCGACTCCGGCCATGCCGAGAAGGAAAAGTCGCTTGCGGCCATCGTGACGCAATTCGCCGAGCGTTTCCGGGATCAGCACGAGATCGAGCTGACTTTCGAGCCGGAGGCCGCGCACGCCTTGGTGCAACGGGCGCTTTCGGAAGGAATTGGCGTCCGGGAGCTCTGCGAGACGTTATTCAAGGATTACCAGTTCGGGCTGCAGCTCATTCGGAGAAACAGCGGCCGCCGGGAGTTCGAGATCCCGAGACGGGCCGTGGAGAACCCCGACGGGGTCCTGAGTGATTGGGTAGTGGAATCCTATCGCCACAGCCGCGCAAATGAGGCAGACTCTCCCGTTTCCCCATGAGATATTTCAAAGCCACTTTGCTGATCGGCGTGATCTCGGCTCTCGCGGTGGGCGTGATCGACGCCACTGGCTGGCTCGGCACGCTGGACCAATGGAGCTCGCAATGGCTCGGCCACCTTTCGGAGTCCGGTCCCCTAAAATGGACCCCGCACGGCATCGTTTTTGCCGTGGCCGCGCTGCTCGCTTTTGCCTTCGCCTGGACGACGACTGATCTTGCCCGTCCTGCAACGAAGACGATCGTTGCCTTCGTCGGGTTGCTGCTTCTCCTCTCCGGATCGGCGGTTTTTGCGCTCTACGGCGTTTTCTATTCGCCATGGACGGCGGTGCTGATGGGGCTGTGCAGCTATTTCGTCGGTCTGATCTATAGCGGCAGCGACTCCGGCTCGCGCAAACGCGTGTTGCAGCGCCTTTTTGGACAGCGTCTGTCGCGTAATCAGTTCGCGAGTCTCGTGGATTCGAACCTGCCGCTGAATTTCCCCGGCGCGGAGCAGAACGCGACGGTGCTCGTCTGCGAGGTTCACAACCACGTCCAGCTCCTCGAGGTGCTGAGCCCGGCGGACTATGTCGCGATGACGAATCTCTATCTGAAGACCGTGTCCGACTATCTGGTCGAGGCGGGCGGCTATCTGGACGAGTGCGGTGGCGAAAGCCTGCGCGTGGTTTTCGGCGCGCCTCTCGAGCGCGAGGATCACGCCATTGCGGCCGTCCGGGCGGCGTTGGAAGCCTCGGCACGGATCGACGCATTGAACAAGGAGTGCGACGCACGGTGGCATCAGCGCCTCGATTTCCGGGTTGGCATCAATTCCGGTCCGATGATTTCCGCGGCCTACGGTGGCGCGCGCCTTGGCTCCTTCAGCGTGGCCGGTCCGGTGGTGGAGTTTGCCCGGCGGCTTTGCGCCGCATGCGCGAACTATGGCTGCCGCATCCTGGTTGGCCCTGAGACCTATGTCTCTTCCTCCGAGTTTGTCGAAGGCCGCCCGATCGAGCTCCTGCGCCGTCCCGATGGGCGCCGTATCGAGCTGTATGAAGTGCTTGCCCCGGTGAACACCCTGTCGCCGGAGCGCGCCCGCAGCCGGGATCATTTCTGGAAAGGCGTCATTTACTATCGCGAGAAGAAATGGGACCTCGCGATGGAGCAGTTTGGCAAGGCCCGGGTGCCGGGATTACCCGACCCGGCTCTGGATGCATTCGTTTTGCGGTCCGAGCGGGCGCGGCGCGGGGAAACCGTGGTGCAGCCCGAGGTCTCGGCCCTCGTGGAGATGAGCTAGCCCGGCGCTGCCGGTCTGTTTGGATTTGAAGCCGGTCGATTATCCCGAGCCGTTCCAGCAGCTCGCGCGTCAATTGCGGCGCCTGCCGTCCATTGGACCTCGCAGCGCGGAGCGGATCGCTCTCTGGCTGGCGACATCTCCGGATGCGCATAGCGAGGCGCTGATCGATGCCCTTTCCGTCGCTGCGCGTGAGTTACGGGCCTGTGAATGCTGCGGATTTTTCGCCACGGGGCCTGAGTGTGCGATTTGCGCGGACCCCGGCCGGACAGGGCGGGAGATTTGCGTGGTCGAGACGGCGACCGACGTGCTGCCGCTGGAGCGCACGGGTTTTTTCAGCGGGCGCTATCATGCGCTCGGCGGACGGCTCGCGCCGCTGGAGAATATGGGGCCGGAGGATTTGCGCATCGACGCCCTGGTGGCGCGGATCGCGGCGGAGCAGCCGACGGAAATCATCCTCGCTCTGAGCGCGGATGTGGAGGGGGAGGCGACGGCGAACTATCTCGCAGAGGTGCTCGCGCCGACGGCGGTGCCGGTGACCCGCATTGCCCAGGGGCTGCCGGCGGGCGGCGGACTGGAGCACGCCGATCAGTTGACGCTGCAGAGGGCACTGGCCGGGCGCATCACCGTGCGGCGCTGACCGGCCGGGAGAGGCGTATGACGAACTTGCCGCGCCGGCAAGTTGCCTAAACCGGAGTTTTGCGTCACAGTGGCGGCGACCAATGTCCTGCTCCAAGATCGATCCCAGTTTGCACCAGACGAAAAAACCCGAGTGGATCAAGGTGCGCCTGCCTTCCAATCCGGTTTTCTTTTCAACCAAGGGGCTGATTTCCGACCTGAAACTCCACACTGTCTGCGAGAGCGCACAGTGCCCGAATCGCTGGGAATGCTGGAGCCAGGGGACGGCGACGTTCATGATCGCGGGCGAGCGTTGCACGCGCGCCTGCGGATTCTGCGCCGTGGACACGGCCAAGCCTTTTGCGCTGGAGGCCGATGAGCCGCAGCGGGTGGCGGAGGCAATCCGGCGCCTGAATTTGAAGCACGTCGTGATCACGGCGGTCGCGCGTGACGATCTGGCCGACGGCGGGGCGAACCATTTTGCCCAGACCATCGAAGCGGTCCGTGGCGTTGATCCCGAGATCATCATCGAGGTGCTGACGCCCGATTTCAACGGGCGGGAGGAGCCGCTCCGAACGGTGCTCAACGCGAAGCCGCACGTCTTCAACCACAATCTAGAGACCGTGGCCCGTCTCACCCCGCTCGTGCGCTCGCGGGCGAAATACCGGCTCTCGCTCGACTTCCTCAAGCGGGCCAAGGAGCTCGATCCCGAGGTCGTTACGAAGAGTGGCCTGATGCTCGGGCTGGGCGAGACCGAGGTGGAGATCTTCGAAGCCATGGATGACCTCCGCGAGGCGAACGTACAGGTGCTGACCATCGGGCAGTATCTGCGCCCGACTCCGCAGCACCTGCCCGTGGTGGAATACATCCGCCCGGAGACGTTCGACCTCTATCGCGAGATCGCGATGAACAAGGGCTTCGACTACGTGGCGAGCGGCCCATTGGTGCGCAGCTCCTACCACGCCGCGGACTACAATCCGCTGCAGCACAAGGGCGCTCGCTAGCACGCGAGCACGGCCTCCCCAAAAGCGGGGGGAAAAGGCCTTATCCGTTGCGACGGTCTGGGGGGAGGTCTACGTTGGCCGCGATCTTTCCCCAAGGGAGGAATCGTAAACATCTCCCCGACAATCGAATGAACCTTGTGAAACCAGGGGCGTTTGGCACGACTCTCCTCCTGGTGGGGCTCCTGTTCAGCGTCCTGCCCACCGCCCGCGCGATTCCGGAGACGTCCGAAAAACCGGGCGCATCCTCCCGCCGGACGGCCCTCGTTTTCTCGGAGATTCTGGCTCATCCCGGCAGTCGGACGGATGGCCGCAATCTGGAGTTCGTCGAGATTTTCAACTCGGATCCAAATCCCCAGGATCTCAGCGGGTTTCGCCTCGAGGGCGCGATCACGTACACTTTCCCCTCGGGCACGTCGCTGGCCGGGCGTTCTTATCTCGTCGTCGCAAAGGTGCCGGGCGATGTGCAGGCGGTCGCGGGGATTTCCAACGTTATTGGACCCTACACGGGGACGCTGAACCAAAGCTCCGGCGAGGTGCTGTTGCGGCACCGCATCGGCGCCGTCCTGCTCGATACGGAATATGGTGCGCATCGCGATCGCACCGCGGCTGCCGATGGCGCCGGACATTCGCTGGTCCTGGCCAGACCCTCTCTCGGTGAAGGAAATCCGCGGGCCTGGCAGGCGAGTCTCTCGGTGAATGGATCGCCGGGCGTCGCGGAGCCCGGCTCGCTGGCGGGAGGGCTCGAATCGATCTATGTCAACGAGGTGCTGGGAAATCCGAACTCTGCTGGCGGCGGATTCGTCGAACTCTACAATCGCAGTAACGGCGCGGTGGATGTCTCCGGCTGCCGCATCGGCGCGGGCGGAGGAACCTATGTCATTCCATCCGGAATGGTGGTTCCGGCCCGGGGCTTCGTTGCCTTCACGGAAACGCAGCTTGGTCTGACGCTGAATGCCGGGCTCGCCGGAGTGTTCCTGTGGAACCCGGCGGGCACGCGGGTGCTGGATGCGCTGAAGTTCGACGGGCAGGAGAAAGGCGTCTCCTATGGGCGGAAGCCCGATGGATCGGAGTCGATTTCGCCGCTCGCTTCGGCCAGTCCTGGCGCCGCCAATGCCACGGCCGTCCGCTCCATGGTGGTGATCAACGAACTGATGTATCACCCGATCACCGAGAACGACGACGATGGCTACGTCGAACTCTACAATCGTGGATCCGATCCCGTGGATCTGAGTGGCTGGAAGCTGATGGATGGGATCACGTTCACGTTTCCGGCCGGCCGGATCCTGCCCGCCGGCGGCTATCTGGTCGTCGCCCGGAACATCACGGAGATCCAAAGCCGGTATCCGGCGCTCGCCAGCGCGAATCTTGTGGGAAATTTCAGTGGGAAACTGTCGAGTTCCGGGGAGCGTGTGGCTCTCGCCCGCCCGGCCACGGCTCCGTCGGGGGCGGCGGCGTTCGCGGTGGTGGACGAGGTGACCTATGCCGATGGCGGCCGGTGGGACGGGAACGCAGACGGGGAAGGGAGCAGCCTCGAACTGATCGATGCCCACGCGGATGGGCGGCGGGCTTCGAACTGGGCCGCGAGCGACGAGAGCGGGAAGGGACAATGGCAGACCTTCTCCACGACCGGGGTGCTCGATCTCGGCGCGGGCACATGCGATCAGCTTCACATCGTGCAGACGGGCGAAGGCGAATGCCTGGTCGATGATGTGCAGGTCGTGCCGGCGGGGGGGACGAATCTGGTGCCGAATTCCACTTTCTCCGGTTCGTCGGCCAACTGGAATGCCACCGGCACCCACGCGGCCTCCAGCCTGAGCGCGGCGGGCGACAGCTACGATGTGCGGGCCGACGGAGGGGGAGACACGGGGCCGAATGCCGTGCATACGACCCTGTCGAGCGCGCTCACGAATGGCTCGACAGCCACGATCTCCGCGCGGGTGAAGTGGATATCCGGACGCGGGAAGCCGATTTTCCGCCTGCGGGGAAATTATCTCGAGCTGCTGGCGGACCTGGCGATCCCCACGAATCTGGGCACGCCCGGCGCGCCAAACAGCCGGGCCGTTGCGAATGCGGGGCCGGCGATCTTCGACGTGAAGCATGCCCCGGTGCTGCCGGTGGCGAACCAGGCGGTCACGGTGACGGCGCGGGTACAGGATCCGGATGGGTTGGCTTCGCTGAACCTGCGCTATCGCCTTGACCCCTCGGCAACGGTAACGACGATCGCGATGAACGACTCCGGAACGGGCGGCGACGCCGTGGCGGGGGATGGCGTTTACACGGCTACATTGCCGGGGAGCGCAGCGGGGACATTATTCGCGTACCGGATCGAGGCCGCCGATGGAGTCGGCAAGGCTTCCGTTTTTCCCGCGGACGCCCCGACGCGTGAGTGCCTGGTGCGGGTTGGGGAGTCGCAACCGGAGGGAGTCCTGAGCGCGTATCGCATGTGGATGACCCAGGCGACGCGGGATGCGTGGGCGAACGATCTCAAGCTCAGTGACCGGGATCGGGACGTCACCTTCGTCCTGGACGACCAGAGGGTCGTTTACAACGCCGCGGCGCGTTATCGCGGCAGTCCGTTCACCCGGCCGGGAGATTCCGCGCCGGACTCGGGCAACCTTGCCTCATATGTCGTCGATTTCCCCGGGGACGATCTCGTGCTCGGGGCCGGGTCCATGAACCTGGACAACATGGATCAGCCGGGCAACGACCCGTCGCTGCAGGGGGAGCGGCTCGCGTTCTGGTTCGCCGAGCAACTGGGCGTGCCGTTCAGCAGGCAGCGGTTCGTGCGCATCTTTGTGAATGGCAACCAGCGCGGGCAGGTCTACGGAGATTCGCAGCAGCTCGATTCCGACTACATCAAGAGCTGGTTCTCCGATGACCGCGGCGGCGACTTTCACAAGATCGACGACTGGTTCGAGTTCGATGATACGAACGCCAACATGGCCATCCAGACGAACGGTACGCTGGAGCCGTTCTATAGCGGGGGAGCGCTTAAGAAGGCGCGCTACCGTTGGAGCTGGGACCGGAAGCGGAGCGTGACCCTCGACGATAACTACGATCCGCTGTTCGCCCTCGTGAATGCCTTGAACAGCAGTCCGGCGGTGTACGAGAGCGCGGTGGAGCGCGTTGTCGATGTGAACGAGTGGGTGCGGATTTTCACCGTGCGGCGCATTGTCGGTGATTGGGATAGCTACGGGTGGGAGCGCGGGAAGAACATGTCCACCTACCGGCCGACGCTCGGCCGCTGGAACCTGCTGCCGTGGGATATCGATCGCACTTACGGTCCACAGGGCCGTCCGTACAACTCCGATTTGTTCGCCGGGATCAACGATCCGACGATGAACAAGCTCCTGAGCTGGCCGCGATACCGTCGTCTGTACCTCCGGGCCCTGCAGGAGGCCGCGAACGGACCGATGCAGACCGCAGCGGTACGGGCAGTGATGGATCCGATATACTCCGGCTTCACCGCGAACGGAGTGACGGCGGCGTCGCCGGACGACGTGGTGTCGTGGCTCGATCAGCGCCGGGCGTTCATCCTAAGTTCGGTGGCCTCGTCGGACGCCGCTTTCGCGATCACGACCAATGGCGGAGCCGCCGTGACGACGAATACGAATACACTCACGCTGGACGGCACGGCCTCGCTGAAGACCGACGCGGTCTTGATCAACGGCGTGCTCTATCGCGTGACGTGGACGAGCGTGAACACCTGGCGTGTGACCGTGGTGCTGCAAGCGGGGGCGCAGACGCTCTCCGTGACTCCGGTCGACGCGCAGGGGGCTCCGATCGCCGGCGCGGGCAGCCAGTCGATCAGCGTCACGAATACTGGCGCTACCGAGAGTCCAACGGGCCATCTGGTCCTGAGCGAAATCATGTACGCACCCGCGATTCCGAATGCGGAATACGTGGAAGTGCGGAACACGTCGGCGACCACGGCCTACGACCTGGGTGGGTACCGGATCACAGGCATCGACTACGACTTCCCGAGCGGGACGGTTCTCGCGGCGAATTCCGCGCTCGTCGTGGCGAGGGATCTCGCGACGTTTTCCTCTGCCTACTCCGATCAAGCCAGCGGCGCCCTTGTGTTGGGGCCTTACGCAGGAACGCTATCCCCCGACGGCGAACAGCTGCAGTTGGTTCGGAAAGCCGTGAACTCGACGCCGCAGGTGACGATGAGCGAGGTGACTTATTCCAAGGACAAGCCTTGGGCCCAGGCGGCCAATGAGCAGGGGAGCTCGCTGCAGCTCGTGGATGCGACGCGCGACTCCCGGAGGGTGGGAAACTGGCGCGCCAGCACGACAACTGCCGAGTACCGGCCCGGCCTTTGCGCGCAGTACTGGACGAACATCACGCTGGCGGGCAGTCCCACTCTGCTGCGCGACGATGCGACGGTGAATTTCGACTGGGGCACGAATGCTCCCGACAGTACCGTGCCCCGTACGAATTTCTCGGTGCGCTGGAGCGGGGTGGTCATCCCGGAGCGTTCGGAAACCTACACCTTCTACACGACGTCGGATGACGGGATCCGTCTCTGGCTCGATGGGCAACTCGTGATCGACGACTGGTCGATCCATCCCGCGAGTGAGAAGAGCGTCACGCGCGTAATGCAGGCTGGCGTGCCGTGCCGCGTGCAGGTGGAGTATTATCAAGGGACAGGAAGCGCGGAGGCGCGGCTGAGGTGGTCGAGCCCGTCCACGGTGAAGGCGATCATTCCCGCCGGGTACTTGAATGCCTCGAGCCAGCGGGTGGGGCTCTTCACGAACTCGGGCCTGCACGCGGACTACTGGAGCAATATGGCGCTCTCCGGCACGCCGACGCTCTCGCGCTCCGACCGCCGGATCGATTTTCAGTGGGGGAACGGCTCCCCGGACGCCTCCCTGCCGAACGATGGCTTCTCCGCACGCTGGACGGGCATCGTGATCCCGGAATTCTCGGAGACCTATACCTTCTACGCAAATAGCGACGATGGCTCGAGGATCTACGTGGATGGAAAGCTGATCGTGGATAACTGGTTCGATCAGGCTCCGGCGGAGCGCAGCGGCACGATCGCGCTGACGGCGGGGGTGCCGGTACGCATCCGGGTGGAATACTACGAGAACGGCGGCGGGGCCGTGGGAGAGGCGCGCTGGTCGAGCCCCTCGACGACGAAGGACTACATCCCGCCGGGATATTTCTCGGCGGCGAGCGGCCGGGATGTCGGGTTGTTCAATGTGCAGGCGACGAATGCCACTCCGGGAACGGCCAATTCCACGACGGCCTCACTGGCGGCCTTTCCGCCGCTCCGGATCAATGAGGTGCAGACCAACGACGCCACCGGCATCCTCGACGGCACGGGACATCGTGGGCCGTGGCTGGAGATCTTCAACGAGACCAGCGCGCCGGTCAGCCTCGATGGCCTCTACCTCTCCAATAGCTACGACGACCTGCTGCGCTGGGCGTTTCCATCGGGAAGCACGGTGCCCGCGAACGGGCATTTCATCGTCTGGCTCGATGGCCGATCGGTTGCGGGGACGGTCGGGGAACCGCATACGAGCTTCGCGCTATCGGTGGGGACGGCGGGAGGGGTGGCCTTGTCACGGCCGGGCGTGAATGGTCCGGAGGTCATCGACTATCTGACCTTCCCGGCGTTGGCGGCCGATCGATCCTTCGGTTCCTATCCCGACAGCGGGAAGGACAGTCTCGCGACATTCGTGGCGCCCACGCCCGGGGCGGTGAACCAGCCGAACGTTCCGACCCTGACGGAAGTCTTCATGCCCCAGGTCATGCAAGGCATGTCGCCGGACAACAGCTCGCGGGTGCCGGTGGCGTATCGGGCCAGGCTCGAGGGACTTTTGCCTAATGCCGTTTATCGCTATGGGAATCGCTTCGTCTCCCCGAGCGATCCCGTGTCGCAGGACGGGGCCGGGCACACGATCTTCGTGAAGACTGATGGTTCACCGTTCATCCGTACGACCGATGGTCCGCGTTTCCAGGTGGCCGATCTGGACAACCGATGCAGCACTTTCGCGACCGATGGCAATGGCAGCTTCACGGGCTGGTTCGTGACCGTGCCCTCGGGCAACGCGCGGTTCGCCGCGGGCGCGACGGGTTATATGCGGATTTTCCTGAACGATGGCGCGAATGGCACGGACATCGCGACCACGCTGACCGCGCCGAGCGCAGTCAACGTGGTGAACTTCGGCGGGGCCGGTACAGCCGTCTGGGGCAACTCGACCACGGCGCCAAAGAATTTCGTCCTGCTATTCGACAATCGCGAGGGTACCGGGCGGCCGCTTGCGTGTGTGCCGGTCGAGAATCTCGGCAGTTCGGTCGACAGCAGCTACGCGTCGTTCTATCGCCTGAACGCCGCCGACCAACCGCAGCGATGGGGGGCGGTCATTCCGGCCAACCTGGCCTCCGGGGTGCGGCGGGTCGAGGAACGCTCGCTGGCCACCGGTGGGTTGTTGAGTGCCACCGTTTTCCTGAATGGGGCCTCCGGTACGGTGAGCGCGGCGGCGACGGCAACCGGCGTGCAGCTCGACCTGCAAAACAGCTTTGCCGCTTACATGCGGCAGTACCTGTCGTCTGGAAGCCTGACCGATCCGGCGATGGCGGGGGAGAACGCCGACCCCGATCACGACGGACTTTCCAACCTGCTCGAGTACGCACTCGGTGGCCAGCCGCTGCAGGCGGATCCGTCGATCGCCCCCCGACTGGAGATCATGAACAACCACGCCACGCTGGTTTTCCCGAGGAACAACAGCCTGAGCAGCATCAATTACCGGGTCCGGGCGTCGAACAATCTGACCGATTGGTCGGCGACGCTTTTCGACTCGGCGACCGGCTCTTCCTCGAACAACGAGGGGGCGAACCTGCGGGTGACCGATCCGCAGACGGTCTCCGGCCAGAGTGGCGGGCGCTTCCTACGGCTGGAAATCTACCCTCGTCCGTAGGGAAAAAGCCTCGACGCAAACAGTTGCGGCAGTTGGAGCCGGATGGTAACTTACCCATCCGGCGGGAACGCAATTTGCTACACCGGTGGCAGAAGGTCTGCCCGCTGGCCTCAACCAACCAACCGAAACTTACAGGATGTCGATGAACCAAGCCTTTCCGACCGATACTCGCTCGCTTTACTCTCCCGAGCACGAACACGATGCCTGTGGCGTCGGACTCGTGGCTCAGGTCAGCGGCAAACGGTCGAATCGCATTCTGAAGATAGGCTTGCGTTCCATCTGCTCATTGATGCATCGCGGCGCGCTTGACGCCGACGCGAAGACCGGCGACGGCGCCGGGGTGATGACGCAGATCCCCTACAAGATTTTTGCGCCGGAGGTTGCGCGGCTCGGTCACCAGCTCTTTCAGGAGAGCGATCTGGCCGTGGGCGTGATGTTCCTGCCCTACGACCACGCCTATACCCAGGCCAAGGCGAAGGCGATCACTGCGGAGGTGCTCGAGAAGCGGGAGCTTTTCCTTTTTGGCTGGCGCGAGGTGCCCATCAACCTCCGCGTCCTCGGTGAAAAAGCGCAGACGACCCTGCCGCGCATCGAGCATGTGCTGATCGGCCGCCCGTGGGGGATGGCGGATGACGATTACGAGCGCCGGCTGTTCCTGGCGCGCAACGAGATCGAGGACGCCGCCGCGGCCGCGGGGATCAAGAATTTCTACATCCCATCCTTCTCGCACCGGACGATCGTTTACAAGGGCTTGCTCGTCTCGTCCTCGCTCGAGAAATTTTATCCCGATCTTACGAATCCCGACTACGAGACGGCGATCTGCGTCTACCACCAGCGCTACAGCACGAACACTTTCCCGACCTGGCCGCTCGCGCAGCCATGCCGCATGATGGCGCACAACGGAGAGATCAACACCGTGCGTGGCAATCGCAACTGGACCAAGGCCCGCGAGGCCGAGCTCCAGGCGGATTTCTGGGGCAAGGATGTCGATCTGCTCAAACCGATCATCCAGGAAGGCGGCTCCGATTCCGCGAGCCTCGACAACGTTCTGGAAGTGATGGCCATGTCCGGCCGCAGCCCGCTGCATGCGATGACGATCCTCGTGCCGCCCGCCTGGCGCTCGGACAAGAGAATGTCGCCGGAGCTGAAGGCCTATTACGAATATCACCAGTGCATCTGCGAGCCTTGGGATGGCCCGGCCGCGCTCGTCTTCACCGACGGCCTGACGATCGGCGCCTGCCTGGACCGTAACGGCCTGCGCCCCGCCCGCTACAAGCTCACGAACGACGGCATCCTCACGCTCGGCTCGGAAGTCGGCGTGGCCGGCCTGCCGCCCGCGAGCGTCATTGAAAAGGGCCGTCTCGGTCCGGGCGAGATGATCGCGGTCGACACGGTCGCCGGGAAGTTGCTGCGCGACCATGAGATCAAGCAGTCGCTGGCCGAGCGCAAGCCGTACGGCGAATGGCTCAAGCAGCATCTCATCAAGTTCCCGCTGGCCAAGGCCGAGGAAATTCAGGTGCCCGCAGGGGATGTCGATATCCTCACGCTGACCCAGCGCCAGATCGCGTTCGGATTCTCGAGCGAGGAGGTGGACATGGTCATCAAGCCCATGCTCAAGACGGGAGCCGAGGCCGTGGGCTCGATGGGCGACGACACGCCGATCGCGGTGCTCTCGCTGAAGCCGCGCCTGCTCTACACCTATTTCAAACAGCTCTTCGCGCAGGTCACAAACCCGCCGATCGATCCGATCCGTGAGAAGCTCGTGATGTCGCTGCATACCGTCCTCGGCTGGAGGCGGAATCTCCTGAGCGAGACGCCCGAGCATGCCGAACAGGTCATGGTCGAGACGCCGATCCTGCTCGATCAGGAGCTCGAGCGGCTGAAAAATCTGCCCGCGCCTCACCAGGCGGCGACCGTTTCGACGCTCTGGCTGGCCAGCGAGGGTGCTGACGGCCTGGAGAAAGCGCTCAGCCGGATCAAGGCCGATGCCGAGGCGGCGGTCGATAGTGGCGCGCGCATTCTCATCCTGTCGGATCGCGGGGTCGATCATGCAAACGTTTCCGTGCCGGCCATGCTGGCGATGGGTGCCGTGCACCACCACCTGACGAACATCGGCAAGCGGATGCGGGCGAGCGTGATCGTCGAGAGCGGCGAGGCACGCGACGTGCATCAGATCGCCTGTCTCGTCGGCTATGGCGCGAGCTGCGTGAACCCATATCTGGCTTTCGAGACGATCCGCGAGATCGTGGAGAAAGGCGCCGTCGGTGAAGTGGACTTCGTGACCGCAGTGACGAACTACCGGTCCGCGCTCGAAAATGGCCTGCTGAAGATCATGTCGAAGATGGGCATCTCCATCATCAGCAGCTATCGGGGCTCACAGACCTTCGAGGCGCTCGGCGTCTCCAGCAAGGTGGTCGCCGATTGTTTCACCGGCACTTCTTCGCAGATCGAAGGCGTCGGCTACGCGGAGATCGCGACCGAGAGCCTGACCCGCCACACGATGGCCTTCGGCGGCGCCGTGCCGATCGAGGCCGGCAAGCTCGAAGATCCCGGCTACTATCGCATCCGCCGCGGAGGCGAAGTGCACGCGGTCACTCCACCGGTGATCCAGAACTTTCACACCTACGTCGGCATCAAAGGCGCCGAGAAGGCAGGGAAGGCCGAGGACTATCAGAAATACGTCGATGCGGTGAAGGCCACCCGTCCGAACGCGCTGCGCCACCTGCTCGAACTGGTCCCGCTCGCGAGCGGCCCGGTGCCGATCGAGGAGGTCGAGCCGATCGAGGAGATCCGCAAGCGTTTCACGACGGCTGGCATGTCGCTCGGCGCCCTCAGCCCGGAGGCTCACGAGGCCCTGGCGATCGCGATGAACCACATCGGCGGCAAATCGAACAGTGGCGAGGGCGGCGAAGATCCCGCGCGCTTCAAGCGCCGTGAGAATGGCGATTGGGCGAACAGCGCGATCAAGCAGATCGCGTCGGGTCGCTTCGGCGTCTCGGCGGCATACCTTGCGAGCGCCAAGGAGATCGAAATCAAGATGGCGCAGGGTGCGAAGCCCGGCGAGGGCGGCCAGCTGCCCGGCCAGAAGGTGAGCCCTTACATCGCGAAGCTCCGGCACTCCGTGCCTGGCGTGACGCTCATTTCGCCGCCGCCACACCACGACATTTACTCGATCGAGGATCTGGCCCAGCTCATCTACGACCTCAAGCAGGTCAACCCGCGCGCGCGCATTTGCGTGAAGCTGGTTTCCGAGGCTGGTGTCGGCACGATCGCGGCCGGTGTGGCGAAGGCCCATGCGGACATCATCCTGGTCAGCGGCCATGATGGCGGCACCGGTGCCTCCCCGCTCAGCTCGATCAAGAACGCGGGCGGCCCATGGGAGCTCGGCGTGGCGGAGACGAATCAGGTGCTCATGCTCAACGGCTTGCGCAATCGCGTAACGCTGCGCACGGACGGCGGCATGAAAACCGGTGAGGACATCGTGTATGCGACGCTCCTTGGTGCGGAAGAATACAACTTCGGCACCGCGGCGATGATCGCGCTCGGCTGCGTCTATGTCCGGCAGTGCCACTTGAACAACTGCCCGGTCGGTGTGGCGACCCTCGACGACAAATATCGCGCGAAATTCAAGGGCAAGCCCGAGAATGTCGTGAACTTTTTCAACGGCGTGGCCGCCGAGGTGCGCGAAGTGATGGCGCGGCTTGGCTTCCGCACGATCGACGAAATGGTCGGGCACGTCGAGTGCCTGCGCCAGCGGCACGTGCCGGATCATCCGAAGGCGAATACCGTCAATCTTTCTAGGCTCCTGGTCGACGTGGCAAAGGACGACCCGACGGCCGTGCGGCACGCGACCCGTGAGCGCAACGATGGGCCGGAGGATCAGACTCTTGACGACATCGTGCTGCAGGACGCGAAGGAAGCGATCACGGACGAGAAGCCGATCAGTCTGGAATACAAGGTGCGGAACACGAACCGGTCGATTGGCACCCAGGTGTCAGGCGAAATCGGTTACCAGCATGGCGAAGCCGGTCTTCCCGCAGGAACCGTCGAGCTCAAACTCGAGGGCAGCGCGGGACAGAGTCTCGGAGCGTTCCTGGCGCCGGGCGTGCGGCTCATCCTCGTGGGTGAGGCGAACGACTACATCGGCAAGGTCATGAGCGGCGGCGAGATCATCATCAAGCCGAAGGGCGACGCGAATTTCGAGCCGCACAAGAACAGCATCCTCGGCAATACCGTGATGTATGGCGCGACTGGCGGACATTTGTTCGCCAGCGGCCGGGCGGGTGAGCGATTCTGCGTGCGCAATTCCGGCGGCACCGCGGTGGTGACCGGCATCGGTGACCACGGCTGCGAATACATGACCGGCGGCACGATCGTGGTGCTCGGACCAACCGGAAAGAATTTCGGAGCGGGCATGACGGGTGGCGTGGCCTACATCCTCGATCTCGACGACGATTTCGCGGACAAGCTGAATGCCCAGCTGGTGGCGATCGAGAGATTGTCCTCCGACGAGGATATCGCGACCCTGCAGGGCCTGATCTACCGCCACCTCGAGGTGACGGAGAGCAGTCTGTCGAAGGAAATTCTCGGCGATTGGGAAGCCTTCAAGGGCAAATTCTGGAAAGTTCTGCCCAAGGTGCCCGCCGCGCCGGTTCCCAAGCTGGAGCCGAGCGGTACCGGCCCCGCGGAGGAGTCCAAACAGACGATCAACGAGAACGTCACGGCCTCGCGCTAGCGAGGCTGGGAGGAGTGGCGGAAAAATGAGCGAGCCTTATTTTTTCGCCGCGACTTTGGGTGCAGTTCTGGCACAAAGACCCGATGCGGGCCCCGCGGATCCTGGAAATTCCCGAGTCTGATCGTCCACGCGAGAAGTTGACCTCGCGTGGGGCGGGCAGTCTGACCGACGCGGAACTGATCGCAATCTTCCTGCGCACGGGGACCCAGGATCGCAATGCGATCGATGTGGCGCGCGAGCTCCTGGAGGCGCGAGGCGGCCTGCACGCCCTGGCGAAGGCCTCGGTGCGGGAATTCATCAACTCGGCGAAGGGAATTGGCCCGGCCAAGGCAGCGGAGCTGGCGGCGGTCTTCGAAGTCGGCAAGCGTCTAGCGCGAGGGGCGGAGAAACGCCCGAAACTCGATTCGCCGGAAGCAGTTTATGAGCTGCTTGCTCCGGAGATGTGGGGGCTCGATCGGGAGCGGCTCTATGCCCTGATGCTCGATACCAAGCACCAGCTCACCTGGATGGAAATTGTCTCCGTGGGCTCTCTCAACGAGAGTATTGCACATCCACGCGAAATTCTGCGCCCGGCCTTGATCCACTCCGCCTACGGATTCATTCTCGCCCACAATCATCCGTCGGGAGATCCGATGCCGAGCGAGGCCGATCGACGGCTCACCCGGCGTATTCACGAGGCGGCCGACCTGTTGCGCGTCAACCTGATCGACCACATCATCATCGGAACGCCGCAGGAAGGACGGCAGCCCTATTTCAGTTTCAAAGAGAATAACTTGCTGTGAAAATACACCCCACTGCCATCGTCGAGGATGGTGCCGTACTGGGGGCGGACGTGGAAGTCGGCCCTTACGCATTGATCGGTCCTGAAGTAATCATTGGCGCGGGAACGCGCATTCTCGGCCATGCCGTGATCACCAGCCGCGTGACCCTGGGAACAAAAAACGTCGTCGGCTACGGTGCGGTGATCGGCGCTCCTCCCCAGGATTTCGCCCATAACGAGTCGATGATCAGCGAGGTGCGAATCGGTAACGGGAATACCTTCCGCGAGTACGTTACGATTCACCGGGGAACGAAAGACGGCACTGCAACGATCGTCGGAGACGAAAATCTGGTGATGGTGGCGGCGCACTTTGGCCACAACGTTCGCGTGGGCAATCGCACGGTCATCGCCAATAACTGTGCCCTCGGGGGCTATGTCCAGGTGCAGGATGGAGCGGTCCTGGGAGGCGGCACGGTCTTTCATCAGCACATGAGAGTCGGACGTCTGGCCATGGTGCGGGGAGGGACCCGTTTCGGGCAGGACATCGTGCCGTTCGCGATGGCGGACGAAGACAACATTCTCGCCGGGTTGAATGCGATCGGACTGCGGCGGGCGGGCTTTTCGAGCGAGGCCCGTCTCGAGCTCAAGAGAATCTTCAAAATCATCTTTCGCTCCGGCATGAATGTCAGCCAGGCATTGGCGGGCATCAATGAGGCGGAGTGGGGGCCGGAAGTCCGGGAGCTGCTTGGTTTCATCCGGGAGGCGAAGCGGGGCATCTGCGTTCTGCACCGTCGCCGCAAGCTGAGCGCAGCGAGCGAAGATGCGGACGAATAGAGCGGTGAAAGCGGTTGAGAATTTCTAGGTTAAGAGTTGAATGGGCCTGCGTGACGCAGGCTGGCCCTCGCGGACTCATCCCTGCGAACCAAATAACGGAGGGGCCTGAATTGACTGCGGGATCCTTTTCGTGATCTCCCGGTGGTCAAAAATCCTTTGATCAGGGCGTGAGCGCCGAGATTGCCGCGGCATAGACGACCCGTACCGGAGCGCCCGCTTTTTCCGCCGCCTGACGGCAGGAGTCGAATTCCGGCGTGGATTGCATCAGTTTGTCGTCGAGCCAGCCATGTTTGACGGCGATCGGGCCGAATGGAGTTTCTACGTCGGCGATTTCCCTCCGGAGCTTGATTCGCCGGCAATCGTGCAGGCGCACGCCGAAGGCGGTCGTCTCGCGCAGGATCAAGCGGGCGAATTCGTCCGCGCGGGTGGGGTCGGTCAGGACGGTGAGGCGGAAGCCTGGGCGGCCTTTCTTCATCTGGATCGGCGTGACGAAAACATCCAGGGCTCCCGCTGAAAGGAGAGTGGTGGTCGCCGCAGCGATGATCTCGGGGCTAAGGTCATCCAGGTTCGTCTCGAGCTCCGTGACGATATCGGAGGAAGTCCCTCCATCCATTTTCCCGAGGATCGCTCGCAAAACGTTCGGGCGATGGGGGGTGTCGCGGGTGCCGATGCCGTAGCCGATCCGCTCCGTGAGCAGCTCGGGCATGGCGGAAAAGCTTTCCGAGAACTCGGCGAGCAGGGCGGCACCGGTTGGAGTGATGAACTCCACCGGTTCCTCGACCTGCCGGACCGGGATGCCGGCCAGAATCTCCAGCGTAGCCGGGGCGGGAAGGGGAAATTGGCCGTGAGCGCAGTTGATGAATCCGGAGCCCTCCATCAGTCGGGAAGACATGACGCGCGGTTGCCCGAGGGCCTCGATTCCGACGCAAAAACTGACGATATCCACGATGGAATCGACAGCGCCGACCTCGTGGAAGTGCACGTCCTCCTCCGGCATGCCGTGTATTTTTCCCTCCGCTACCGCGATACGCCGGAAGACGTCCACCGCACGCTCCTTGACGAAGGGGGACAGTGCGCTGTTCCCAATGAGCTGGCGGATCCCGGAGAAAGTCCGGCCATGAGTGGAAGGTGTCTGGAGAAGGAATTTATGCGGACGGGCGGCGTCCTGGAGATGGACATCGAATTTCACCCCTTCGACGCCACAGCGGATCTGCCGCGAAAATTGGACCTGGAATTCCTTTCCGAGACCGAGTTTGCCGAGTTCGGCGCGCAGGTGGTCCTGATCGATCCCGAGGTCGTATAGAGCCCCAACGGCCATGTCGCCGCTGATTCCGGAGAAGCAATCGAGAAAGAGAATTCGCATCGGTCAGAGAGGCACGTACTTTTCTAGAGTGGCACAGCGGATTCTCCTCAGCAACCTCGCTGCGGCACTGCTTGTCTCAACAGGGCTTCAAGCCCAAATCCCGAGTTTTACCGAGCTAAATCAAGCTTTTGGTGTTCCGATCTGGGCAGATAATAATCTTTGGGACGATGTGGATGTGGATGTTGCCAAGCGCGTGGGCCTTCCTCTTGAATCTAGGACCAGCACGGATTCGAGTTTCCGAGCTTATATCGACCAGAGTTCGCGGGTGCTCGGAGCGAGGCCGTTTACTGTAGCTTTTTACGGCCGCAACGGTCTGGGCGATCGATTTTCCATGGTTTTTGCGAACAAGGGCGACTTGGGGGACGTCGACCCAAGAACACATCGGCTAAGCGACGGTTACAAAAAGCAGATCTCCATCGATGCGAGAGAGATTGAGGAAAAACTGATCTCCGTACTGGGCAAGCCGAAGATCGATCAAGTTGGCCAGAGTGCGAGAACTCGAGAACAAGTCGAGCGGTGGGATTGGAACGGGCATACGATCATACTGGCGGCTCCGCGCGGGGAATATGTGGCGGTCCGAATTGTCCCGACTGGAAATGTGAATGGTGAGGCTTCGGCTAGAATCACCGCTGCGGAACTTGACAAGCAAATCAGAGCGAGAGTCGACAGGCGACCCAATGGAGATGTGATTCTGAAAGACATTCCGATGGTGGATCAGGGGCCTCAAGGCTACTGTATACCTGCAAATTACGAGCGTGTGTTTCGCTATATGGGCATTCCTGCCGACATGTACGTGCTGGCGATGGCTGGACAGACCGAAGCAGGTGGAGGGACATACTTGGATTCAATGGCGGCAGGAGCCGCGGAACTGGTGGCGAGGAGTGGCCGCCGAATGATCTCGAGCGGCGAGCGCGTCACAACGCAGAGCGTCGCGCGGTTTATCGATGCCGGATTGCCGATTCTCTGGGGGGTGTACTTTGTACGGGATCTCGAGAAAACGTTTGACAATCGGGCGGTTCAACGTCTGAGCGTGACTGATTGGACGGCCTACAAGCAGATGCTCAAAGAGGGGCGACTTGAGGTGCGGCGCGTGCGGGCGGACCCGGAGGCGGCCCATATGCGGCTGATCACCGGCTACAATGCGAACACGGGGGAAATCGCTATTTCGGATTCATGGGGGGCTGCATATGCGGAGCGCTGGATAACCGAGGATGAGGCCAATGCCATTTCCTTGGGCAACTTTACGGTCATCGGGAAATAGAGGCGCAATCCCGGTGCAAAAAAATTTCACAATGCGCAGTGGATTTCGGGCGCGGTATTGCTTAACTGACCCGCGAAATGTCTGACTTCGGCACTGCTGACGCTATCGCCCTTTATAACGTAGATCGTTGGGGCGGTGGCTATTTCACGGTCAATACGAGCGGCCACGTCGCCGCGCGACCAAACAACAACGGCTCCGCCGAGATCGACCTCATGGAACTGGTCGAAGAGGCGAAATCACGCGGGCTCGCGTTCCCGATGGTGATCCGTTTCCAGGATTTGCTGCGGCATCGCGTGGAGACGATCAACCAGTCCTTTGCGGAGGCGATCGCGGAACACGATTACAAGGGCGTCTATCGCGGGGTTTTCCCGATCAAGGTCAATCAGCTCCGCGAGGTCGTGGAGGAAATCCTCGACGCTGGCCGATCGTTCCATTTTGGGATCGAGGCGGGGAGCAAGCCGGAGCTCATGGCGGCGCTCGCCGTGCACGAGGACAATGAGAGCCTGATCATCTGCAACGGCTACAAGGACACGGAGTTCATCCGCATGGCCTTGCTTGGCCGCAAACTGGGCAAGACGGTCATCCTGGTGGTGGAGAAGCTCGAGGAGCTCTCGCACATCCTGCGCGTGTCGAAGCAAATCGGCGTCGAGCCCTTCATCGGCCTGCGGGTGCGGCTGCTTTCAAAAGGGGCCGGAAAATGGGCCACGAGTGGTGGTGAGAATGCCAAGTTCGGCCTTTCCACGGCGGATCTCGTGGAGGCGAGCGCGATGCTCCACGAGGCGGGCATGCCCGATGCCTTCAAACTGTTGCATTTCCACGTCGGCTCTCAGGTGCCGGATATCGGCACGATCAAGCGCGCGACCCGCGAGGCGGCCCGCTTCTATGCGAAGCTCCGGAAAATGGGGCACGCGCTCGGCTATCTGGATGTCGGCGGCGGCCTGGGCGTCGATTACGACGGCTCGCGAACGACCTTTGACAGTTCGACGAACTACTCGCTCGACGAGTACGCGCGCGACATCGTCTACAGCATCGCGGAGATCTGCGACGCGGAGAGCGTGCCGCACCCGACGATCGTCAGCGAGAGCGGCCGTGCCATCGTGGCGCACCACTCCGTGTTGATCGTGGAGGCCTTTGGCTCGATCGAGAAGAGCAAGGGCACGAAATCGGTGATTGCATTGCCGGACGACCCGAAGCCGGTGCACGAGATGATCGAGGTGCGCGACAACCTCGGGAGCAAGAACCGCCTCGAGAATATGCACGACGCGCAGGAAATCCGCGAGCGCGCGCAGGGGATGTTCGATCTTGGATTGCTCGACCTGCCAGCCAAGGCCAAGGTGGAGACCATCTATTGGGAGATCGCGGGCAACATCGTCGAGATGTTCCGCGGCATGCGCTACGTGCCCGAGGAAGTGAAGGAGATGGAGATCGCGCTCGGCGACCAGTTCCTTTGCAACTTCTCGGTGTTTCAATCGCTGCTCGACCATTGGGCGCTCGGCCAGCTGTTCCCGGTCATGCCGATCCACCGCCTCAAGGAATTGCCTGATCGGAATGCGACGCTCGTGGATATCACCTGCGACTCCGACGGGAAGGTGAGCAAATTCATCGACCTGCAGGACGTAAAGGAGACGCTGCCCCTTCATCGTTGGAAGGCAGGGTGTCCGTACTACATCGGCTTTTTCCTGGCGGGGGCGTATCAGGACATCATGGGTGACCTGCACAATCTTTTTGGCCGGGTCAACGAGATGCATGTCTTCCTCGATGACGACGAGGACTCCGGTTACTACGTCGAGGAAGTGCTGCCGGGGAGCACGGTCGCGCAGGTTCTGTCGCTCACCCAGTGGGACACGAACGAGATGGCTCGCCGGGTGAAGTCCCAGATGGATGCCGCGATCAAGGGCGACCGGCTCAAGCCGAAGGAGGGCATGAGATTGCTCGACGACTACGAGCGGGCGCTGACCGCCTATACCTATTTGAATTTCGACGACCAGACGATCGCCGAGAAGGATCGCAAAGCATGAGCAAACGCACGGCACTTTACGACCGGCATGTGGCCCTGGGCGGCCGCATGGTGGATTTTGCGGGTTGGGAAATGCCGGTGCAATACAGCGGCATCCTGGATGAGCACCGCGCTGTCCGCGAGGCGGCGGGGGCGTTCGACATCTCCCACATGGGGGAGTTTTTCGTGCGGGGTCCCGGAGCCACGGCGTGGCTGGACGGCCTGCTCACCAATCAGGTCCCCAAACTCGCCGCGGGCGAAGCTCAGTATACGCTGATGCTCAACGAACAGGGCGGCGTCATCGACGACCTCATCGTCTATCGGCTCGGCGACGAGGAGTATCTCCTCATCGTGAACGCTGCAAAGATCGACGAGGATGCGGGATGGTTCCGGGCGCATGCCGCGGATGGCATTACTTTCGAAGATCAGAGTGGGGAGTATGCGGCGATCGCGGTCCAGGGACCGATCGCCCGGGGAGTTTTTCAGAATGTTTTTGGCGAAGCCCTCTCCGGGGATCGCAATCGTGTAAGCCGGGTCCAGTTCCAGGGGGCCGACGGCTTCGTGGTCACGACGGGCTACACGGGCGAGGAGGGATTCGAGGTCGTGATACCGAACTCCGCCGCCGCCGCCCTATGGGATGCACTCATCGTGGGCGGAGCAAAGCCTTGCGGACTGGGGGCGAGGGATACTTTACGCCTCGAGATGTGCTATCCGCTGAATGGCTCCGATCTCTCACCGGAGCGCACGCCGCTGGAGGCCGGTCTCGGCTTTTTCGTCGATCTGGCGAAGGAGGATTTTGTTGGAAAGACGGCGTTGGAATCCCAGAAGGCCGGAGGGCTGCAGTCCCGCCTCGCGGCCATTGCGGTGATCGAGAAGTCGCCGCCGATCCGCCCGCACTATGCGGTCTGGCACGACGGAGCGCCGATTTCCGAGACCTGCAGCGGGGCGCTTTCTCCGACCCTTGGCCACGGAATCGCCATGGCCTATCTCCCGGCCGCGGTCGCGAAGCCCGGCACGGAGGTTGAAATCGAGGTGCGCGGAAAACGCTACAAAGCTAGCGTTGTCAAAAAGCCATTCCTCAAGCGAAACTGAGTTTTATGAACGTTCCCGACGATCTCAAATATGCCGAATCCCACGAATGGATTCGGGTCGAAGATGGCATTGGCACGATCGGCATCACCGATCACGCGCAGGCCGAACTGACGGATATCGTCTTTGTGGAACCGCCGAAGGCCGGCGTGGTTTTTGCCGCGCGTAATGCGGTGGCCGTGGTGGAGTCCGTCAAGGCGGCAAGTGACATCTACACGCCTGTCTCCGGAGAGATCGTCGAGGCCAATGCCGCGCTCGAATCCGATCCCGCCCTTTTAAATACGGACCCCTTCGGCAAGGGATGGATTTTCAAGATCAAGCTCTCCGACCCCACGGAACTCGACGCGCTCAAGACTCCCGAGGACTACCGCGCGCAGATCTCGGAATGAGCGAAGAGGAAGTTTTTGCATCCGGCCGCTTCGCACGGCGTCACATTGGTCCGCAGCCGCGGGAAATCGCCGCCATGCTCGAGGTGGCCGGCGCGCCGTCGCTCGACGCGCTGATCGACGAGACAGTTCCGCCCTCCATCCGATCCGCCCGGCCGCTCGATCTCCCCGCCGCACGGTCCGAGGAGCAGGCCCTGGCCGACCTCGCCGCGATCGCGAGCCAAAACCAGGTTTTTCAATCGTGCATCGGGATGGGCTATCACGCCTGTTTCACGCCCTCGGTCATCCGGCGTGGGATTCTCGAGAACCCTGGCTGGTATACCGCCTACACGCCCTACCAGGCTGAGATCGCTCAGGGACGTTTGGAGGCCCTGCTGAATTTCCAGACCATGATCTGCGATCTCACGGGCATGGAGATTTCCAACGCGTCGTTGCTCGACGAGTCCACCGCCGCCGCAGAGGCGATGGTGATGTGCCATCAGGCGGCGAAGGGAACGAAGTTTTTCGTCGCGGACGACTGCCATCCCCAGACGATCGCGCTGCTGCGCACACGCGCGGAGCCTTTGCGGATCGAGATCGTCGTGGGTCCGATCGGGGAGTTCGCCTCCCGGAGCGAGGGAGTTTTCGGCGCGCTCATCCAGTACCCGGCCACGGACGGGCGCATCCGGCCTCTGCGGCCACTTATCGAAGCGATTCACGCCGCCGGTGCTCTGGCCGTGGTCTCCGCGGATCTGCTGGCGCTGACGCTGATCGAGCCTCCTGGAGAATGCGGGGCCGACATGGTGATCGGCTCCTCGCAACGATTTGGCGTGCCGCTCGGCTATGGAGGCCCGCACGCCGCCTATCTGGCAACGCGTGATGCCCACAAGCGCCGTATGCCGGGACGGTTGATCGGAGTGTCGCGTGACGCGGATGGCAATCCCGCCCTGCGTCTGACGCTCCAGACCCGCGAGCAGCACATCCGCCGCGAGAAAGCGACGAGCAACATCTGCACGGCACAGGTGCTCCTGGCCGTCATCGCCTCGATGTACGCGGTTTATCACGGCCCGGAAGGGCTCGCGGCCATCGCCCGGCGGGTGCATCGCAAGGCGGTCGCGCTCGCAGGGATGCTGCGCAAACTCGGGTGGAACGTGACCACCGAACCATTCTTCGACACCATCCGGGTCGATCTTGGGGAGGTGCGCGCCATCGAGATCCTGCGCCTGGCGGAGAGCTACCACATCAACCTGCGCGCGCTCGATGATCACACGGTGACGATCGCCCTCGACGAGACGACGACCTCGCTCGCGACCTTCGCGGAGATTTTCAATCACGGCAACGCGACGGAAATCGTCGCGGAAGAAGGGGCGGAAGCCATTCCCGACGCTCTAGCGCGGCAATCCGATTTCCTTACCCATCCGATCTTCAACCGCTACCACACCGAGACGGAGCTCATGCGCTACCTCAAGCGGCTCGAGTCGCGCGACCTTTCGCTGACGACGTCGATGATTCCGCTCGGCTCGTGCACGATGAAGCTGAATGCGGCCGCGGAGATGTTCCCGGTGACCTGGGAAAAAATCGGCGCGCTGCATCCCTTCGCGCCGACGGAGCAGGCGGAGGGCTACCAGAGGATGTTCGCGCAACTCGAGTCCTGGCTCGCGGAAATCACGGGATTCGCCGCGGCCTCCCTGCAGCCGAATGCCGGTTCGCAAGGGGAGTATGCCGGGTTGCTGGCGATCCGGGCTTACCACCTTTCCCGGAAGTCGGAAAATCGGACGGTGTGCCTCATCCCGACCTCGGCGCATGGAACGAATCCCGCGAGCGCGGTGATGGCCGGAATGACGGTCGTGCCCGTGGCTTGCGACGTCCAGGGCAACATCGACGTCGGCGATCTGCGGGCGAAGATCGAAACGCACCGAGACCGTCTCGCGGCCATCATGGTGACCTATCCCTCGACCCATGGAGTGTTCGAGGAATCGATTCGCGAGATCTGTGATCTCGTTCACGGTGCCGGCGGCCAGGTCTACATGGATGGTGCGAATCTGAACGCGCAGGTCGGACTGTGCCGCCCGGCGGAGTTCGGCGCGGACGTCTGCCATCTCAATCTCCACAAGACCTTCTGCATTCCGCATGGCGGAGGTGGTCCGGGGGTTGGCCCCATCGCCGTGGCGGCGCATCTCGCGCCATTTTTGCCGGGGCATTCCGTGGTCACGACCGGCGGCGATCAGGCCATCGGTGAGGTTTCGCAGGCTCCATGGGGCAGTGCGAGCATCGATGTGATCTCCTGGATGTACATCGCCATGATGGGGCCGGACGGCCTTACTACGGCGACGAAGGTCGCGATCCTGAACGCAAACTACATCGCGTGCCGCCTGGAGCCTTATTTCCCCGTGCTCTACAAAGGCTCGAACGGCCGGGTGGCGCACGAATGCATCCTCGATGTGCGCGAGTGGAAAGAGCGCGCCGGCGTCGAGGTGGAGGACTTTGCCAAGAGGCTGATGGACTTCGGTTTCCACGCTCCGACGATGAGCTGGCCGGTGCCGGGCACCTTGATGATCGAGCCGACCGAGAGCGAATCGAAGGCGGAGCTGGATCGTTTTTGCGAAGCGATGATCACGATTCACGGCGAGCTTGTCGCCATCGAATCGGGGCAGCAGGACCGCGAGAACAATGCGCTCAAGCGTTCGCCACACACGGCTTTGCAGGTCGTTTCCGATCAATGGGATCGGCCCTACAGTCGCGAGCAGGCGGCATATCCTGCGCCGTGGTTGAAGGAGCACAAGTTCTGGCCGGCGGTCGGCCGCGTCGACAATGTCTTCGGCGACCGGAATGTCTTTTGCACCTGCCCGTCGATGGACGAGCTGACCTGATCTCGGGCTGCGACGCTTCGTTCAGGGCACCGCTGCTTTGGGAGCGGTGCCCGTGGACGGAGCGACCATCAGTTGCTTGAGGTCGGGCTGGTCCTTGACGGACTGGAAAACGGGATCGGCGATGATGCGCTCGCGGATATCGACCCCGCCTAGGTCGATGGAGCGGCTGAGTGCCTTGACGGCTGCCTGCGGTTGCCGAAGGACGAATTGGGCGCGCGACAGACGGTAGAAGGCCTCAGCGGACTGTGGATCGACCTGAGCCCACCGGCTGGCCGCGTCGGCGGATTGCTGCCATTTATTCTGCGCCTCGGAGACCTGGACGACAAAGAAAAGGAAATCCGGCGAATTGCCGAGTTTCCCAAGCGCCTCGAGGAGGATTGCGTCGCATTTCTCGCCCTCGCCGACTTGTGAATAGAGAGTCACGACCGTCCGGAGCGGATCGAGATTTGTCGGGTTGCGGCGCCACTCTGCGAGTGCTTCGTTGATTTCTTTCTCGGCTTCCTTGCGCTGCACCGCCTGGTCGCGGGCGACACGGATGGACCGGTTGTTTGGATCGCCTGCAACGGCGCGGTTCAAGAAGTCGATGCTCTCGTCGAAGTTCCCCCGATCCCAAAGGATGCGTGAGAGGGCGGTAATGGCGTCGAGATTGCCGGGCCACAAGTCGATGGCCTGGCGATAGGCCGCTTCCGCCTCGGGATAGAGTTTTCGATAATCGAAGATGTAGGCGCCGGTGAGACGCAGCCGGGAGAAGTTGCGCTGTGCGTCGTAGTCATGAGCGAATGAGGGGGTGGCCTTGAGGCGCTCGATGTAGGCTCTCCAGAAGGCGTCGTCCTTCTTGACGATTTCCGGCGGAATGGCGGCGAGAGGCTCGGGGTTGAGGCGATAAATGAGTCCGTCCGGGATGGCGTAGTCGTAGCTCCACTGCATCCGGAAGCTTTCCTCGACGTAGAAGGTATGCGTGGCCTTGTTTTTCTCGAAAATCCACTTCGCGACCGCACTGATGGCTGCCCGGAAAACCTCGACACCGGTGACGTCTTTGCTGGTGGAGCTTTGAGCTTCCCGGGCGGCTTTTTGACGAAGCGCCTGCATTTCTCCGAGAGTGGGGAGAATAAGCGGCTCGGCGGGGTAGGCAGTGTCCCGCCCGAGCCAGTGCTCGAAGGCTGACTGAGCCTTCGGTCGATCGGGGGCATACTGGTCGTGGATGTAAGCGAGATAGTAGCGATCGTTGAGGGCGTTCTGCGTGATGATGTAGAGGTCACGTCGATCGAAGCCCGGATCGATCCGCTCGTTGGGTGGCAGGGTGCTTTCGCCAAGGATGAGGTAGGTCGGGATGAAACGACCGGCGTCGGTCCCCCCGAAGATCACGCTTCCTTTCGGAAGTCCAGAGAGCATGTCGTGTCCATACTGCCAGCCCAGCCAGTGATTGCGCTGGCTGGCGCCATCGACGTTGAAATAGATCGGCCAGAGCGGGAGAAGAAGGATACCCCAGAGGGCATAACGCAGCCTTGGGAGCCGGGCGACAATTCCCAACCAAAGGAAACAAGCTCCGATTCCGCAGAGGAGCGAGAAAATGAAGTTCGTGTAAGTGTGGTAGGGCATCTGCAGCCACCATCCATTTTTATCGGTGGTCGCATGCTCGAGCACCGGCTGGAAGGTCATGGCGAGCAGAAAGGAGGCGGCCACGACATAGATCCACACCCTGGCGGCCAGAGGTGGCCGGGGCTCCCGCAGGATGCCGAGAAACGCAGCGGCCAGGAAGAGGATCGCCAGAGGAGAGAAGCTGATAACGATTTGCGTCCAAAAGAATCCGCCCCACTGCCAAAGCTCGTCGAGAGTGGAGATTTCATCCTCGGTGGCGTCCGGCTCGTCAGCCGGAGGGGGGACGCCGAGTACCTTGCTGAGAGCCTTCAGGCTGAGGTCGGAAAGCGTGCCAGTATATTGGGATCGGTTGAACGAGTAAAAGAACCCCTCGGCAGTGCGGGTGTAACTCCAGTTCATCGGTGGATTGGTCGATGAGGCCAGAGGCATATAGATGTAGGGCAGCAGTCCTAAAAGGAGGACAAAGGGGAGAAAGACGATCAGCCGCCAATGCAGCCGGCCCTTGGAAATGATCAACGCGACCCCGAAGATCGTCAGCGTGAGATAAAGAAGGCGGATCGCCGCCTTCACAACCATGGGGTCCGGTGAAAACATCGCAAACGCCAGGTAGGACATGAGCGCGCAAAGTGCGACGGCTAGAAACAGATCCCAAAACAAATCCCGGCGTACGAACATCACGACCAGGAAGGGCAGGGGGGCGAGAGCGAGGGTAAGCTGATGGTTGCTGAACGAGAGACTGAAAGTGAAGAAGGTCCAGAAGATCCCCGACAATCTCTCTGGCCGACGTAGCCAGATATAAAGACTGGTGAGATAGAGCCCCATGAGCAGAGCATGGAGCGCGTAGACCTCTACGATGACGGCCTGCGACCACATCGAGAAACTGTAGGCGAAGACCAGACTCAGAGAGATCGCGCAAACGCTCGCGGCAGTGCAGGCGGTCGAGTCATTCCGATGGAGAACCCAGAGCGCGCTGTTGCGTATGAGCATGGCGGCGAGGCCGACGGCGAGCGCGCCACAAACTCCGCTGAACAAGGCCAATTCCCATGCGACGTTTCCGAGTGGGAGGAAATGGAAAAGCCAGGCAAGAAGTGTCCACAGAGGATAGCCGGTGGGGTGCGGTACGCCGAGGTGCTGGGCTGCGACCAGGAACTCGCCAGCGTCGAGCATGGTCACACTGGGTGCCGTGGTCCAGGCATAACCCGCGAAGGCGATCAGTGCGGCGATGGCTCCGCAGAGCCAGTCCGCCCGTTGGAAAATACGATCCTTCATGAACGGGAGCGACGTGGGAAATAGGTGAATCGGGCCAGTTGAAGGACTCGCTTCCCAGCCTCGATGGCGATGCCCGCCGTCATCTTGGTTTGTCCGGCGCGGCGCTCCGTGAAGACGATGGGAACCTCCACGATCCGGAATCCAGCTCTCCAAAGCAGCCAATGCAACTCGATCTGGAAGCCGTAGCCATCCGCGCGCAGTTGAGACCAATCGATCTCCTGGAGGGCGACGGTGCGGAAAGCCTTGAATCCACTGGTGGCATCGGTGAGCGGCAGATTCGTGAGCAGTCGCGTGTAGCAGGAGGCTCCGGTGCTGAGCAGGAGGCGGTGGCGGGGCCAGTTCACGACTCGTATACCATTGAGGTAGCGGCTGCCGATGGCGACATCGTTGCCCCCATCGAGGGCGTCGAGAAGTCGGGGAATGTCCGCCGGATCGTGAGAGAGATCGGCGTCGATTTCCACACAGACATCGTAGCCCTGCTCAATGGCCCAGCGAAAACCATCCCGATAGGCGGAGCCGAGGCCTTTCTTTCCGGGGCGCTCGAGGATGCGGATTCGACTACCAAACTGAGAGTTTTCACGCACGCGTCCGGCCGTGCCGTCCGGCGACGAATCGTCGATCACCAACACCTCCAAGTCCTTGTGGGCTGACAAAACAGCATCCAAAAGGGTGGTTATGCTCTCCGCCTCATTGTAGGTCGGGATCAAGGCTAGGGGACGGCTAACCGGAGAACGCGTAATTTTCGGGACAGCAGTCACTCCAGAGGAACTCGGGGTGATTAAACGATTGCGCAGTCCCGGCGGCAGGAGCCGCGCGGTCGAAAGAAAAACGAGTGCGAAGATCCAGGCGAGCGAACCCGCAATCAAGCTGCCGGCATACCAGGCCGGCGGCTGGAACCGAAACTCAACGAAATGATTTTGCGCCTGCACAGGCACAGTCGGAAAGCCGCCCGCCCCCCGGTAGACCGGGGCGGACACGCCATCGACCATAGCTTTCCAATCGGGATGGTAGGCCTCGCTCAGAACCACCCATCCCGCTTTTCCGGGCGCGGTGATGGATACATGGCTGGGCGTGCGGTCGGCGGAAAGCTCGAGGCGGGTAAAAGGCGGTGCGGACATGGAACGTGCCGCCGGGAACGAAGGGGGCGACTGCCCCGGGGACACGGCAATGGTGAGGGTATGCCGCTTCGCCTCATCGAGGGCATTCACATACTCCTGAAATCCATCGGGTGCGGCTACGGCACTCGCAGCAAAAAATGCCGGGAAGAGTGAACCCGAGTTGGACAGGATCTCAAAGGAGTCGTTTTCGAATTGATGCGGCAATAGACCGCGGAACCATTTTTGAATGTTCGGCGAGAGATCGGGATCGTTGCGGTCCAGAATCACGCTGCTGATGCCGCCGAGTTGGAGATAGCAGAGCATGTCGGCTGCCGATGCTGCCGCCGCGCCCTGGAGGCGCGCCAGGTCGCGCTGCAGGAGGTAGTGGTTGAGCGCTTCGGTCGAAAGCGGGCGCCCCGTAAGATTGGGAATGGCGAGATAGAAATAGCGGCCGGATTGCATGAGGACGCGGCCGGGGGTCTGTTTCAGGCGAACGGATGCTTCGTGAAATTCCGTGAAGGTCTTCGAGCTGAGAGCGCCACGGTAAAACCAACTGAAGTAAATCGTGAAATCGAGCCCGGCGATGATCAGGGCAGCAACCGCCAGCAAGACGCGAATCCGGACGCCGGCCAGCCGTTTCAGCAGGAAAACGAGGGAGAGGGCAGAGGCGACCGCCCAGGCGAAGGTTCCGTTGAGAATCCAGAAGGAGTCGGGCGCGCGCAGGTCTCCGTAGACCGGGATGAGCTGGATCACTCGAAATGCCGGAACCAGGAGATAGAGAGCAAACACCACGACGAAGAGCCAGAGAGGGCGTCGCAGCCGGGGAAGGCACCAGTAGATCAGGAATCCCTGCGCGGCGAGGGCCAGCCAGTGCAGCGGAATCGCGAAATCCTGAAGATTCTCCGCGACTTCCAGAAAGGCGAAGTGTCCCTGCAACACATTGCGAGGGCCGAAGGAAATCCAAAACATCGCGAGCGCGACGACGAGAAACAGCCGGATGAGAGAAAGCTCGCGCGAGGGGCGCACGTCGCGCCAGGTCGTGCAAATCGTCAGCACCACGGCGGCCAGTCCGACCAGGCCGAGATAGTAGCCCCCTCGATCGACGTGGAAGGCGGGAGGAAGGACGTTAAAGAGCGCGCCGGCGCGATCGAACCATCCGGTGGCTGTCTTTACCGAATAGGCGTTTTGCCAGCTCGAGAAGGGATCGAGCTCGAACACGGTCATGAACCGGTGCTCGCGGAGCAGAGGAAGGAGTGGAAGGACGCCGAGGAAAAAGATCGCGGGCAGGAACCAGATGAGCCCGCGGACGAGATTCACACGGCACTCCGGACGAGCGATGAAGAGCCATAGCGCGAAGATCCCCAGAGGCAGCGCAAGGGTCGCCCCCATCTTGCTCCAGGCGAGGAGTGAGGCCGCCCAGACCACGGCGAGAAGGACGGCGTCGTACGGGGTGCCGCGCTCCGCGACCCGCAGCATGGCGAGAAAGGAGAGCGGTACGAGGGGGACGACGACGAGGATCGTCATGTGCTCCTGCCAGCCCGCGCGGAGCAGGAGTTGAGGGGTGAGCAGGTAGGCGCAGCCGATGGCAAGGGCGCTCCAATCGTCCCTGACCAGCCGCCGGCCGAAGGCATAGGCTGCGACGCCGCCGAGGGCGAGCAGGACCATGGCAGTAACTTTCATCGCGACCTCCGGGGAGGCGAAGAGCGAGAGGGCCGGGGCGTAGACCGGCACGGCAAGAGCGAAGCTCAGGAGGGTGGCGGAAGGGGTGCCCGTGAGGTAATCGGGGAACCACGCGAAATCTCCAGAGCGCAGAAGGTGAACGATGGCCTCGATCTTCGCGGCATGCCCCAGCAGCTCGGCGCTGCTGCCGGCCTGGGGCAGCCAGCCCCAGCCGATCACGGCGAGGTATAGCGCGACGAAGAGCAGGAAGATGGGCAGGGGACGACGCACTGGGAGAATGCGGTGAAAAAGTCGGAAGCGGCCAGCTAGGACATCGAGTTTCGACGCATGAGCTTCTCAACCGTGGGAGTGACTGCCTTGAGGTCATCGGGCTCCATGCGGTCGATAAAAAGGATGCCGTGAAGATGGTCGTGCTCGTGCTGCACGGCGCGGGCGAGGAGGCCGGTCGCGCGAAATTCCAAGGGTTCGTTTTCGAGGGTCGTCGCCTTCACCCGGACCTCGGGCGGCCGCGGGATTTTACCCTGCATACCGGGGAAGCTCAGGCAGCCCTCGGTGGCGGAGACGGGATCGCCGATTTTCTCGACTTCGGCATTGATCAGGACGAGCGGCATGTAGTCCTCGAGCGGGACCGCCTCGCCGTCGACGATCATTTCGCCCGGCTCCTCGGCGTCGAGCACGTCGATGACGCACATCTCGATGGGCAGTCCGATTTGCTGGGCGGCAAGGCCGACACCATTCGCGTCGTTCATGGTGTCGATCATGTCCCCGGCGAGCTGGATGATGCGGGAGTCGATCTTTTCGATGCGGCGGCCTTTGGAGCGCAATGCGGGATGGCCGTATTCAACGATGGGAAGAATCATGGAGGCTGAAAAAAATTACGGGTGAGGCGCTGGAGTTGCCTCCGGCTGGGTGAAAGCGGGGATGTTTTTGACGCCGGCCTGCTTGAGGGCGTCTAGGACCTGGACGACGACTCCGAACGGAGCTGCGCGGTCGGCCTGCATGGCGATGGGCCGGTCGGGGGCCTGCTGGCGCGCGGTCTGGAGAGCCGCGGCGAGATTGGCGAGGGCGACCGGTTTTTCATCGAGGGTGAGCTGGTCCGCGGTCTTGACGCGCAGGACGATCGGGTCGGCTTTCGTCGACGCGGAGGCGGTGGCGGTCTTCGAGTCCGGGAGGTTGATCTGGAGCTGAGGCTGCTTCTTTTTGAAGGTCGAGGTGGCGATGAAGAAAATGAGCAGGATGACGAGAATATCGATGAGCGAGATGATATTGATCGTCGGCGTGCGCCGCTTCCGCGTGTAAAATCTCATTCGAGGGAGTGAATGGACGGCTGCTGGTCGGGGCTTGGATAGCACTTCGCCAGCAACTCCGCGGCGACGGCCTCCATCTCGACTGCCATGACCTCGATCTTGCGCATGAAGTAATTGTGCGCCACGAGACTTGGGACGGCGACCGACAGACCGACGATCGTGGTGTTCAACGCTTCGGAAATACCGTGGGCGATGATCATCGCATCTCCATCACCGCCGATGTTCGTGAACATTCCCACCAGGCCGGAGAGGGTGCCGAGCAGACCGATGAGCGGCCCGATGCCGGCGGTGATCTCGAGCAGGACCATGCCCTGCTCGAGGCGGGCGGTCTCGTGCCGGGCCTGCGTCTGAACGGCCTCGGCATTGTCAGTGCGCGGCCAGGAGAGATTCCGCATCAGAATGAGGAGGATGCGTGAGAGCGGGGAGGGGTTGTCGTGAAGGATGTCGGAAAGGGGATTGAGTTCGTCACCTGGCTCCAGCCGGGCGACTTCGTCCCCGATGGCGGCAGGCATGACGGTCTGCTCGCGCAGGGCAAAGCCGCGCAGCAGCATCACCGTGGTGGCCATGATCGAGATGATGACCAACGGGATCATGAAAATACCGCCCGCGGCGAAAAAGCCGGTGATCGATTGGAGGGCGGCGGCGATGGGCACGTTCATGGATAAAGCGGCCACGATAGCGCTCCCGTGAGAGGGCGCAAGAACGCGGTTGCCGCTTGACCCGGCCGGTTGGGGCGGCGATTTCTTCCCTGATGAGCCTGTCCCCGTCCCGCCGGCCACGGCGCAACCGATCCAGCGCCGGCATCCGCGCCCTTGTGCGTGAAACCAGGGTAACCGCGGAGGACCTGGTGCAACCGCTGTTCGTGCATGCCGGGGAGACGGAGTCCGTGGCCTCGATGCCGAATGTACGGCGCCACTCGCTGAGCTCGCTCGTCGAGGAATGCCGGCGATGCGCGGCTGCGGGCATCCGCGCCGTGGCGCTTTTCCCCTCGATCGTTCCGGGCCTGAAGGACGCCGCCGGATCGCATGCGGTAGCGGCGGAGAATATTCTCTTCGCTGCCGTGAAGGCGGTGAAGGAGGCTTTACCCGGATTATTGGTGATCACCGATGTCGCGCTCGATCCTTACACCGATCATGGGCACGACGGATTGCTGAACGCCGACGGGAGCGATGTCGACAACGATGCCACGCTGGCGGCCCTTTGCGCGCTGGCCGTGGCCGAGGCTACGGCCGGGGCGGACATCGTCGCGCCCTCAGATATGATGGACGGCCGCATCGGAGCGATCCGGGACGCGCTCGACGAGGCGGGTTTTCAGAAGACGCTCATTCTTTCCTACGCGGTCAAATACGCGTCTGCGTTCTACGGCCCGTTTCGCGATGCGGTCGGCAGTAAAAAGGGAGCGGTGCCGCTGGATAAACGCGGCTACCAGATGGATCCTGCGAACGTCCGGGAAGCCCTGCTCGAGCTTCAGCTCGACGAGGACGAGGGGGCGGACATGGTGATGGTGAAGCCGGCGGGGCCGTACCTGGACGTTATTCGCGCCGTGCGGGAGGCCACGCCATTACCTGTGGCAGCCTACCAGGTCTCGGGCGAATACGCGCAAATCCACGCTGCGGCCCAGCTCGGCTGGCTGGACTACGAGCGCACCCGGGACGAGTCGCTGCTGGCGATCAAGAGGGCGGGCGCTGACCTGATTTTCACATATTTTGCGAAAGAGGTCGCCGAGAATATTCTTCGGGCCGCCGAAAAGTCTTGAAGTTCGGTTGCGGGAAGCTTTTCTTCTCGGCTCCCCTTTCTTTTCCCCTTTTTTCTTCCCATGCAACGTAGACGCGACTTCATCCGACTCAGCTCTGTTGCCCTGGCTTCGGCTTGGGCAGCTCCCTTCATGCTTTCCTCGCGCTCCTTCGGGAGAACTTTGGATATCAGCCCCAACAACCGCCTGAACATCGGGTTGATCGGTCTGGGCAAGCAAATGACCGGCCATCGCACCATGCTCGCCGGGCGGCCGGATGTGCAGATCATCGGCGTCTGCGACGTGGCGGGCAGCCGGCAGGAACTCGCGAAATCCGAGATCGAGGCCGCTTATGCCGGGCAATCGGGAGCATCGACCTACAAAGGCTGCAAGACGTTCGAGGATTTCCGGGAACTCCTGGCGATGCCCGGGCTCGACGCTGTGGTCATCGCAACCCCGGATCATTGGCACTCGATCATCGCCACGGCGGCGTGCCGGGCGGGGAAGGACGTGTATTGCGAGAAGCCACTCGTAAATACGATCAACGAAGGGCGAATCATCGTCGACGCGGTCAAGCAGTACGGCACGGTCTTCCAGGTCGGCAGCCAGCAGCGCTCGGAGTACACCTTCCGCTTTGCCGGCCAGCTTGCGCGCAGCGGTTATCTGGGCGATTTGAAGGAAATCTGGGTGGCGGTGCCGCAGGCTGCGGCCCGGGTCTACAACCTGCCCGAGGAGCCCATTCCGCCCACGCTGAACTGGGATTTCTGGTGCGGCCCATCACCGCTGGTCGCCTACAACGCGAAGATCGCGCCGATGGGGGATCCCCGAAATTTCGGCTTCCCGCAATGGCGTGACTATTTCGAATTCGCCGGAGGCGGCCTGACGGACTGGACGCCGCACCATCCGAACATCGCCCAGTGGGCGCTCGGCTACGACGAGACCGGCCCTACGGACATCCTTCCTCCGAGCCAGGCCGGCCAGCTGACCTGGATCTGGAAAAACGGCGTGCCCATGAAAGCGGGCATGCCATACCCGGGAGGCAACGTCGCTTTCGTCGGCACCAAGGGCACGGCCGTCGCCGCTCGTGGAGGCTTCCTCAAGGTGACTCCTGATTCGCTGTCCACGGTTGTTTTCCGCCCCGACGAAGACCTGCTCGAAGTGAGCACCGATCATTTCGGGAACTGGATCGACTGCATCCGCACCCGTCGCAAGCCGATCTGCCCGATCGAGGCCGGCCAGCGCAGCGCCACTCTCGGCCTGCTCGGCAACCTGGCCCTGCGTTTCGATCGTCCGATCAAATGGGATCCCGATCACGAGACCCTCGTCGGCACCCCCGAGCTGCTGCCGCTGCTCAGCCGCACCATCCGCGAACCCTGGAACCTCATCTGATGAAAAACGTCGTTTCCCTCGGCCTCGCAGGCCTCATCTTCTTCACTCTTCCTCCGGCCGCTTTCGCGCTCGAGCTGCAGCCTGCACTCGAGCAGTTGAAATCGTACAAATCCGGGGACGAGCAGGACTCCATCGCCGCCCTCGAGCTGGCGGTCAGGGGGACGCTCGGTAATCCTGCCGAGCGCACCAAGCTGGCGACCCAGCTGGCCGACTTTCTGTCCAAGCCCGCCGATGACGGAGGCAAGATCCTCGTCAGCCTCTATGCTGCCCTCGTGGCGGACGACGCGCTCGTGCCGGTGGCGGCGGACATGCTCAAGAATCCGAAACTCAGCCGCTCGGGCGCCTCGATCCTGAGGGCTACGGGTACGCCGAAGGCCCAGGCCGCGCTCGTCGAGGGCCTGTCGATCCCGACCGCGCAGATCGACGTGCTGAACAGCTTCGGCGCGAAGCCGAGCGCCGAAGCGGTCAAGGCGATCGGCAAGCTCCTTGCGGGGAAGGTTTCACCGGAGGTATTCGCCGCCGGAGCCACCGCGCTCGTGCGTACGAATGCCGCCTCTTCCGTGGGCACGCTCGCGGCGCTGGCGGAGGCCTCGAAAGGCGACCGCCAGGTCGTCGCGACCGATCGTGCGATCCTCCTGATGGATAATCTTATCCAGTCCCAGCCGGATCTTGCGAAGCATGCGCTGCCTGTCCTGGCCAAGCTCGCCAGTCTGGCGGACATCCCGCCGCAATTGCAGGGGGCGATCTTCATCACCCAGTATCGCCTCGATCCAGCGGGCAATGCCTCGAAGCTTGCCAGCCGGCTGGCCAGTGAGTCAGTGCCCGAGTTCGTGAGCGCGGTCGCCGCCGTGCGAGCCTCCGATGACCCGGCGTCGGTGAAAGCCGCGTTCGATGCCCTTGCCAAGGCTCCTGCCTCCCATCTGCCTGCGCTGATCGCCGCGCTCGATTCCCGTGGTGCCAAGGATACGTATGCGGATGTCCTGCAACTGGCCTCGAAGAACCCGGATGCGGTTGTCCCCGCGCTCAAGGCTTTCCGCCAGCTCGGCGACACGAGCCAGGTCCCGGCAATCATCGCTTTTGCCGAAGCCCAGCCGGACGCGGTGCGGGACGCCCTGGCGGCAGCTCGTGCCAAAGAGGTCGGCGGGTTGCTGATCGCGCAGTTGAAGAACGCCTCACCTGCCACCCAGGCAGTCCTCGTACAGGCGCTTGCGCTCCGGCGTGATACCGACGCGTTTGACGAATTGGTGCCGATGGCCGCCACGGCGGATCTGAAACTGCGCCGCGATGTCCTGAACGCTCTGGACGTACTTTCCCAGCCGAAGGATGTGCCCGTGCTGCTCGCGACCTACCAGAAGGCTCCGACGGAGACCGCCCGTGTGCCGCTCGCCCGCGCTCTGCGGCGGAACCTGGAAAATCCAGCCAGCGCCTCCTCCGCACCGGCGGTTCGCGCCGCGCTCTCGGCTGAAAAGACGCCGGCGGTGAAATACGGACTACTCGGCTTCGTGGCGGCGATTGGTTCGCCTGAAGACCTGAAGTTGTTGCAGGCCAGCCTCCCTCCGGAAGGCGTGGAGCGTCGCGAGTGGTTCAAAGCCGCGGCCAACTGGTCCGGCGGCGCCGATGGCTGGGATGTGATCAAGGCTCAGATCGCGGACGAGAAAGAGCCTGGTGCCCGGCAGCTCGGCATCCAGACGCTTGCGGATCTGGTCACGGCAAAAGACGAGACCCCGGCCGCACAGGCGGGTGGTTATCTCCGCGATCTCGTGGCCCTCTCCGGGGACAACGATGATGCCTTGCGCTATTTGCTGAGCAAGATTGGCCGGGTGGCGGATCCCGAGCTCGTCGTCACCGTACAGGAGATCGGCAAGCGCCCGTCGCTTGGGGAAGAGGCGACCAAGGCCGGCAAGAGACTCAACGAATCCATCTCCCGCGCGAAAGACGCCGCGAAGGCCAAGAGCTGAGCCAGGGCAGTCGAGAATCCCGAAATGCGAAAACATTTCGGGATAGCCCGTGGGTAGCACCGCCCGGAGGGCGAGCCGGGCCGGGAGCAAGCGAGGCAATCTTTAGTAGAGGGCCGGCAAGGGGGCGCTGGCCGCCTTTGGTGGAAAGGCCGGGAAGTGGAATTGGGCGCAATCGGGCGGCACGCGCGGTCTAGTTCTGAATGAAAAAGCCGGCTCAGCGGAAGACTTGCCCTCCCAGACGGTGAGTCCGCGACTGCGGGCCATTTTTGGCTTTGAGGTGTCTGTCGATTGGCAGATCGAATTGGCGCTGCGCTCAACGAGATAACGCGACCTCGCGATGAAGATATAAAAAAGCCGCGCCGGGTTTGAAGACCCGGCGCGGTAATTTTTTGCCAATGACCAATGGTCAGTGACCAATAGCCATCTTAGGTGTACTTGAGTACTTCCTCGATGGTCGTCTCGCCGTCGTAGATCGAGCGCAGGCCGTCCTCGCGGAGGGTGGTCATGCCCAGCTCCACCGCCTTCTGGCGAAGGACGACGCTGGAGGCGCGTTGGTTGATCAACTCACGGATGGGATCCGAGATTTTCAACAGCTCGTAGATACCTTTACGGCCCTTGTAACCGGTGTGGTTGCAGGCTTCGCAGCCCTTGCCGTAGTAGAAGTTCTTGTCGCCGATATCGTAGGGCGAGAGGCCGAGGCTCGAGAGCACCGCTTCGCTGGGTTCGTAGGCCTCGCGACAGCGGGTGCAGATCTTGCGGATCAGACGCTGGGCGAGGACGCACTCGAGCGAGGCCGAGATGAGGAACGGTTCGACGCCCATGTCGACCAATCGGGTGACGGCACCGGTGGAGTCGTTGGTGTGCAGCGTGGTGAAGACCAGGTGACCGGTGAGCGCCGCCTGGATGGCGATCTGCGCCGTCTCCATGTCACGCGTTTCACCGACGAGGATGCGGTCCGGATCCTGACGCAGGAAGGCGCGCAGGACGCGGGCGAAATTCAGCCCGATACCGTCGTGGATCGGGACCTGGATGATGCCTTCGATCTCGTATTCCACGGGATCCTCTGCGGTGAGGATCTTGACGTCGATCGTGTTGATTACGCGCAGACAGGCGTAGAGCGTGGTCGTTTTTCCCGAGCCGGTGGGACCGGTGACGATGAAGATGCCGTTCGGCTTTTCGATCGTCTCGAGGATGTGGTCGTAAATGTACTTTGGCATCCCGAGGGTGCCGAGGTCGAGATTGACGGAGGAGCGATCGAGCACGCGCAGCACGACGCTTTCTCCGAACTGGGTCGGAAGCGTGGAGACACGAAGGTCGACCTGCTTGCCGCCGATTACGCGCTGGATACGGCCGTCCTGCGGCAGGCGGCGCTCGGCGATGTTGAGATTCGACAGAACCTTCACACGGGAGATGACGGGCAGGGCGAGGTGGCGGGGTGGCGGGTCCATCTCGTAGAGGGCGCCGTCGACACGGTAGCGGACCTTGAACTCGAGCTCGAAGGGCTCGAAGTGAATGTCACTCGCGCGGGCCTGCACCGCCTTGTCGATGATGAGATCGACGTAACGGATGATGGGGGTTGCGTTGGCTTCCGCGGCAGCGGCGGCGGCGTTGAAAGCTTCTTCACCGCCCTCGGCCAGCTCGAAGTTCGTTTCCCCGAGCTGCGAGAGGATGTCCTCCATGCTCGTGTCCTCGGTGCCGTAGTGGGTGTCGATGAGAGTGCGGATCCTCTCGACGGTCTGGCCGACGCAGGGCTGGATCTCCCGCCCAAGCGCGAAGCGCAGGTCCTCGATCGACTGGCTGTTGAAAGGGTCGATGAGGGCGACGAAAATCGTATTTTCCGTGGCGCCGATCGGCAGCGCGCCGTGCAGGCGGGCGAGGCCGCCCGGGACCAGGGCGAGAGTCTCGGGGGGAGGGGTGTACTCCGCGAGATCGTAGCGTTCGGCTCCGATCGAATCGGCCAGCGCCTGGTAGAGGGATTCCTCGGTAAGGTAGCCGAGATTGATCGTGACCTCCTCGACGGGCTTGCCGGTTTCGGAGCATTCGCGATCGACTTCCTCGGCTTCGGTTTCGCCGATGAATCCGGCGTCTTTGAGAATATCGAGAACTTGAGCGGTGTTCATTTTGGAAGCAGGGGGAAGGCTAGGCGAGGTCGGACATCGTGCTGGTGATGACCTCTTCGGCTGTAGTGAGGCCGGCGAGGACTTTGCGGACGCCATCCTCGCGGAGGGTACGCATCCCGAGCTCACGGGCGCGCTGGCGCAGCACCGTGGTGGAGGCGTTGTTATTGATCATGTGACGCACTTCGTCATCGATCTCGAAAATCTCGAAAATACCCATTCGGCCCTTGTAGCCCTTGCCGCGGCAGACGTCGCAGCCGACGTTCTTCATCGGAGTGGCGCCGGAGAGCTGCGAGGCCTCGAGACCGAGGGCGTGCATCTCGTACTCCGACAACTCGGTCGGAGCCTTGCACTTCGAGCAGAGCTTGCGCACGAGACGCTGAGCCATGGCGGCGCGGAGGGCGCTGGAGACCAGGAACGGCTGCACGCCGATATCAACCAGACGAGGCACGGCACTCGGGGCGTCGTTCGTGTGCAGCGTGGAGAGCACAAGGTGACCCGTGAGCGAGGCGTTGACCGCGATGCTCGCGGTCTCCGGGTCACGAATCTCACCGATCATGATAATATTCGGCGCCTGGCGGAGCATGGAGCGCAGGGCGGCGGGGAAGGTCATGCCGATGCTGGAGTTCACCTGCACCTGGTTGATGCCGGACATCTGATACTCGACCGGATCCTCGACGGTGATGAGCTTGCGGTCGGGCTTGTTGATGACGTTCAAGCACGCGTAGAGCGTCGTGGTCTTGCCGGAACCGGTCGGGCCCGTGACGAGAACGATGCCGTCGGGCAGGTTGATCAGATTCTCGAATTTCTGCTGGTCGTCGCTGAGGAAACCGAGCTCGGGCAGGCCGAGCACGAGGGACGACTTGTCGAGAATACGCATGACGACGCTCTCGCCATGGACGGTCGGGATGGTCGAGACACGAAGGTCGACGGCCGCCTTGCCGATTTTTACCTGGATACGACCGTCCTGAGGCAAACGCTTTTCCGCGATGCTCATGGTGTTGGTCATGATCTTCAGACGGGCGATGATCGCGGTCTGCAGCTTCTTCGGCGGGCTCTGCATCTCCTGCAGCACGCCGTCGATGCGGAAGCGCACGCGGAAGCTGCGCTCGAGCGGCTCCAGGTGGATGTCGCTCGCCTTGATCTTGTAGGCCTCGAGCAGAAGCGTCGTGACCATCTTGATGATGGGCGCGTCGCCTTCGCCGCCGTCATCGTTGACGTCGAAGCCGTCGCCGGGCAGCGTCTCGCCTTCCGCCGGGCCATAATATTGGTCGAGCGCTTTTTCGAGCTGCTCGGGAGTCGTGCAGACGAACTCGACCTCGCGCTTGAGCAGGAAGCCCAGGGCGTCGAAATTTTCGAAGGCCATCGGGTCCGCAATGGCGATCGTTACCGCGCCGTCCCGCTCGGAAAGCGGGATCGCCTGATAACGGCGCGCGTCCATCGACGTGAGGATGCCGGTGATGTTCGGCGGGATGGTGTGCTGCGAGAGATCGGCAAACTCCATGCCGCTGTTGGCGGCGAGAGTTCGAGAGATGTCTTCGTGCGTGACCGCGCCCGACCGGACCAGTGCCTCGGAGACACTGCCGCCTTCGGCTTGTTCGCGGGCCTCCTGGACCTGAGTCTTCGTGATCAGGCCGGATTCGAGGAGGATATCGACTACGTAATCGTCATTCAGTGCCACTGGGAGAAATCGTTTCCGGTTTTCTACTACGGACCGCGGGAGGGGTTGTCAAACCCCGTGGTGGAAGCAACCGGTTTCGCGTTTTCTAGTTTATACCCGTACCGCCGGTGTTTCCCCTCGCGATACAGAGCGGAGCGATTCCAAACCTCGCGGATTCGTGATGATCTCGGCTCGCAGCGATGGCGGTGATCGGTCGCTTTTTTTTCGACGTGCGACGATTCTTCATGTCTGCCGCGGGCATTCGCAATGCGGCTGACAGGCTCTCTATTTCAACCTCCGAGCGTTAAGCGCCGGCGCGAGATGCGGCTTGGCGAAAGCGGCCGGCGCTGTTGGAATTCCGGTTACATCGACCTCTTCATGGAAAAATATCGCACTTATCTCATCTTCGGCGCGCCGGGCAGCGGCAAAGGCACCCAAGGGAAATCACTTGGCAGCGTCCCCCGATTTTTCCACTGCGCGTGCGGAGACGTCTTTCGTGCCATCGACACGCGCACGCCACTCGGCCAGAAATTCGTCGAATATTCCAGCCGCGGCGAATTGGTCCCGGACGAGGTCACGGTCAAGCTGTGGCAGACGCGCATCGAGCATTGCGTGGACTCGCATACTTTCAAACCGGACATCGACTCTCTGGTCCTCGACGGCATCCCGCGCAACGTGCATCAGGCCGAGATCATGAGTGAAATCATCGACGTGAAGCGGGTGTTTCATCTTTCCTGCCCGGATCGCTCGAAGCTCGTACAGCGCCTGCGCAAGCGGGCGATCAAGGATAACCGCCTGGATGATGCCAACGAAGTGGTCATCCGCCAGCGCCTCGCCACCTACGAGCAGGAGTCGAAGCCGCTGCTCGATTTCTACGGGCACGATCTGGTCTGCGATATCGATGCTACGCAGCCGCCCGTCATCGTGCTTTCAAAGATCATCGAGATCGTGGCGAAGGACGCCGAGAACGATCCGACCGCTGGAGCGGTGTAACGTATCCGGATGAGAATTGTCTTCATGGGCACCGGCGAGATCGGGCTGCCGAGCCTGCGCTCATTGATCGCCGATCCCGGGTACGAGGTCGTCGCGGTAGTGACCCAGCCGGACCGCCCGGCCGGCCGTGGGCAGCAACTGCGTCCGCCCGAGGTCAAAAAGGTGGCGCAGGCGGAGGGTATCCCTGTCCTCCAGCCGCAGAAGCTGCGCGCGCCGGAAGCGGTGGCGGAATTGCGGGCCTTCGCACCGGACGTGATCGTCGTCATGGCCTACGGGCAGATCCTGTCCCGAGAGGTTCTCGATCTGCCCACGATCGCCTGCCTGAATCTGCACGCCTCGCTGCTGCCCCGCCATCGGGGCGCGGCACCCATCCAGGCCGCGATCGTCGCCGGCGACCAGAAGACCGGCATCACCGTCATGTATATGGCGGAGGGGCTGGATACCGGGGACATCCTGCTCATGCAGCCATTGTCCATCCGGCCGGAGGAGACCGGTGGGTCGTTGCACGACCGGCTCGCCGAACTCGCTCCGGAGGCGTTGCTGCCCGCCTTGAAGATGCTGGCCGGCGGCCCGGCGCCGCGCACTCCGCAGGAAGAGTCGCTCGCGACCTATGCGGGGCGTTTGAAGCGCGAGGACGGACGGATCGATTGGTCCCGCCCGGCCGTGGAAATCGAGCGCCGGATTCGGGCGATGAATCCCTGGCCGGCCGCCCTCACGGAGGTGCCTCTCGCCGCGGGCGGGAGCGCACGATTGAAGGTCTTTGCCGCCGGCGTGAAGGACGATGTTTCCGCGTCGCCCGGCAGGGTGATTTCCGCGAAGGGGCCGGGCATCCTGGTTGGGACAGGAGCCGGGGCGGTGCTTCTGCGGGAGATTCAGGGCGAGGGGAGCCGGCGCATGCCTGCGGGAGAGTGGCTGCGCGGCCATCTGGTCGCGATCGACGGCGTTTGCGGATAATTCGGGTTTTTTCTTCCCAATCAAGGCTGCTTCCGGTTTCATCCGCGGCCAGAAGATGACCGCTCCCGCGACCCCGAAATACAAGCGTATCGTGCTTAAAATCAGCGGCGAAGCCCTTCGCGAGCCTGGCAGCAAGGACAATATTTCGCCGCAGATCGTCAACTCCATCGCGAAACAGATCGCGGAAATCCGCAGCCTTGGGGTGGAAGTGGCCGTCGTCGTCGGCGGCGGAAACATCTGGCGCGGTCTCGCCGCGAGCCACCGTGGGATGAACCGCACGACCGCCGATTACATGGGCATGCTGGCGACCGTGATCAACGGCATGGCGCTCATGAGCGGGCTGGAGGATATCGGAGTCTCGACCCGCGTGCAGACCGCCATCCAGATGAACAACGTCGCGGAGCCATTCATTCTCCGCCGGGCGGTCCGCCACCTGGAGCTCGGGCACGTGGTGATTTTTGTCGCCGGTACCGGCAATCCGTTTTTCTCGACCGATACGACGGCGGCGCTCCGCGCGAATGAAATCGGCGCCCAGGTCATCCTCAAGGCGACGAAAGTCGATGGGGTGTACGACTCCGATCCGATGAAGAATCCCGACGCGAAGAAGTTCGCGCAGATCAGCTATGGCGAGGCTCTTTCCCGCCGGCTGCAGGTGATGGATTCCACCGCGTTCAGCCTTTGCATGGACAATCACATGCCGATTATCGTTTTTGACATGTCGGACTCGTCGAACATCCGCCGCGCCGTGATGGGCGAAGCGGTGGGCTCGATCGTCTCCGACTCACTGGAAGCTGCTTAAAATGGACCTGGATGAAGTATTGCTGGAGGCGGAAGACTCCATGGACAAAGCCGTGGAATTCATGACGCATGAATTCTCGTCGATTCGCACGGGCAAGGCATCGCCTGCGCTCGTCGAGAATCTCGACATCGAGGCGTATGGCTCGCGGATGAAGCTCAAACAGCTCGCGCTCATCACGACGCCCGAGGCCCGGTTGATCGTCATCCAGCCGTTCGACGCGTCGGTGACGCGCGAGATCGAGCGTGGCATCAACGAGTCCCGTCTGGGCATTTCCCCGGCCGTCGACGGCAAGATCATCCGCATTCCCATTCCCGAGCTCTCCGAGGAACGCCGCAAGGACCTCGTCAAGACGATCAAGACGATCACCGAAGATACGAAGGTCCGCGTGCGCGGCTGCCGTCGCGACGCGATCGACGCCGCCAAGAAGATGCAGAAGGAGGGCGAGATCACCGAGGACGATCTGCGCAGCGTCGAGGACGAGATTCAAAAGCTGACCGACAAGTATGTCGCTTCCGCCGATCAGCACTTCGCGAACAAGGAAGCGGACATCATGAAGGTCTGATCATGAAAAGATTCCGTACGGTTTTTCTCCTCGCCGCGCTGGCTGCGATCTTCGCCGGCACCGGTGAGGCGCGCGTGGTGCGGCCCGCCCCGGAATTCAACTGGGTCGACTTTACCGGCAAGACGCGTGACTTGAAGAGCCTGCAAGGGCAGGCCGTGGTCCTGTTGATCGCCCCATCGCCGCGCGACTGGACGTTCCGCTCCCAGGTCGGGCAGTTGGAGCGGGCCTACCAGCGATTTGCCGCGGCGAAGCTCGTCTGCTTCGCGGCCTTCACGGGTGAGGGTGGAGTGATCAAGACCAACATTCCCTTTGTCACCGCCCCCGACGGTCCGCGTATTTCCTTTGTCTACGAGGTCACCAAGGGCTTCGCGATCGCCATCATCGGCCCCGATGGCAACATGGACTACATCTCCCCGAAAGTCGTTCCCGCACAGCGCATTCTGGACATCATGAATGCGAATTTCCAGGTGCAGGAAGACTTCCGCCGCGACCAGCTCTAGGTCGCGGAGGCAGGCTCGAGATCGGCGCCGTTGCCGAACTGACGGCGGCGGCTGATCAAATCCAGCACGGCGTCGCCCACTTCCTCCGGGCTGATCGCGGCCATGCAGCGGAAGTCGACCGGGCATTCCCGCTGGTAGCAGGGGCTGCACTCGACCTGATGGCGGAGAATGATGTGATCCTCGCCGAGCGGACGGGTGAGGAGCGGCTCCGTGGAGCCGAAGAGCGCGACCACCGGGACACCGAGCGAGGCGGCGAGATGCATCGTGCCGGTGTCATTGCTCACAAGTGTCTGCATCCGGCGCAGTTCCTCGATGAGCTGGCTGAGCGAGGTTTCCCCGACGAGGTCCTCGACCTTGCCCTCGAACCCGCGCAGTATATCCCGCACGATCGGCAGGTCGCGATTGACGCCCACCATGACGAAGGTGCAGTCGATCTCCGAGGCGACTCGGTCCATCATCTTGCGGAAGCGTGCCGGGTACCAGCGCTTCGCCCCGCCATATTCCGCTCCAGGGCAAATGCCGATCCGGATCGGGCCTTCCGGGCACGGGGCCGTCGGGAAGGAGAGGGGAATGGACGGGCTGCCCATCTTCTCGGCAATGCGCAGATACCGCGCGGCATGGTGCCGGGGGCGCATCTCGCGTTTCGGCTCCGGGATGATCTGGTTCAGCATCCAGCCACGTTTTTCGCCGATATAACCGACCCGGCGCCGGATGCCGCCCAGCCAGGCCTCGAGCCCGCTGCGCGAGGAATTTGGAAAGAGCACGGCCACGTCGAAGCGGTTGCGAATACGCAGGGCGATCTTGATGACGCCGGCGTCATCGGGGACGGCGAGGACATCGTCGACCTCCGGGACCGAGCGCCAGAAACCGGCGAGCTTTTCCCGGGTAAGGATGGTGACGCGGGCATCCGGGCGCCCCTGCTTGATGGCGCGGACGGCCAGAGAGCTCATGACGGCGTCGCCGAGCCAGTTACTGGAGCGGATGAGAATGCGGAAAGGTCGTAGATTCATGGGGTCGCAATCGGCGGGCAAATAAAGGCCGCGCTTCGTTCGGGCAAGCAGGAACTGGGGGTGAGGCATCTTCCACCGGTTGTGGACCCAGAACCAATCCGCGGGGGAGCGGCGGATCTGTGCTTCGAGGGCGCGATTGATGGAGACAGTGAGAGCATCGGGGTCGGATTTCTCATAGACAATCTCATCGCTGAACGCGATGCGCCAGCGGGCAAATCCCTCCGTGAAGACGGCGGCGGGGAGAACCGTCGCTCCGGTGCCCACGGCCAGAGAGGCGGCGAGCGGCGACGTGGAGGCGAGAGAATTGAAAAAAGGCATCCAGATCCCGGCGTCGCCGGAGTGCTGATCGACCAGGACGCCGACGAGGCCGCCCTCGCGCAGCAGGGAAATGGCCTTGGTGACGCCGCGCTTGCGGTCGAAGGTCGCCACGCCCTTTGCGCGGCGATCCTCGTTGATCAAGTCATCGATGCGCCGGTTGCGAATGGCCTGGTAGATCGTGCCGCATTTGATCGGTGCGAAAAAGCTGATCTGCGCAAACAACTCCCAGTTCCCGATATGGCTGATCATGAGGACGACTCCACGTCCGGCCTCCACGGCGCGCGTGAGGGCCTCCGTATTTTCCGCGACGATGCAGGCCCTGATCTGGGCCTCGCTCATGGCCGCCATTTTGAAGGCGCAGCAAGTATTCGCACCCAGGGTGACGAAGTGGCGGAAGGCGAGGCGGCGCACCTGACGGGGGGAATATTCCGTGCCGAGGGCACGCTCCAAGTTTTCCTTTGCGAGGCGGCGGTAGCCCGGCAGAATAGCCCAGAGCAAGGCTCCGATGCCACTCCCGAAGGCAAAGCAAACTTTGAGCGGAAGTGCCCGGATGACCGTGACGATGACCCACACTATGCCGTAAACCACGCGGTCCATGAAGTTGAACGAAAACGCCGACCCTACGGCCTCTCCCACGCAAACGCGACGCAATTTCCTTCCACCCGGCTCCGTCATCGGAGTCCTTGGCGGCGGCCAGCTCGGACGCATGCTCTCGATCGAGGCCGCGAGGCTCGGATACCGGGTCTATATTTTCGAACCGGATGCCGGATGCCCTGCAGGCCAGGTGAGCGAGGTGGAAATAAACGCGCCCTATTCCGATGAGCACGCTCTGCGGGAGTTTGCACGAGGCGTGGATGTCGTGACCTACGAATTCGAGAACGTGCCGCTCGGGGCGACGGAGATCGTGGCGGCGCAGACGCTGGTGCGGCCACCCGGAGAGGCATTGCACATCTGCCAGAATCGCGAGCGTGAAAAGAATTTCCTCGCCGCGAATGGCATCCCTTGCGCGCCGTTCTGGGTCGTTGATTCCGCGGAAACGCTGGCCGGGGCGTTGGAAGAGCTCAATGGCCCGGGCGTGCTGAAGACCGCGAGCTTCGGTTATGACGGGAAGGGACAGCTCCGGGTGAAATCGGGAGACGACGCGAGCGCGATCTGGTCTTCGTTCGGCGCCGATCGCGCGGTGCTCGAGGGATGGATCGAGTTCACCCACGAGTTTTCGATTGTCTGTGCCCGTGGCCTTGACGGTGAGATTCGCCTGTTCCCAGCCGCGGAAAACCGGCACGAGCACCATATCCTGGACGTCTCGATCGTGCCTGCACGCATCCCGGACGCCGCGCTCGCCGAGGCTCGGATCATGGTCAGCCGCATTGCGGAGGCGCTCGGGATCGTAGGTCTGATCACTGCGGAGTTTTTCCTGACGCGAGGGGGTGCGATCCTGGTGAACGAACTTGCGCCGCGGCCTCATAACTCCGGCCATTTCACGCTCGATGCCTGCGTTACCAGCCAGTTCGAGCAACAGGTGCGCGCGACGTGCGGACTGCCCTTGGGATCAACGGATTTGATGCGGCCCGTGGTGATGCTGAATCTGCTCGGCGATCTCTGGAAAAATGGCGACCCCGACTGGCGGTCGCTGCTCGCCGAGCCGAATCTCGAGCTCCATCTCTATGGGAAGCGCGAGGCACGGCCGGGCCGGAAGATGGGCCATCTTTGTGTGCTGGCCGATTCCGTCGAGGAGGCGCTGGCACGAGTGGAGGAGATCAAAGCCCGGCTCTCCACATCATAAAAAAAACGTCGGCGGAAAAATGAACGCCCGCCCGCCGACGCTGTCATATTCCTCATCCGCGAGCGAGAACCGCTCTCCAATTCCCAAACCAACCCATATGTCGGCCACCACTCAAGAACTCAACCAGCAAGTCCAGGAATCCAGCCAATGGGTCCAGCCGCTTCTCCAGGAAGTCAGCCGCGTCGTCGTCGGGCAAAAGACCCTCGTCGAGCGTCTGCTCATGGGGCTGTTGACCAACGGCCACGTCCTCCTCGAGGGCGTCCCGGGACTGGCGAAGACCCTCACCGTCCGCACGCTCGCTTCGTCGATTCACACGGGTTTTCAGCGGCTCCAGTTCACGCCCGACCTCCTGCCGGCGGACCTTATCGGCACGCTCATTTACAATCCTCGTGACGGGGATTTCACGACCAAGCTTGGGCCGATCTTTTCGAATCTGATCCTCGCGGACGAAATCAACCGCGCCCCGGCGAAGGTTCAAAGTGCCTTGCTGGAAGCGATGCAGGAGCGACAGGTGACGATCAGTGATCAGACCTTCAAGCTGCCGGATCCCTTCCTCGTTCTTGCCACGCAGAACCCGATCGAGCAGGAGGGGACCTATCAGCTTCCCGAGGCACAACTCGATCGCTTCATGTTCAAGGTGAACGTCGGTTATCCGACCCGCACGGAAGAGCGGGCGATCCTTGACGCCATGGCCACTTCCGCGCCCCGCCTGGAGGTTACGCCAGTCGTTTCGGCCGAGCAGATCGTCGCCGCCCGCAGCATCGTGAACGCCATCTACGTGGACGACCGCGTGAAGAACTACATCGTCGACATCGTCTGGGCGACCCGCGAGCCGCGCTCCTTCAATCTCCGTCTGGACGGCCTCATCCGCTATGGGGCGTCGCCTCGCGCGACGATCTTCCTTACGCTTGCGGCGAAGGCCCGTGCGTTCCTGTCCGGTCGCGGATACGTCACGCCGCAGGATGTGAAGGATGTCGGCATCGATATCCTGCGTCATCGCATCGCGGTGAGCTACGAGGCGGAAGCGGAGGCGATCACGAGCGAGAGCATCGTGGAGAAGATCTTCGCCGGTCTTCAGGTGCCCTGATTCCTTCGGCGGCAAGTCGTTCAAAATTTTTGGTCATGCAAGAGCCGGGAGAAATCCTTCGGAAGATCCGACGCATCGAGCTGCGCACGCGCCGACTGGTCCAGGCGTCCTTCGCGGGCGCCTACCAGAGCGTGTTCAAGGGGCGTGGGATGAATTTCGAAGAGGTCCGCGAGTACACGCCGGGCGACGAAATCCGCACCATCGACTGGAACGTCACCGCGCGCATGAACACGCCCTACGTGAAGAAGTTCACGGAGGAGCGCGAGATGACGGTGATGCTGCTGGTCGACGTGAGCGCGTCTGGCTCCTACGGCAGCGTCGAGAGCAGCAAGCGGGAGTTGGCGGCGGAGGTCGCATCCATCCTGGCTTTCAGCGCGATCCAGAATAACGACAAGGTCGGATTGATTCTCTTTTCGGATGAAGTGGAGCTTTTCATTCCGCCGAAGAAAGGCCGCCTGCACACCCTCCGGGTGATTCGCGAGATGCTCTATTTCGAGCCCAAGCGCCGCGGCACGAATATCGCCGTCGCTCTCGATTATCTCAACAAGGTGACCTCCCGCCGTGCGGTGGTGTTCGTGATCTCCGACTTCCTGAGCGAGGATTTCACCAAGCCACTGACCGTGGCTGCAAAGCGCCACGACCTGGTCGCCATGCCGGTGATCGATCCCGGCGAAGAGGAACTCCCGTCGGTCGGAATCCTGACTCTGGAGGATGCGGAGACCGGCGAGCAGATCGACATCAATACGTCGAACCGGGCGGTGGCAAATGCCTTTGCCGCCATCGAGGAGCGCCGTCACGCGGATCTCGCGCGGCTCCTTCGCCAGCGACGCATCGACTCGATCCCACTGCGCACCGACAAGGATTACCTCAGCGCCCTGCGTTCCTTTTTCGAAACTCGCGAGAGGAGGCACGCGTGAACCCGCAGGCAGATCCCGCGGCAACTCCGGTGCCGATTCACGACATCACCGGGCCGATCGCTTTCTTTCCCTATCCGATCTGGGTGGTGGCCGCCGTGGCGGCAGCCCTCCTGGCGCTCATCGCGCTGGCCGTGTGGTTCTTCGCCTTCCGGCACAAATCGGCCCGGCAATTGACGCCCGCGGAAAAGGCCCTGGCCGTCCTCGCGCGGCTCCGGGTTGGCGCGGAGACCTGCGATCCCTACCCTTTCAGCATCGAGGTCTCGGACGTCCTGCGCGGCTACCTGCGGGACGAGTATGGACTGAGCGCGACGACCCAGACCTCGCGAGAGTTTTTGGAGACCCTGCGTACGCGCAACGTCTTCAACGACGGGGAGCGTGAGGCTCTCTCGCGGTTTCTCGAGAAGTCGGACTTGATCAAGTTCGCCCGCATGCACGCGACATCCGCGGATTGTGTCGAGCTGATCGAGTCGGCGGACAAACTCGTCCGTAGTCGCACCGTCACGCCGGTGGAGGCGGCGAAACGATGAAGAGTCTGGAAATTTTCGGAGTTACGTTTGCGGCGCCCTGGGTGCTGTTGCTCCTGCTCCTCATTCCTGTGCTGGCATGGTTGAAGGGAAAGTTTGGCGGTACGCCCGGCGTGATCTTTTCCTCGACCCAGACCCTGAAGGCCATCGGCGTGCGCCGTCGCTCCCGCACGGGAGATCTCCTGACGGCGCTTTCTCTGGCGGCGTTCGCAGCTTTCGTGATCGCGGAGGCGCGGCCGCAGCTTGGCAAGACGATCACCCGTACCCAGGCGAGCGGGGTGGACATCATGCTTTGCATCGACGTCTCCCGCTCGATGCTTTCAGAGGATTTTTCGATCGGGACCCAGCGTGCGAACCGCATCGAGGCGGTCAAACGGGTGGCGCAACAATTCATCGAAGAGCGGCCTAACGACCGTATCGGAATCATCGCCTTTGCGGGGCAGCCGTACCTCGTGAGTCCGCTGACCCTCGACCACGAGTGGCTGATCAAGAATCTGGACCGCGTGCAGATCGGCCTGGTCGAGGACGGTACGGCGATCGGGTCGGCGCTCGCAACCGCCGAGAATCGGCTGAAGGATCGTCAGGCGAAGACCAAGTTGATCGTCCTGCTCACGGACGGAGATAACAACGCGGGCAAGGTGATGCCGGTCACGGCGGCCGAAGCAGCCAAGGCACTCGGGATTCGTATCTATACGATCGGTGCGGGCACTCGAGGCATGGCGCCCTATCCATTCACGACTCCGTTCGGGCAGACTGTTTATCAGAATGTCCAGGTCGAGATCGACGAGGACACGCTGAAAAAGATCGCCGACATTTCGAACGGGCAATTCTTCCGTGCGACGGACACCCGGTCCCTCCAGGAGATCTTCGAACAGATCGACAAGCTGGAGAAGACCAAGATCGAGGTCGAAAAGATCGCGGAGTATCGCGACCTCTTCCCATGGTTTTTGATCGGCGGCGTCGCGTTGCTTACTTTGGAAATCCTGGCTTCACAGACGATATGGAGACGACTGCCCTAGACACCGCCTTCACCTTTGGTGAGCCTCTCTGGCTCTGGGGACTGTTGATCGTTCCCGTGCTCGGGGGACTCTTCTTCTGGGCTCAATCCAGGCGGAAGACGCTCATCGCGCTCGTGGTGGCCCCACGCCTTCGCGACCAGCTCGCGGCGGGGGTGAATCCCGTGTTGCGTGGTCTGCGCGCGGTCCTGGTGTTGCTCGCGCTCGCTCTCGCGCTGGTTGCGCTGGCCAAGCCGCGCATGGGGACAATCCAGCGTGAGATCAAGACCAACGGCCGCGATGTACTCCTGGCGATCGATACCTCGCGCAGCATGCTCGCGACCGACGTAGCCCCGACGCGCCTGGCACGGGCGAAGCTGATCTCGGAGGATCTCCTACGACTGCTTCAGGGCGACCGTATCGGCATCGTGGCCTTCGCGGGCTCGGCCTTTTTGCAGGCTCCGCTGACGCTCGATTACAATGCGGTGCGAGACACCCTCGACGATCTCGATACGAACACGATTCCCCGCGGCGGTACGAATATCGCGGAGGCGATCGAGACGGCGATGACCGCTTTTGGAAAAGCGGAGGGAGTGCTTCGCGCCCTGGTGATCATGACCGACGGTGAAGAGCTCGACGCCGACGGGGTGGCGGCCGCGAAAAAAGCGGCGGCCCAGGGCATCCGTATTTTCGCGATCGGTATCGGGACGGCGGCCGGTGCGCCGATCTCCGTCCAGAACGAGGATGGCTCGCGGGATTACGTCCGGGATGCGGACGGAAAGATGGTGCAGTCGAAGCTCGACTCCAAGCGGCTCAGCGAGATCGCGGCGGCGACGGGTGGATTCTATGCGCCGTTCAGCGCGGATGTGGCGCGGGAGATTTTTACAAAGGGCATCGAGCCGATGTCTTCGCACGATACCGGCATGCTCTCGGCCCGCCAGCCCATCGAGCAATATCAATGGCCGCTCGGCGGCGCGATCGGCTGCCTCGTGCTGTGGGTGCTGATCGGGGAGGGGCGGGGACGCCGCCGGAATGGCGCGGCGGCGCGTACGGCGGCGCTGCTTGTGGCACTGTTCACGGTTCCGGCCACGACGTCATTTGCCGAGAGCACCGGCCTGGAGCAGTATCAGAAGGGCGACTATCAAGGGGCACTCAAGTCGTTCGAGAAAAGTGCGACCACGACCCCGGAAAAGGAGAAAGCCCGTTTCGACGCCGGTGCGGCGGCCTATAAATCCGGTGACTACGATAAGGCTGTCGACCATTTCACGAGTGCTCTGCTTTCGGAAGATCCCTCGCTGAGGGCCAGTGCAGCCTACAACCTGGGAAACGCCTTGGTGCGCCGCGGTGAGAAGGCGGAATCCCCTCAGGGCAAGGAGAAGGATTGGAAAGACGCGATCACTCACTACGACGACACGCTCAAGCTGGAACCCAATGATGCCAATGCGAAAGCGAACAAGGATATCGTGACGAAGCTGCTGGAGGACCTGAAAAAGCAGCAGGAGCAGCAAAAGCAAAACCAGCAGCAAAAGCAAAACCAGGATCAGAAGCAGGACCAGCAAAAGCAGGACCAGCAAAAGCAGGACCAGCAAAAGCAGGACCAGCAAAAGCAGGACCAGCAAAAGCAGGACCAGCAAAAGCAGGACCAGCAAAAGCAGGACCAGCAAAAGCAGGACCAGCAAAAGCAGG
>Ga0310811_10000410_pt1 | contig 58490 bp, 52 predicted proteins | sample YCmetagenome_FD_207642 | JGI IMG/M metagenome (GOLD analysis project Ga0310811, IMG submission 207642) | Soil microbial communities from experimental microcosm in Duke University, North Carolina, United States - YC | ecosystem: Engineered > Artificial ecosystem > Soil microcosm > Unclassified ... | reverse complement strand
GCCACCTGGTGCCCATCTGCTCCTGCCACTGCCGGGTGAAGTGGTCATCCAGCGCGGACAGCGCGACGTTGGCCAGCAGCGGGGAGAGTATCCCGCCCTGCGGGGTTCCCGTGTGCGCCTCTTCCCTGCCGCCGTCGGCCGTCATGACCCCGGCTTTGAGGAACGCCTTGACCAGCGCGAGCACCCGCTTGTCCTTGATCCTCGCGCGGAGGCGGTCCATCAGGGGAGCATGCCCGATTTCATCGAAGCAGGCCCTGATGTCGGCCTCCAGCACCCAGGTGTATCCCTGGGTGGCGAACAGCTGGATCTCGGCGATCGCGTCGTGCGCGCGGCGGTTCGGGCGGAACCCGTACGAGCACGGCTGGAAGTCCGCCTCAAAGATGGGTTCGAGCACGAGCTTGAGGGCGGCCTGGACCACCCGGTCGGCCACGGTCGGTATCCCGAGCTTGCGGAGCTTGCCGCTTTTCTTCGGGATCATCACCTGCCGCACCGGCTCCGGCCGGAACTCGCCCGACTTCAGCGAGTCCCGGATCTGCCCCAGGAACGCCCCCGCCCCGATCCGGTTCTCGATGTCGGCCACCGTGGCCTTGTCGATCCCCGGGGTCCGCGACCCGGCGTTGGCCCGCACGCGGTGCCATCCCTCAGCCAGGAACTCCAGGTCGCAAACGAGGTTGAACAGGTCACCGAACCGGCGGGATCGGTCTTCTCCCGCCCAGCGGTGCAACTTGGCCTGCATCTCCCGTACCTTGCGGTAGACCGCAGCCTGCGGGGCAGGCTGTCCGTCCGGCCGCACGGCACCGGGATTCCCCGGTGCGTCTTCGGGCATTACAGCTCCTTCCTTGACTGACACGCTGCCGCCCTTCCCCGTGCGGCCGGCTTTCCCGGCCCCGGAGTACTACGGCGGCTCCGCCCCGTCCGCGCCTTCGGCAGGCATCGCGCCTATCCGCCCCGCCTCCCTGGCCGGAAGGCTGGGCACGGAGCGGTCACGGACGGTTCCCGCGTTCACTGCTGACCCGTCGACGGGTTAGGCACCCGGCTCTGCCCCTGCGGCCTCGCCACGGTTACGCCGCAGGCATTCACCGTGGCCTCCCATCCCAGGCTGGCAAGACCCGGACGGGAGTTCCCCGCCCGCGATACGGGGCGGGTGCGCACCGCTGACCAGCCCGTATCCACCGGGTTTGAGCTGGCGGCACCTCAAGAGGCGTAACGACACCGGTTCCTCGCGTATACCTTCCCGTCTCGCTCACCGCGCCCGGCCCATCCGGCAGTGCCAGGCCGACGCGACTTTGTCGAGGCTGCTCCCGCCCTCCCCGGCGATCCCCGGCTCAGGCTGCCTCCAGCTCCGGCCCGCTGCTGCGACAGCAGGCCGATGGACGGTCTCTCACCTCCATCGGGTCAAACAGCGCCTCGCGGCGCACTGCCACAGGTGCCAGCGGTCGGCGACCTGCACCGCGCCCGGCGCGCCCCTGGCACCCCCGTCGGCATAGACCCCGGCCCGGTCCCGGCAGATCAGCTCTGTTCCCGGCCGGGCGGCCAGCCACGCCGCGAACGACTCCGATGACCGCTGGTCCAGGATGTCGACCGGGCGGCGGCGCTCGACGTCGACCAGCAGCGTCCCGTAGCTGTGCCCCTTGCGCAGCGCGAACTCATCCACGCCGAGCACCCGGGGCGCCTCGCTGACCGCAGGGTCGGGCAGGGCGCGGACCAGCCGCAGCAGCGTCATCCGGCTCACCCCGGCCGCCAGCTGCGCGGCGAGCCGGGCGCCCGCCCGGCCGCCCAGCGCCAGCGCGACCGCCTCCAGCACCGCGGTCACCGCCGGGGTCCGCCGCGCGTGCCTGCTGGTCAGCCTGGTGACCTGCTCGGCGAACGTCACCTTCGGGCACTCCGCGGACAGGCACAGGAACCGGCGAACAGATAGGCAGATCGCGACCTCGCATCCGCCGATGGCCGTGTCCAGCAGCCTCCGTTCATAACGGCTGTGAACCCGGCGGGACACCGCCCCGCAGCCCGGGCACACCGCTGACGAGGACCGCGTCCTGGCCACGACCCGGATCGTCCCGCTACCTCGGGAAACCCCCTCAACCTCCACGTCCGCCAGGTGCGGCAGCAGCACCTCGGCGACATCAAGATCGCACGGCGCACATGATCACAGAAGCCACATCAGCCCCATCGGCGACACGCCGGACCACATCACCAAAACTGTGCCAGAGCCAAAAATTCGGCTTCCGTTGACAACAAAGTCGTCATTTCACTCCGAGTCCCTCTGGGCTCAGCGCCTCGGACACCACGTCGTCGGGGCCGGACACTCATTTGCTCGGTCGACCTTACTTTCTCGCCGGACCGCTGGGGTTGTATCTATGGCGCTCCGCGACCTGGTCGACTTCCGGGTTCCGACGTTTGACGCGGGTCACGGTACGAGAACCGCTCGACCTATGACCTTGCCTTCTTCGAGGCGCTTGAACACATCATTGATGGCCGAGAGCGGATGCTGCTCGATGTTCGACGCGAGAACACCCTTCCGCGCCAACGCGAGGACCTCTTCCAGCTCGTTCCGGGTGCCCCAATTGCTCGTCGTCAGAGTCGATGCCACCGGGAGCCCTAGGAAGGAGAACGGCACGCTGCCTCCAGCAAGCCCAACGAGCACGAAAAGGCTGCGCCGTCCCAGCGCAGAGACTCCGAGCGCCATGGTCTGATCGACGCCCACAAAGTCGAGCACCGCTGCGGCGCCGTACTTACCGACTTCGACTTGCAACTGTTCGCCTGCGTCCTCGCCATTGGGATCGACCACCACGTCCGCGCCCAGGCTCAAAGCCAATTCCCGCTTCTGCCCGTTCGCCTCGACGACGACGACCTTCGCCGGTGACAGCTGCTTCAAGAACTGGACACCGTATTGCCCGAGTCCGCCGGCGCCGATCAACAGGGCGCTCGTGCCAGGCACGAGGTATGGCAGTGCCTTCTTCACCGCCGAGTAGGGGGTCAACGCTGCGTCAGTCAACGGCGCAGCGAGTACGGGATCCAGACCGTCCGCGGGGAGAAGCTGCCGCACCGAGGGCACCACCAGGTACTCGGCGTAACCGCCAGCGGGTCCCATCCCGCCCCACAGGAAGGTGTCGCACAGCTGCTCGTGTCCGCCGAGGCAGAACCGGCAGTGGCCACAGCCCCACCCGCCGAAGACAACCACCCTGTCGCCGATCTCGAACCCCTGCCCCTCCGCACCCGGTCCGAAAGTCTCGATCCAGCCTGCGTTCTCATGACCAAGCGTTTGTGGAAGAGGAAAACCTGGAATGTGACCCGCCTTGATGTGCAGATCGGAGTGGCACGCCCCCGCGCCAGCGATCCGGATCAACACCTGGCCCGGACCAGGCACCGGCGTCGGCAGCTCCTCGATGGCGAAGTCGGCGCCTGAGGCGTTCAGACGTGCAGCTTTCACCGGAAGTCCTCCTAGTCATAGCGGTCGTTCTGGAGTGGTGCTGGGCATGGATTGTTCTGCCTGCTGTGGGGTATCGCTCTGCTGGTCGGTGCGAGGCGCCTCGACGTGTCGAGTCGCCTCGCGAGTGCACAGGCAGCACCGCTGGGACCGGCTGCCTTCGGTTCGAGGACCGTCAGACCGTCGTGATGCCGTAGGCGGGGTCCGATTGCGAAGGGAGTCGGGAGGCCGCCGGCTGCGGCGCGGTCAGGTGTGCTCGAAGGAACGCCACGACCGCTTCCAGGATCTCCGAGGCACGCGGGACCAACGCCGACATGGGGAGCGTGCCGTGAGCCAGGCCTGAGATCCTGACGATCTCGGTCGCGACTCCGGCGTGGGCGAGTTGGCGTGCGTAGTCCTCCGATTCATCGCGCGACGGGTCGAGCTCGACGGTGACGACGAGCGTGGGAGGCAAACCCTCCAAACTCTTCGCCTTGCTGGGGTCGGCCAGCGACGACTGGTCGTTCCGCGCATCGCCGAGATAGGTGCTCCACATGCGATCGAGCAGGGCCGCACTCAGGATCGGCCCGTTGCGGTAGCGCAGTCGGGAGGCGGTGCTGGCCTGCGGATCGATCGGCGGATAGATCAGCGCCCCGGCAGCGAGGGGCGGACCGCCAGCGTCACGCAGCTGCTGCGCGGCGATCGCGGCCAAAGTGCCGCCAGCGCTCTCACCAACAACCGCCAGGCGGCGCTTGTCGCCACCGTGCTCAGCGGCGACCTCTGCAGCCCAGGAAAGGGCGGCGATGGCGTCGTGGATCGCGGCCGGGAACGGATGCTCGGGAGCGAGCCGATAGCTGGGCGAGATCACGACCGCGCCGAGTTCTGATGCCAGAGCCAGGCAGATACCCGCTGCCGCGTTGATGTTACCCGCGATCCACCCGCCTCCGTGGAGGAACACCACAACCGGCAACGAGTCGCCACCCTTGTCGGCCGGCACGAAGATACGCGCGGGAAGTTCGCTCCCACGAGAGGAATAGCTCGTGTCCACCGCCCGGACCGACGGACGATCCGGTGCTGGCATGGTGCCGCCCATGATGGCACGCAGCACTTCCAGCGGTGCCGTCTCGAGCGGGCCGGTGTCACCGATCATCAGTCCGCCGGCGAGAACCGCCATCGCCGGGTCGAGCTCGATCAGCCCGGGCGTGGGGGCGGTTGTGCCATCGATGGAGAAGCCGCCGTAATCGGTGGCGGCGACCTCGGCGCATATCGCGTTGTAAAGCGGTAGACCGGCGAGAAAGAGGAGCACGGTCCGGGGCTTGCCGGGGATGTTCGCGCCCATGTACCACGAGCTCTTGGCCAGCGGGTAGAGGGTGCATGCCGCAATGCCGTTCACCAAGTTCGTCCACGTCTCGACGGACTCTGCTGCGGCTTCGATGGTGCTGGCCCCTCGCTCCCGCATGGTGGTGATCGCATCACTCACCCAGTCCACGTGCTCTTGGATCGACACCGGGAAGTTGGTCAGCACCGAGGGGCTCTGCGGGCCGACGATGGTGAAGAAGTTCGGGAAACCATGCACGGCCAGGCCCAGGTACGAGCGGGGGCCGTCCGCCCACGCATCGGCGAGTCGCACACCGTCGCGACCAACCAGGTTCAGCGCGATCAGGGGTCCGGTCAGGGCATCGAAACCGGTCGCCAAGATGAGCACGTCGAACTCGTGATCGTCAGCGCTCGTTCGAAGACCTGTCGGCGTGATCGTCTCGATGGGCGTCGCCCTCACGTCGACCAGCTTCACGTTGTCCCGATTGAACGTCTCGTAGTAGTTGGTCTCGAAAGGGGCGCGCTTCGTGCCGTACGGGTGGTCGTCACCAGGGGTCAGGATCCGGGCGACCTCGGGGTCGTTGACGCGCTCGCGGATCTTCTCGCGGATGTAATCGGCCACCGTGTCGTTGGCCTGCAAGTCGAACAAGATGTCGTTGAAGGTCGAGGTCACCATGCGGAAGCCACCGCCGTTGTAGTACCTGTCGTAGACTTCGCGGCGTGTCTTCTCGTCGACGGCCAGCGCGGATGGCTGGGCAGCAGGGTACGGAAGCCCCCCGTAGGTAGACCGAGACTGCGTCCGGATGGCCCGATAGTTCGCAACCGTGTCCTCCCACTCCTCGTCGGTCGTGGGCCGGTTGCCGATGGGACAGGCGAAGTTGGGAGTGCGCTGGAACACGATCAGCTGGTCGGCGACGCGGGCCACCTCGGGGATGATCTGGATGCCGGTCGACCCGGTCCCGATCACGGCGACTCGCTTTCCGGTCAGATCGACGTGCTCCGGCCAGGAACTCGTGTGGTAGACCTCGCCGCGGAAATCCGCGATCCCAGGAAAATCGTCCTTCTTGGCGACACTGAGCCCTCCCGTGGCGCCGATGAGGAATCGCGTCGTGACAGATCGTCCGGTGTCGGTCGTCACTGTCCACAGTTTGTCGACGTCGCTCCACACCGCGGAGGTCACTCGAGTGTCGAATTCGTAGCTCCGTCGCAGGTCGTAGCGATCCGCGACGTGATTGAGGTAGGCCAAGATCTCTGGCTGGGCAGCGAAGCGCTCCGACCAGCGCCACTCTCGCTGGAGATCTTCGTCGAACGCGTACGAGTAGTAGATGCTCTCGATATCGCAGCGCGCCCCGGGATAGCGGTTCCAATACCACGTTCCGCCCGGACCAGAACCCGCGTCGAAGGACTGAACCGTGAGGCCGAGGGTGTTCCGCAGCCGGTGGGTTGCGTACAGGCCGGCGAATCCGCCGCCCACGATCACCGCGTCAACATCGTGTGCTGGATCAGTCGACGACGACATTGTCATTCTCCTTCATGATTGATGCCGAGACAGGCCCGAACCGCATCGTCAGTTCGTCTTACCGCGGAAGTGAACGTGCTACCGTGAGGCTGTTTGTTTCGCGCTGTGCCGGAACGAACGGATGGAAAGGGCGGGTCAGCCGTTCGCGAGCAAGAACCCGACGACCGTCGCGGCGGATGCCGCCGGGGCCTCCACCGTCGGGTAATGTCCCGCGTTCGCCGCCACCGAGATGCTCAGGTTCGGGTACACCGACCCCCAGGCCTGCTTGGCGAAGTCCGCCGTCATCACGGGATCGTGCTCACCGACAACCACCAGCACCGGCGCCTCTCGCCCCGTCACCCGGTCCGAGATGTCCTGCGTCGTCCACGAATCCAGGTAGTTGCGACAGGCCACTGGATCAGCCGACGCCATGGACGCCGCCACCTGCTCGTCAAGCCAAGTGCTGTCGAGGCGGTTGCCGGTGCTGAAGTCGAAGAGGACCCGACGGCTCTCCACTGACGTGACAGCGTCTCTGAAGAGGGCGATCGCGTCCTCCTGCATGGGACTACCGCTGGCAGCCACGGGTGCAATGCCCACCAGGCTTTTCACACGCTCTGGAGCCGCCGCCAGCGCATACTGGATCGCCATGCCCCCCATCGAGTGACCGACGAGCGAGAACGCGTCCCAGCCGAGGTCGGTACCGACGGCCAGTAGATCTTCCCCGTACTCGGCGACCGTGAAAGCGCCGGCCTCGCCCAGAGCCGCGCCGTAACCACGCGCATCCACGAACGCAAACGTGAACCGGCTCGGGTCTATGTGCTCTATCCAAGGCCCGAACACGCTTGAGTCCGTGGTCCACCCGTGCGCGGCGATGACGTAGATCGGGCCGCGACCCACGACCTCCACTCGGGCGTGACCAGTCGCCCCGCCGCCCGCAATGAAGGGATTCCCCCCATCAGCGAAACCCTGTCCTGTCGAAATCACCGCTGACCTCCTCGTTTCCATCTGTCAGATGGCCCTGCCCAGCTCGAAGGCGCTTCACGGCTTCACAAGGATCCTTCGGATTGTCGGCGTCCTCGACAACGTGGCGCTTGCGTTCTAGGAGCGAACTAAGGTGTTCGCCTATTCTGTCGAGCGCCCTCCGTCTAGTCAAGACCGGCTGAACGGTCGAGCAGCCAGGGACGGCGTGGCGCGATGATGGGCGGGACGCGGCCGGGATGACCACGTAGTCACCCTCGCCGACCTCGAGTGTCCCGAAGACGGTCTCCGGGACAGCGGAAGTGGCGCAGCAGGAGCGGGTGGTTGTCGACGTAGGTGACCGCCGGCCGCTCGACGGGCTGGACCGACACTGTCGCCCAGGGACCGGCGGTGGCACATCAGCGTCTGACTGTTCGTCGACTTCTTAACATGGCGCTTAACATGGCGCGCGTTTCACGCAACACTTCTTGCGAACACCGACGTTCGATTTGGGGACACACTGCATCACTCCGGAGAAGGCGTCCACGCCCCGTCCGGACGCGCGGTCACGCCCAGGACGCGGACACGGCGGGTGCCGATCTCGATCACGAAGAACACGTACAGGCGGCGCAGGCTCACCACGCAGTCGACGTGGAAGAAGTCGCAGGCCAGCATCGTCGCGCTATGCAGGAACTGCCGCCAGGTCGGCACCTGCGGACTCTGGAACTCGTGTAGCGGAACGCGTCGTCGTAGGAGTCGCTGACCGCGTGCAGGTGGACACCCTGACCATCAGCCGCGTGTCTGTCCTTGCCGCACCTCCTCGGCCGTCGCGACGAGCAGGTTCCGGAACCACACATGCCCTGGCTCGCGCGTACTTCGGGCATTCCAGTACATGTGGATGCGCACCTCGGGCAGCTCGATCGGCGGCCGGAGCGCTCGTAGCCCCATCTCCCTGGTCAGTCTTGCGGCAAAGGCGTCCTGCAGCAGCGCGACCAGCGTGGAACCACGTAGCAGGAACGGGATGAGCACGAAGTCGTCGACGACGACAGGCGCCCAGGTTCCCAGGCCGGCTGCGCGCAACGCGGAGTGCGCGGTGGTGGCAACTCCGTTGTGCTCGTAGAGCACGTGCGGATACGCCTCGAAGGTCTCCGGCGTGAATGCGTCACCCTGCACGGGATGGTCGTCGGCGACCACGCAGCACCAATCCATGGTGAGCAGGTGTCGATTGGGGTGGCTGACGCCGTAGTAGTCGGGCACCAGCATCAGGTCGATGTCCGGTCCGGTGAGCAGCGCGTTGCCCGGCTGACCGATGGGGACGATCTGCGTGGTGATGTTCGGCGCGGTCCTGGCCAGGTCGGGAAGCAACGGGGCGAGGAGGATCGCCGCCGCGGCGTTGGCCGTGGCGATTCGAAAGGTTCGGCGGGAGGCCGCCGGGTCGAAGGGCGCGGGTCGAAGCACCTCGTCGGCGACGGTGACCAGCGCTCGGGCGAGAGGTTCACGCAGCCCTTCGGCGCGCGGAGTCAGAGTCCAGGCCCGGCCGACCCGAACGAGCAGCTCGTCGCCCAGGACGCGCCGCAGCCGGGCCAGGGTGTTGCTCATGGCGGACTGGGTGACGCCGACCCGCGCGGCAGCCTGTGTCACGCTGCGCTCCTCCAATAGCGCCTCGAGGGCGACAAGGAGGTTGAGGTCGACGCCGGCGAGGTTTCGCGTCGCGGCGTAGGCGGGCCCCGTCCAGCTAGACGATCCGGTACTCACTCTCGACCGGCTCCCGGGTGAGCTGCCAGTACTCCAGCGTGTGCAGCGGCCAGTTCTGCGAGACACGCCCGGTGGCGTTCTTGTACCAGCTCCGCACCCCGGAGATGCCCCAGGCCATCCCGCGGTTGGCGGCGTCGATCCGCTCGTTGAACGCCTCAAACACCTCCTGCCGGATCTCCATGGTGCGCCGGCCGGTCGACAGCAGCAGGCACAGGCACTCCGTGACGTAGTTCGCCGCAATTTCCGAAAACATGATAATGCTGCCGTTGAGCACCAGGTTGGTGTTCGGGCCGTAGAGGCAGAAGAAATTCGGGAAGCCGGGGATCGCGATGCCGAGGTAGGCGCGGGCGTCGCCGTCCCAATACTCGTGCAGGTCGACACCGCCTCGACCGGTGACCTTGATCGAGGACAGGAAGTCCGACGCCGTGAAGCCGGTGCCGTAGACGATGACGTCGACCTCGTGCTCCACGCCGTCCCGGGTGCGAATGCCCCGGCCGGTGACCTCCTCGATGCCCTCGGTGATCAGGCTGACGTGGTCCTTCTGCAGCGTGGTGGCCCACACGCCGTTGTCCCGCAGCATCCGCTTGGCGTAGGGGGGGTAGGAGGGGACGACCTTCTCCAGCAGATCCGGGCGGCCGACGTACTGCTTCTCGATGTGGGCCTCGAGCTCTGCGCGCAGCATCGCATTAGCGGCCGACACCGACCCGGGCTGCTTCCACTCCGGGTCGGCGACGGCGAAAGCGCGCATGCCGTCGACTGCGACCCAGTACTGGTAGAAACGAAACCACCGTGCGTAGAACGGTACGGTGCGGAAGAGCCGCTGCAGGCCTGGTGCGATGTCGTCGTGGTAGCCCGGAGCGGGCAACGCCCACGGAGGCGTGCGCTGGAAGACCGTCAGCTCGCCGACTTCGTCGGCGATCGACGGGATGACCTGGTACGCGCTGGCCCCGGTGCCGATCACGGCCACCCGCCGACCGGACAGCTCCACCGAGTGGTCCCAGCGTGCGGTGTGGAACGATGGCCCGGCGAAGCGCTCGCGCCCCGGCACGTTCGGGTAGCTTGGCTGGTTCAGCTGCCCCACCGCGCTAATGACGGCCTGAGCGGTGAGAATGGACTCGGTACCGTCGCGATCCCGGGTCACGACGGTCCACGTGCAGGCGTCCTCGTCGAAGCTCGCGCCCACAACCTCGGTGCCGAAGCGGATCTTGCGGCGGATACCCAACTCGTCGGCGACGTCGCGGAAGTAGTCGCGGATCGTCGACTGCTTCGAATACTGCTGCCGCCAATCTTCCTTCTGCGCGAACGAGAAGCTGTAGGCGAAGTTGTTGGTGTCGAGCCGGCAACCCGGGTAGGTGTTCTCCAGCCACACCCCGCCGACGTCGTCGTTGCGCTCCAAGACGACGAACGGGATGCCGGCCCGGTCGAGGTGGTAGGCCGCGGCGAGTCCGGACATACCAGCGCCGATGACGACCACCGAGAATTCCACGTCCGGGGCTTGCTCGGCCTTGGTCCACCGGGGGCGGCCGGCATCGACGGTCAGCCCCAGCTCCTGCATGAGCAGCGGCTCGTATTCCGGCAATGCCTCTCCGGTCATGAACCGCATGAGCCGCCGCAACCGCTCGGGGCTTGGTTCCTCGCTGGGCACGCAGCCGCTGTCCCGGAATCGCCGCAGGCCTTCGATGGCCCGCTCCCGCGCTACCTCCTGAAGCTCGGGCGACATGCCGCCCTGCGGCTTGATGAGTGCGTACTTCTCCCTCCGCGGCGGACGGACGTCGTCGGCGACCATGCTCATGTCCCCGGTGATCTGCGCGAGAGCGGCGAGCAGCGCCGGCAACTCGGCATCGGCAGCCAGGCGGCGTAGCTCCTCGTCGTCCGCGACGAGTGGCTCGATAGGAACGGTGATTGGCATACGGGGCCTCCGGTAATGGGTGCTCGTGGGGCGATAGCGACCCGGACGCTGATGTGTCCAGGACGGGCGCGACGTGGTGCCTCGACGTAGCCGGTGAGGTCCGCGGCACCCAGCGACCACGCTGCGGACTTGCGCCCGCAATTGCTCGGGGCTCAAGGCCTCCGGACCGTGTCGAGAACCGACGCGGTCCGGTGAAGGTCCCGGCGGAACCTCGGCACAGATAGCCGAGCGGAGTTGTCGATCTCCCTCGCTCGGTGCTCCCGGTTGGCGTACGCGGGCGTCTCGGGCCGAGGGCCGTCCGCCGACTCCGCGGCGCTGCGCCAGCCCAGGCGGGCCAGGAACTCGCCCAAATCGGCCGCGCCCAGCTCCATGGCGGCGTCGTCGTCGATCCGGACGGCCGCGAGCTTCACGAACGGTCCTCCCGTGCGGTGCGGGAGAGACCGAGGGCCTCGAAGACGGGGGCGTCGGAGTAGCAGAAGGCGTCGAGCCCGGAGTCGGTGTCGAATGCGAGCCCGGCCCACGAGGGCACGCAGAACAGGTCACCGCGGCCGACCTCGTAGCGCTCACCGCCGACGGTCACCACACCCCAGCCCTCGAAGACCTGCCACACCGAGGACCCCGCGGTCCGGGTCAGCGCGGTGGAGGTGCCGGCGCGCAGCCGGTGCATCTCGCAGCGCATGGTGGACAGGCAGTCCCCGGCGGTCGCGGGGTTGGTGAACCGGACGACGGCGTGCCCGGGCTCGATGACGCCGGGATGCCCCTCGCGCTCCAGCTCCAGCTGCGCGGTGAGCGCGGCGTCGGTGTGCTCCCAGCGGTAGGCCATCAGCGGGGACGCCTTCGGCGGGGGCGCACCGACGGGCGTGAGTCCGGGGTGGCCCCACAGCCGCTCGTTGCGCGAGACCTCCGGGGTCTCCTTCGTGGCCAGCACGTCCGGGCCGGACTCGAAGAACCCGGCGTCGAGCGTGCGGACCAGCGGGACGTCCAGGCCGTCGATCCAGGCCATCGGGTGGTCGGTGGTGTTGTGGTGCTCGTGGAAGTGCATGCCCGGGGTGAGCAACAGGTCCCCGCGCCGCATCGCGACCGGGTCACCCTCCACGTTGGTCCACACCCCCTCGCCCTCCACCACGAACCGGAAGGCGGTCTGGGTGTGGCGGTGCGCCGGCGCCTCCTCGCGCGGGCCGAGGTACTGGATCGCCGCCCACAGCGTCGGGGTGGCGTAAGGGGTGCCCGACAGGCCGGGATTGGCCAACCCGATCGCACGCCGCTCACCACCACGGCCGACCGGCACAAGCTCCCCCGCCCTCTCCGCCAATGGCAGCAGCGTCGACCACCGCCACAGGAACGGCACCGAGTCCGGACGGGGACTCGTCGGCATCAGCCCGCCAATATGCGTCCACAGCGGCGTCATGTGGGCCGCCGCGAACGCCGCATACAGGTCGTCGAGCTGTGCCTGCTCCTCGGCAGTGACTTCCGGTGCGGTAGTCATGGTGTCGGTCCCTCCTGTGCTCGGCCGTCCGGCACGGAGCACGTTCGTCAGATGCCAGTCGAGAATGTCCACAAGGCGACGGTGTCGTCGCGCTCCAAGATGGCCAGTGGCTCAGGATCGGGGATTCGTCCACATATCTTGATCTGAATTTCGAACGCCTCCGCCCAGAAATAGTACTCGGGTGTTTCTAATCGGCGGATTTCACCAAGCGCTGGCGCCACCGTCGATGATCAAATCAGTTCCGGTGATCCAGCTCGCCTCGTCGGAGCAAAGGTAGACCAGTCCCCAAGCGATGTCCTGAGGGGATCCAAGCCGGTTGATGATCGTCTTGGTGCGGGCGCCTTCTTCGAATGCCGGTACGTGCTTGAAAGCCTCTCGCCCCCCAGGAGTCTCAATGACCCCCGGAGAAACGGAGTTCACACGGATGCCGTGAGGACCGCCCTCGAGAGCGAGCTGACGGGAAAAAGCGATCATGCCACCCTTCCCGACGGCATGCGCGCTGGCCCCGAGGCCTCTCGTCGCACGCCATCCCGCAAGCGAACCGAAGTTCACGATCGACCCACTCCGCTGCGCGACCATGTGCGGCCACGCAGCACGGATCGACAAGAACACGGTGTCGAGCTCGCCCTTCATCGTGTGCTGCCACTGCGGGAGTGTCATCTCACCGATCGGTGCGAAATGGACGAACGAGGCGGCGGTGATCAGGCTGTCAATGCGACCGTGCTGTTGGACAACCCCGTCCATCAGGCCCTGGGCACCGTCTTCGGTGGTCAGGTCGGCAATCGACGTATGAATCGGCGTTCCTGAAGCCTCCGCGAGCTCGGCAGTCTTCGCGAGCAAGTCCGCGTTGAGTTCTGCGGCGACGACAGTGGCGCCCTCGCCGGCGAACGTCAGGGCGGCCGCCTGACCAAGCCCCCCTCCGGCGCCGGTCACAACTGACACTTTTCCTGCGAGTCGATCGGTCACGATAAATGAATTCCTTTCGTCGTCTCTACGAGCCCGCGGAGTTTGCCGGCGTGCAATGCACACGGATGAGCGGCGCAACAGGCCGTGAAGCCAAGAGCGCGACGCCAGATCCGCTCGTTCTCGGGCGCCACGAGAGTCTGGATGGAGTCAGCTCGGATCGCCGAACACGTCTGCGAGGATCGGCGCAATGGCTTGGGCGCCGTACACGTTGTCGAGGTACTCGCGCACGCGCACGAGCTTCGATCCGGAGACGGTGATCCAGTAGCAGAATGTGTTCTGATACTTGTCCCCGTTACGGAACGTGCTATCGGACACGGCCTCGACGGCGACCTCATCGCCCTCACTGATCATCCGGATCGGCTTGATCAGCATTCGACGTTCGTCGAAATGCTTGTCGAAGGCGTCACTCAACCGTGGAATATGAGGGGTCAGGTCACCGATCCCGCAGATCCACCAGGAGAAGTCGTCGCTCCCGTGTTCACGTATCGCCTGCTGCATCCCCTTGGTGGACATGTCGCTGAAGTAGGTCGCCACCAGAACCTTGTTACTGTCCATATCTCGTCAACTCCCTCCTGAGTTCGAGTTCGTGAGCACGAAGGTCGGCGCGCTAGAGCACCGGCACTTGCCACTTCGCGGCGCACTCCGCGACGTAGTCGTCATAGCGGCGCGGCGGTCGGCCCAGGAGAGAGGTGAGAGCATCGAGTTCCTCCGCACTCCCGAGCATCCCGTGCTCACCGACCTCGGTGAGCATCAACCCGAGATCAAAGACCAACCATTGCGGGAGGAAGGGTCCGATGGCTGCCTGGTACGCGCCGATGTCCCCTTCGTACTGCACGGGGCGGCCCAGTGCGTTCGCCCACGCCTCAGCACACTGCGGTCCGGTGAGGTTCTCGGGACCGATCAGCGCATAGTTCTTGCCGTCATGCCCTCCCGACGTCAGAACCCTGGCCGCCGCTTCGGCGACGTCGCGCACGTCGACGCGCCAGCAGCCGACCTCACCGAACGGGTGGAGGTAGGTACCGTGCCGGAGCAGAGCCTCACGGGTGTCTTCGTCATTCTGGAAGAAGTGGTTCGGGCTGATGAATGTGTACGCCAGACCCGACGACTTCACGGCTTCCTCGATCGCCAGCTTCGCGCCCACGTGAGGGAGGCGATGCAGTCGGGAAAGGCTGTGCGCAGACTGGTAAACGAAGCGCTTGACCCCGGCGGCCTTTGCGATGGCGAGCACGAGCAGGCCTTCGACCGTCTCCTGAGGTGTGACCGCGTTCAGCATGAAGACGGTATCGACCCCCTGGAACGCGGCCGAGGCCGCCTCCGGGTCCTCGACCACGTCGACGGCGAAGACCTCGGCCTGAGGCGGTACGAGAGCAGCACGCTCGGGCGTGTGCACCAGGACACGTACTGCTTCCTTCTGCTCGAGCAGGTGCCTGAGCAGATGCGTTCCGACCTTGCCCGTGCCTCCTACAACAAGAATCGTCATGGTCTTGGCCCCCTTATAACGGGATCTTGGACTTGTAAACGTCGGGGCGACCCCGTTGGGGTCGTCCGATGGTTCGCCGGCCGACCGGGGCGGCCGGCAGGGCACAGATCCGCCTCTCGATCTGTCCCGCCCAGAGATCGCACCCGCTGGACTCAGGGGAGGTTCTTCACCGGGAACACACCCGGCCACTCGTCCGGGCCGAGGAAGTAGTTGGCGCAGGTCTTCGTCACCCACTCCATGTAGGCCGAGAGCTTCTCGGGGGTCGAGAGGTCGGCTCCCCTGTTCTCCGTGGCGAGCGCGTAGAAGAAGTTCAGGAATCCTCCACCTCCCGGGACGAGGCAGGCCAGCACACGTGCGCCGGACTCGCCGGAGATGTCGTAGTAGTGCGGGTAGTCCCGCGGACCCCACACGAAGTCCCCGGGCCGACCCACCTGCTTGGTCACTCCGGTGGGCTCGGCCACGTACAGAGTGAACTCACCCTCGAGGATGTAGAAGCCCTCCTCCTCCAGCGTGTGAACATGCGGGTAGACGATGTCCGGCGCCGACCACGCCACCTCGAGCAGATCGAAAAGATCACCAGTCTGGTGGCCCCAAGCGTGGAAGATGAGCTCGGTGCGGGTCATTTGGCCCCCGCCGACATTCAGCTCGTACTTGTTATCAGGATCGGACTTGAACGGCGCATTGACCATACGATCGATCTCGGTGGGCCCCAAGAGACGGGCGTCCGGGGTCAACGGACCGCGGGACAGCGCCGGCCGGGTCGACGGCGGGGGACCTTCCGGCCCGAAGACGCGGACGCCGAACTCCCGGTATGACTTCTCGGCCAACTCGGCCGCGCTGAGGTCCGTCGCGCCGGCCTCCTCGAAGAACTTGGGCACGAGATCGGTACCGGGTACGAGGTACTGCAAGACCTTGGCCCCCTGATCGCCCGCCCGCAGCTTGTGCGCACGCCCCATGGGATGCCACACGAACTCGCGCGGTCCTGCCTCGATCACCAGATCGTCGTGCGGCATGTCGAAGGTGACAGTGCCCTCCAGGACGTAGAAACCCTCGTCCTCGAGCGAGTGCATGTGGAATCCGGAGTCCTCGCCCGGGGCGAGTTCGTGCACGGCGACCGTGAGCCGCCGGTTGGTCTGGCTGGCCTCGGCGAGGACGAAGAGCGACCTCTGCTCGCCGTCGACGGTGTAGGTGACCTCACGACCTGGAGCGGGGGTCCTGAACGCCCCGTTCGTCACCGCTGGCGGATGTTCCAAAGTCGGCGTGACGTGCGTGCTGTCGGTAGTCATGTGATCATCTCCCGGGTTGGTAGGTATAGATAGATAAGACTTCAGGAAGAGAATGGCCCGCCTGATTCACCGCCTGGACGAGAAAATCTTGCAGAACTCGGCTGATGAGTAGTTTTCTCTCGTCTGATGAGTCGGTTACCGGACGGTGACGTGAACCGGGCGACCTTCGACTTAGAGGAGCAGGGAGCCGGCGTCGACCGGCAACGTAAGGCCCGTGATGTACCGAGCTTTGTCGGAGGCAAGGAACGCCACGGCATTGGCGATGTCCTCGGTCTCGACATAGGGCAGTGGCATCAGGTTCATCGAGCGATACACGGGTTCCACGTCCTCCCACGTGGGAGCGTCGAGATCCGGACGGAACGCCTTGAAGTTGTGTTCGTTGAGCAGGAGAGGCGTCGCAGTCGATGTCGGGTGAACGCAGTTGACTCGGATGTTCTGTGTGCCGAGTTCGAGCGCGAGGGTCTTCATCAGCCCAATCACTCCCATCTTGGCGCTGATGTAGGGCGCCAGATTGGGTTGGGCGCGTAGCGCAAGTGCAGAGCTCACCAGGATGACGGAACCACCGCGTCCACTGTCAATGAGGTGCGGGATCGCCGCCTTCACCGTGTTGAAGTGTCCGGTCAGGTTGTTCGATATGACGTTGTCCCACTCTTCGGCGGAGATTTCCGCCACGGGTCCTGGGTTGCCCAAAATACCCGCGTTCGCCACGACGACGTCCAGCCTCCCGAACTCCGCTACGCCCTCGTCCACTGTCGAGGTAACGGCGGCGAGATCACGAGAGTCGCACTTGCGGGCGATGATTCGACGCCCGAGTTTCTCAACCAGTAGCTTTGTCTCCTCAAGGTCCTCCGGCACGGAAGCCGGCCCTCCTTGTGACGGCAGGGGCTCGACGGCGTCGAAGCCGATGATGTCTGCGCCCTCTGAGGCCAAGCGGACTGCGGTCGCGCGCCCGATGCCACGCGCAAGGCCGGAGATGAACGCGACTTTTCCTTCTTGCTCGGGCATATTGATTCCTCCGTGAGGGGGTACATCAGTGTTGGATCGCGACGCGTTCCGCGCCGCGACGAAGCACGCGCAAAGGAGCCGAACTACCCAATTGCGCTAAGCTCGCTCAGAACCGTATTTCTCTTGAGGCGTCGACGAATTTTCTACAAGGGGGAGACTATTCAATTGAGGTGCGAGCCAGCCGAACCATCGGCGTGCCCGTTTCACCAACCGCCTCGTCGCCTTCTACAACTTCCGCAGGAACTCGAGCACCGCCTGATTGAACAGCACTGGATGCTCGATCTGCGGCAGGTGGCCGCAGTCAGGCAATACCAACAGCTCGGCCCCGGGTATCCGCTTGGCCAGGTCGTCGGCATAGCCGGGCTCTCGCAGCGAGTCCTTGGCGCCGGCCACCAACAGTGTGGGGACGTCGATCCGCTCGTACACGGTGGTGTCCTGCTGACCGAAGTCTGAGCGCTCCGCCACAAGCGGTGACTTGAAGCGCGTGGCAGCGACGGCCTCCCACGCCCCCGGCAGGATCGCCGCCTCGAAGCGCGCCTTCACCAGCCGCTCATCGTCAAGGAGGGCCTGGTCGTACACGAAGTGGGAGACGATTCGGCGCATACCTTCCAGCGAGCAGTCAAAATCCAGCGTTGCGATGCGTGCCTCATTGAGCGGGACGAAGCCGCCGCCCGAAGTTGACACGATCGCTCTAATTGGCCATTGGTACTCACCCGTGGCGGCAACGTTAAGTAGCAGTGTGGCGCCCATTGAGACGCCGCAGAATACGGCCGCACCCAGGTCCATGACCTCGAGGAACCGCGTCATGTGCCACAGGCGACGCGCGCGGCCACCTCCGAAGTCGTGAAGCTTATCGGTTTCGCCGAAGCCTAGCCAGTCGGGAGCGATTACCCGGTATTCGCCGGCGAACGTCTCGAGGTTCTGATACCAGGACAATTCGGCTGACGAGCCGTAGCTGCCGTCGTGGAGCAGGACAAGCGGCGGTCCGTCGCCGCACTCCAGGTAATGGGTACGAATGCCGTCAATCCGCAGGTAGCGGCCTTTTGCCCTGGGTATGTACCTAGACACGGGATTCAGCGCCGGGCACTGAGGTATGCGTCATTGACATCTCCTCATACGTCTTGTGTCATCTGTCGGACCGGAGGCTGAGCCTGTCGCCCGTGTTGCTTTGCGCTCTTTTACGCCTCAGAGGGTGGCAGAACCGCCAGGATGACCTGGTCGAGGTGTCGCGTTGCGAGAGGATTCCTCTGCAGCCACTTCTCGCATGCACCGGGGTCGCACCGACAGCTGATGGCCAATTACACCTCCGCTCTGAGGATCGATCCGGCTAATCAGTGCGGTTATCGTAGGCACGCTGAGGCCTCCACACAAAACAGATCCCGTGAATGCCAAACATTCACGTGGTAAATGCTTGTTTGAGGCTGCTTGCTTCAAGATTTTCGCCGTGAGGGCTCGAGGGCTTGTGGCCCATGTCGTCCCCGTGTGCGGGCCTGCTGGGCGGTCCAGGCTCCGGCCGGATGGGCGCTGACGCCCAGGACATGCACGGCCCGGGTCTCGATCTCCATCACGAACAAGACATACAGGCGCTGCAACAGCACCGTGTCCACGCGCATGAAGTCGCATACCAGGAAGCCGGACGCGTGGGCCTTCAGGAACTGTCGGCATGTCGGCGACGCCCGCCGCAGCGCGGGGCCGAGTCGCCCATGTCGTCTCCCGTCAGCCGAGGGCGGTTCGGTCGGAGCGAGCGTCTCGTGGCCTGTGAGGCCAGAGCGGCGAGCACGGCACGGTCAGCCCTCTCAAACAAGCATTTACCACGTGAATGTTTGGCATTCACAGGATCTGTTTTGTGTGGAGGCCTCAGCGTGCCTACGATAACCGCACTGATTAGCCGGATCGATCCTCAGAGCGGAGGTGTAATTCGTCACCGAGTTTCGGTGCCCACCCGGCAATCCTGCATGACCCTTGCGCGTGTTCGGACTGCATTGTCGATCAGTAATCCCAACCAATGCGGCCGCCTTTCCCCGCTATCGCGGGTGCCGCGCAACCACAAGCTTCCGGACATGCTGGTCCGCGAGTCGGAGAACCAGTTCGGGTCCCGACCGGACTTGCCGGAGAAGGTCATGCCCTCTGACACGCCGGGCGCCAAACGCATGATGAGGGACAACGGGGGCCGGGCCGACGCACTGACATCGGAGAAGACCACGGTCGCGACGGACCCCATCGCGCGGATCACGCCTACCGGTGTCCAGACCCGCGCCGACGACAATCACTAAGGGGACGTGATCGTGTACGCCACCGGCGTCGGACCCAACACGGCGCTTGTCATCAACCGGAGCACCACGCTTTCCCGGGAGATGGCCGTGCACCACATCGAACGAAGAGGTTGACGCGGCGCCTCGCCGCATGGCGTGGGGCATCAGCGACGTGAACTCCTGGTACAAGAACTGTTTCGGGCGGGTGTTTCAGGTCTGCCCCTTCGATTCTGCGGCATTGGGAGGCCGCCCGGGATTTCCAGCCGTCCGAGTTCATCATCAAGCACACTCCGGAGAAAGACGAGCGATGAGGTACGTAAACTACGGCGGGCACCTTGGTGTCATCGACAACGGCGACGTTCTGCTCCTTGACGATGTCGTGGCCAGCGGTGAACGCGCCGATGGTCCGGTCGCCGCACTGATTGAACGGCTCGCCAATGACCCCGACGGCACCCGACGGGCGGTCGAGGCGGCGAGGGACCGTGCGACCCGGCAACCGTATGAGGCATCTCAGCTGCGTGCACCGCTCCCCCGGCCGGGGAAGCTGATAGCGGCGCCGGTGAACTACGCCGACCACAAGCAGGAGATGAAGGTGGAGCATTCAGTGCGCGAGTACGGGCTGTTCCTGAAGGCCACCTCGTCGATCGTCGGGCCCGGTGAGCCCATCCAGTTGCCCTATCCCGATGTGCGTACGGACCAGGAAGGGGAGTTGGCGGTAGTCGTGGGGCGCCAGGCACGCAATGTGGCGGTCCAGGACGCGCACGAGTATGTCTTCGGATACACCTGCGCGATCGATGTGAGTCTGCGGTCCACCGAAGATCGTTCCACCCGGAAGTCCTTCGACACCTTTACTCCGCTGGGGCCGGCGATCGTCACTACCGACGAGATCGTCGACGACAGGACACTCGAGTTGGAGTGCTTCGTCAACGGAGAGCGTCGCCAGAGGGCCGTCATCGGCGACATGATCTTCGGAGTGCCGGAGCTGATCACCTACGCGAGCTCGGTGATGACGTTGTGGCCCGGGGACGTGATACTCACCGGCACTCCCGCCGGCGTCGGCCCGCTGGCGCCGGGCGACGTGGTAGAGGTGACCATCACCCAGATCGGCACGCTCACGTCGCCGGTGCGGTCCGGGTCGGCAGCAGTCCCGTACGCGCAGCGGCCGAGTTCGGCGGTACTGAGCTGAACCTCGTGGCGCAGGACACCGGCGCGTACTCCAAGGGCCGATGTGTGCCGGCGCCGGTGAGCCGATGATCGAGAAGCTGGCGTTGTCCCGTCGGCCCGTGCTGAGCCTCTCCTCCCTACCTAGGGGTAGACGACGATCACTGCTCACGCCGTACGAACGTATACGAAAGCAGGACCTGACCATGAAAGCTGCACGACTGCACGATCAGGGTTCCGACTTCATCATCGAGGATGTACCTCGACCGCAACCGGGCCCAGGCGAAGTGCTCATCAGAATCGCAGGGGCAGGCGTGTGCCATTCCGACCTGCACGTCAAACGCGGTGATGTACCTGCCATCCGCCTACCGCAAACGCTCGGCCACGAGAACGCAGGCTGGATCGAATCCTTCGGACCCGGCGCCGACTCACGTGGATTCGAGATAGGCGACGCGGTCGCGGTATTCGGCGGCTGGGGATGTGGTCGCTGCCGGTTCTGCCTCGGCGGTCAAGAACAGCTCTGCGACATCTCCCTGTGGGGCGGAATGGGGCCGGCAGGCGGCTACGCGGAATTCCTTGTCGTGCCGTCCGTCCGCGTCCTCCTACCTACAGGCGGAGTGAACCCAGTGCTGGCGGCTACGTTGACAGACGCGGCACTCACCCCGTACTCGGCGGTGTCGAAGACGCTGTCGCGCCTCGTACCCGGAAGCAGCGCTCTGTCGATCGGCGTGGGCGGCCTCGGACAGTATGGAATCCAATTCCTCAAGCTACTGACACCGGCCCGTGTCATCGCTGTCGACACCGATCCGGCGAAACGTGATCTGGCGCTGACACTCGGTGCCGACGTCGCAATCGACCCGCGTTCCGACGACGCCGAGCACCACATCAAGGAAATCACAGACGGTAAGGGCGCCGATGCAGTCATCGACTTTGTGGGGGTGGACAGCACCATGGCCCTCGGCGCCGGTTCGGTCGGCAAGCAAGGAATCTTCGTCCTGGTGGGCCTCGCAGGAGGCAGCGTTCCGTACTCGTTTTTCGGGGTCGCCCAAGGGGCAACGTTGACCACCAGCAACTGGGGTTCACGGAACGAACTGGAAGAAGTACTCGCCTTGGCGCAGCGTGGAGATCTCGCCTCCCACGTTGAAGAGTTTCCGCTGACTGCGATCAACGAAGTCTTCGACCGCCTGGAGCGTGGATTGATCGCTGGACGCGCAGTACTCACTCCATGAAATGAGACGACACAGCTCAGCCTCAGCCAACAAAGAGAAAGGCACATTTGCATGTCCGAGATTCATCGCGCATCGCGCAGTTCCGGGGTTTAGAGTCCGAATGCACCGGAGTCTATTGGGAGCCGTCGCGTGTCGGGTCTGATTTCCGATCTTGACGACCCTGTTGTGCCGATTTCGTCGGCGCTTGCGCGCGGTAAGGTGCGTGGGACGGCGGCGATGCTCGGGCCGGCGTTCGTCGCCGCTGTGGCCTACGTCGACCCGGGGAACTTCTCTACCAACGTCACTGCGGGTGCACATTTCGGCTATCGCCTGGTGTGGGTGGTGGTGCTCGCGAGCCTGATGGCGATGCCCATACAGTTCCTGTCGGCGAAGGTTGGCATCGTTACGGGCAAGTCACTGCCTGAACTATGCGCGGATCGCTACCGCGCCCCGGTGCGCTGGGTCTTGTGGTTGCAGGCGGAGGCCATCGCGATGGCCACCGACCTGGCCGAGTTTGTCGGGGCCGCGCTCGGGCTGGATCTGCTGTTCGGCGTGCCACTGCTGCCGGCAGGGGTGATTACCGGCGGGGTTGCCTTCATCGTGCTCGGCCTGCAGGCGCGCGGACACCGACCGTTCGAACGCGCTATCGCGGCAATGCTGCTGATCGTGTCCGCCGGCTTCGGCTACGAACTCCTGCGGATCGGTCCGTGTCCGGCTGCGGCCGTCACCGGCCTGCTTCCCGCTCTGCCCGCTGGCGGGGGGGTGTTCGCCGCCGTGGGGATCATCGGCGCGACCATCATGCCGCACGTGATCTACGTGCACTCCGGGCTGACCAGCCGACGCATCGAGGTCACCGGCTACACGGAACGGCGTCGGGCGTTGCGCTTCGAACGCTGGGATGTGATCATCGCGCTCGGGCTGGCCGGGACCGTCAACCTAGCGATGCTCCTGGTGGCAGCGAAGCTCTTTAACAGCACCGGAAACACCGATGTAATCACGATCGCGGACGCGCACACTCGGCTTGGCCAACTCGTGGGCGGCGGGGCCGCGCTCGTGTTCGCGGTCGCGCTGTTGGCCTCGGGCCTGTCGTCGTCCTCGGTCGGGACGCTGGCCGGCCAGGTGGTCATGGCCGGGTTCGTGCGCAAGCGGGTTCCCCTCGCCGTACGCCGACTGGTCACCATGATGCCTTCACTAGCAGTGCTAGCCGCCGGACTGAACATTACCGACGTGCTCAACGTCAGCCAGGTGGCGCTGAGCTTCGGCATTCCGTTCGCACTTGTTCCGCTGATCACGATCAGCCGCGACCACCAGGTGATGGGCTCGTTCGTGAGCCGTCGCTGGCCGACTGTCGGCATGGTAGCCATCACGACAGTGATCATTGGGTTGAACGTCCTCCTCCTAGGGGCTTCCATTTAACCGGAGCGGCCCAGGTCAGGGACTGTACTTTCAACGGCTCTGTCGCATTCCGAAGTGTGTAAGCCGTGGTCCTGACAGGGCGGCGGGGAGGTGATCTCCCCGCCGCCCGGAAGGGCAGAACCACGTGACTGAAGCGGAACCAACGCCGCGAGCGGCCAGGGGCCAGAAGGCGCGGATCTTGCCGGTGACGGTCATCGGGAACCCACGACCCACAGGCCTCCCCCGCCCATCTGATGCAACCCCGTTGGAGGATGAATCATGCATCCGATGGGGCCGCTTAGCGAGCGATACATGACGACGGACGGCGATCACGCCCCCCGCCTCCTGCACGCTAACCCGAAAACTCCACCTCGGCCGGGCATGCCCTTAAAGCCCGCGACGGTTGGTGCCGTCGGCTGCGGGGCGGTGGCGGTCAGGCTGCGGGGGCTGGTTCCCCGGGCTGGGGCTTGCGGCAGAGGGTGACTTCGTAGCCCATGGCGCCGAGGGCCCCGACGTGGTGGCTGACCCGCCGGGCGGCCTGGCGCTCGCTGTCGTACCAGCTGGCGCCGAGGTCCTCGTACCGGGTGCCGGGACGGGACAGCAGGGCGTGGAAGACCCTCAGCTGGGTGTTGCCGGCGGCGACGCAGGCCTTGGCCTTGCCGCGGGTGCGGACCAGCCGCCGGTGGCGGGCTCCTTCGCGGGTGTCGGTCTTGCCGGCGGCGGCTGCGGTCTCGCCGGTGACGGCGCCGATGCAGCGGTTGCCGTGCTTGCGGCGGGCCTTGCCCTGCCGGGCACCGGACTGGCGGTCCAGCGGGGTGCGCCCTGCCCAGGAGGCCAGGTGGGCGCCGGCGGGGAACCGGGTCATGTCGGTGCCGGTCGTGCGACACGAGGTCGCACATCTCTGAGTGAGCTTGCGGAAGGAGGTCCGGTGCGATGATGCCGGGCGTATAGCTCCGGGCGAGTGCTTGATGCCCGTCCCCCGCTCCGGCGTGCGCCGTGCAGGTCCTGCTTGCCGGGGTGCGAAGCCCGGAGGGCAAGCCCAAGGGGCTCCTGTTCCATCCAGGGCCAACAGGCGAGGGGGAAGGCCGGGCGGGTGAACGCGAGTGAACCCTTGATGACGCCTCGTAATAGACAGCTCCGGAGGTGGAATGCGCGCCGGGGTGATAGGGCCTGGCCCCTGGGAGAGGGGGCGAGCGGCGGCCGGAGGGATCGGACCGGCTGTGTGAGCACCGCTGGGCCCCGGGGTAAAGAGGGCACCCAATCCGGCTGTGACTCGGATGTGCGGAACGTGGAAACCCCGCCAGGGTCCAGGCGCTGCCTGGTAGGCCGACCGTGAGGAGGGCGGAATTCCCTGGCGGGAACAGGATGCCCAAGAAGCGAACGCCGGCGGCCGAAAGGCAGCGGGAAACTCATGGCAGCGAGCCCGGCCCCTCCGCCGGGTGTCTGGGATAACCGGCCGGATACCAGCCGCATGGCTGGCCCGTGAGGGAGCTGACGTGGGCAGGTGAGCCTTTGAACGCTGATGCTGGTCAAGCCTCCCGAACCGAAGGGCAAGTTGGACACCGTGACGGTGAACGGACCGGAGGACGCGCCTGACTGGGACGCCATCGACTGGCGCCTGCACGAGGGCATCGTAAGGCGGCTGCGGCGGAGGATCTTCAAGGCGACGCGGGAGCAGGACTGGGCCACGGTCCGGTCACTGCAGAAGATGATGCTGCGGTCCTGGTCGAACACGCTGGTCAGCGTGCGCCAGGTGACGCAGCGCAATGCCGGGCGCAGGACCGCCGGGGTGGACGGGCAGGTAGCCCTGACCTCCAGGGCCAGGGCGGAGATGGCGGTGCGGGTGCACCGCACGATTTCCGCCTGGGACCCGCTGCCGGTCCGGCGCGTATACGTACCGAAGGCCAACGGGAAACGCCGCCCGCTCGGCATTCCCGTGCTGATGGACCGCTGCCACCAGGCACGGGTCCGCCAGGCACTGGAACCGGAGTGGGAGGCCCGGTTCGAGCCCCGCTCTTACGGGTTCCGCCCGGGCCGCGGCTGCGCCGACGCGATCGCCGCCCTGTTCACCACGCTGAAAGGCAGCAGCAAGCGGACGTGGATCGTGGACGCCGACCTGTCGGCGGCGTTCGACAGAATCGACCATGCCCGGCTGCTGGCCGCGCTCGGTTCATTCCCCGCCAGGGACATGATCGCGGGCTAGCTGAAGGCCGGGGTGATCGAGGACGGGGCGTTCACGCCAACCGAGGAGGGAACTCCACAGGGCGGCGTGGTCAGCCCGTTGATGATGAACGTGGCGCTCCACGGGCTGGAGGAGGCCGCAGGGGTCCGGTATCAGCTCTCCGGCAAGGACGCCGGGGACACCAGGCCCGGCAGCCCGGTCGTGGTCAGATATGCCGATGACCTGGTCGCCTGCTGTCACTCCAGGCAGCAGGCCGAGCAGGTCCAGGCGCAGCTCGCCGAGTGGCTGGCGCCCAGGGGCCTTGTCTTCAACCAGGACAAGACCAAGATCGTGCACCTCACGGAGGGGTTCGACTTCCCGGGGTTCAACGTCCGCCGATACCGGAACGGCAAGCTGCTGATCAAGCCGGGCAGCGCGGCCGTCAAGCGGCTCCGCAGCAGGCTCGCCGCCGAGATGCGCACTTTGCGCGGCTCGAACGCGGCGGCGGTCATCGCCGCGCTCAACCCCGTCATAAGGGGCTGGGCTGCCTACTACCAGGGAGCGGTGTCCAGCAAGATATTCGGAGACCTGGACGACTACATGTGGAAGCTCACCTACCGGTGGGCCAAGCGCTCCCACAGCGGAAAGCCGAAGCGGCGGGTTGTGCACCGCTACTTCGGCAGGTTCGACAAGTTCAGGAACGACAGGCGGGTGTTCGGGAACCGCGCTGGCGCGGATGAGCGCGGCAGCGTCCCGCACCTGATCAAGTTCGCCTGGACCCCGATCGTCCGGCACCAGCTGGTCACAGGCGCGTCATCTCCCGATGACCCGGACCTGGCAGCCTACTGGGCCGCCCGGCGGCAGCGGATCAAACCCCCGCTGGACAGCTATAACCTGCGCCTGCTCACCAGGCAGGCCGGTCGCTGCCCGATATGCCGCGACCCGCTGCTCACCGCTGACCAGCCCCAGTCCCCAGCGGAATGGGAACGGTGGTGGCTGAGCGTGGTCCGAAGGGCGATCGCCGCCGACTACCTCGTCCACCACGACGGGCACGGCACGCCGGACAAGACCCGAACCCGCTTGATACACGCCTCCTGCCGCCGCGAGCTTCAAGCCCGCAGGCGCAGGATGCCAGCACCCGCAACGCCCCAGGGGCTTGCCTGAGCCGTGTGCCTGGACAACGGGCACGCACGGTTCTGAGGGGGCCCTGGCGCGGAGACGCGCCAGGGCTACCCGACTCGGCGATGACGTCCTCGGCGGCCCGGCGGCCCCGCCCGGGCGTGGACCCGGCCTGCTGCAACTGTTCCCCATACGGGGCGAGCAGGCCCTCGGTCACCTGCGATAGCCTGGCGATCTCGGCGTTGATCGAGTCGATGCGCTCCAGCATGACCTTCAGCAGGGCAGCGTGCCCGGGCGTGAAGAACTCCGTGCCCTCCAGGGCCTGCTCCAGCCCGGCGATCTTGCGGCGGGCGCGGGCGCGGGCCAGCCGGGCCAGCACCTTCGGGTCGCGCTCGCCGGCGATGAGGTGGTCCATGATGTCCCGGCCGGTGACCCCGTGCAGGTCGGTGACCACGCTCGACAGCTTGACCGCCGCCGATTCCAGCAGCTTCTCGGTGCGGCTCTTCTCCCTGGTGCGCTCGTCGGTCAGGTCCCGCCGGTAGCGGGTGTGCAGCCGGATCAGGCGGAACTCCGGGGCAGCGACGAAGCAGGAGGTGACGCTGCCGCGCTCGAAGCAGACCGCCGGCCAGCGCGAGTCCGACGGGTCCCGCTTGGGCCGCCCGGGCAGGTTCCGCACCTGCCGGGCGTCGGCCAGCACGCACTCGAGCCCCCCGGCTTCCAGCCGGCAGAACACCGGCTTCCAGTAGCCGCTCGTGCTTTCCATCACCACGGCGGGCACCTGCCAGCAGCGCAGCCAGTCCGCCAGCCCCAGCACCCCCCGCCTGGTGGCGGCGAAGCCGCGGGTCTCCTGGGCGCGCCGCGCCGGGTTCGCCTCCGACGGCACCCGGATCGTCGCGTACATCTCCGCCTTGCCGATGCCGATACCGCACACCTGGTCGCGGTGCAGCGGCTCGTCGGTCACCTCTTCCACGCCTGCCTCCCGTCCTGGACGCCTGCTGCCGGGCGGCGGCAGCCTCGCGGTGCCGCCCGGGGAACCGGGGGCGTGCGGAGAAACTAACCCGCGTGCTCGAAGCAACAGTGAACGGCCCCTCAGGGTCCGGCTCCCGGCGTCAGCCTGATCCACGGCCTCAGCCCGCGACCACAGGAGAAACGGCGTCACGGGCGGCACCGCACCCAGTTTTCACCCCGGTACGGCACCGCGCAGCGGCATCGAGGCCTGATCCGTTATCGCTCGGCGGTGAGGTAGGCGCACACGGCGACTGTCATCTCGTCGATCAGCACCGGCCAGGGCGCCGGCATGGTGGACTCGAGGTTCTCCCCGAACATCGCCCGGAAGGCGCACATGGAGTACACGGTGCGGTAGGCGTGGTCGATCGCCGCCTCCGGATCGGGCCGCTTGATCCGGTCCGCGATGTTCAGCAGGACCTCGCGGAACATGGCCCCGCACTCGATGGCCCCTTGTGACCCCAGCTCCAGGACGGCCTGGTTCTCCGTCGACACCAGTATGAGGACCCGAAGCAGCGACTGGCGGGCTCGGAAGGTCTCGGCGAAACCCCGGACGGCAATGCCCACGATCTCATTCACCGATGCGGCGGAAGTCGGCCGTTCGCCGGCGAGCCGGCGTGCCAGCTCGGCCTTGAAGTCCTCGACGAACTCGTGCTGGATGACGGCCAGCAGCTGCTCCTTCGAGCCGAACCGGCGGTAGATGCTGCCGGTCGACACTCCCGCCGCCGAGGCGACGTTCGCGACCGTGAGCGCGCTCGGCCCGTGCTGCTCCAGCAGCCTGGTGCCCGCTTCGTAGATCCGCTTGTGCGTTCGTCTGCTGCGCTCCTGCACCGCAGGAGGGGTCTGGGGCGAGGGAACCGTCACCAGCGCAGTGTAACGGGCCGCGGCTGTGACCCTTGACACCTCAAGCACGAAATGCGAATGTAACTGTACATCCACATTCGACGTTTCGCCGCAGAGCCGCCGATGACCTCCGGCGCCGCGACGGGACCTGTCTCACGGCCGTGAGGAGGGGGGCACATGTCTTCAAAGTCGGCCACTCGTCCCCAGCACCTGGAGCTGCGCAGGTGCCTTGGGAGCTTTCCGACCGGCGTCACGGTCGTCACTTATGACACGCCCGGCGGCCGTCGCGGGGTCACGGTCAACTCGTTCGTATCGGTGTCGCTGGACCCGGCGCTCGTCCTGGTGTCGATCAGCGCCGGCGCCCGCGCACGGACTGGCCTCGAAAGCGCTCCGTTCGCGGTCAACATCCTGGGCGCCCACCAGAGCGACGTCGCCGTGCACTTTGCGGGACGGCCCAGGGAAGGCCTGCGCGTCCCGTGGCACGATGCCGCGCCTGCGCCCCGTCTGCGGGAGTGCGCCGCCTGGCTGGAATGCCTGCCGTGGCGGACCGTCGAGGCTGGTGACCATGTGCTGTTCATCGGCGAGGTCGTCGCGTTCGGGCACGATGCGGTGGCTCCGTTGATCTTCCATGCCGGCGCCTTCGGTACCGGAAAGCCAAATTTCCAAGACGCGCGGCGCTCATCCCTGGCTGCATGTCTCGACCGTCGCCGCGACTTCCAATCCTGGAGCGACGCGGGCGCGACTTCCCTGGCCGTCCCCGCCTGACTGAGCAGAGGAAACGATGAAACTCACCTACATCCAGCAACTCCCGTACCGGCACCTGCCCGACGACTTCGCAAGCCGGCACACCGAGTCCGTGGTCACCAACTCTTTCCATGAGCTCGTTGACCGAAGCCTCGTGCACACCGACCTGCGCGATGCGCTCGACGAGTCGATGCACGCCGCACGCGCCGGATTCGACGCCGTCGCGCTGCAGGAGCACGGCAGCAGCTCCTACGACATCAATCCCAACCCTGACCTTGGTGCAGCGGCCCTGGCGTACGCGACTGGGGCCGAAGGTCTACCGGTCGGTATCTACACCGTCGGGCGGTCACTGGGCAAGAGCCGCGAGCCACTGCGGGTCGCCGAGGAGCAGGCATGGCTGGACTGTCTCAGCGGGGGCCGGCTGCTGTCCGGGTTTCCCGTGGGCCTCGCCTACGACGCGAACATCAACGCGGGCGTCCCTCCGATCGAGACCCGGAGCCGCTACGACGAGAACCTGGAGCTGATACTACGGGCATGGACCGACCGCAAGCCGTTCCCCTGGAACGGTCGCTTCTTCCAGTCGATGGGCGTGAACGTATGGCCCCGGCCCTACCAGGACCCGCACCCGCCCGTCAGCATCACCGGAATCGGAAATCCCAACACAACCCGGTTCGCCCTTGAGCGCGACCTCGGATTCAACCTCGTCACCCTGGGCAGCGACCCGAAGGTCGCCGCCGCACCGATCTTCGAAACGATGTGGTCGATGGCCGCCGAGATGGGGCTCGACGCCAATCCTTACCGAGCGGCGATGGCCGTCACGGTGCTGGTCGGCGAGACCGACGAGGACGCGGAACGCCTCTACGCCCGGCACGTCGAGTACAGCCTGGCGCGCGGGATCGGGCGGATCCCGATGCACCGGCTCGCGCTGCCTGGCGGGATCAGCCCGCAGGGACTGAAGGTGCTGATGTCCCAGCCGTCTCCGCCCGCGGACCTCACGGCCCCGTCCTATGCGGATGCCGTCAGCGCCGGCGTAGTGGTCGCGGGAAGCCCCGCCAGGGTCCGTGAGATCCTCGCGGACTACGCGCGGAGCTTCAGACTGGGCAATCTGCTGATATTCCTGCAGGTCGGCTCCATGCCGATCGAGCTCACCAAGCACAACATCGACCTGTTCGCGACAGAAGTCGCACCGCACCTGCGACCCATCTGGTCGGAGTACGACGATGACAACCGCTGGTGGCCCGTCCCTCTCGGCGGCCAGCCAGTGTCGAAGAACCAAGCAGAGACGGCAGGAGCGCGGCTGACATGAGCACATCAACCATGGTCGAAACCCGGACCGTCAGCACCTGGGGCGACCAGGTCCGCCTGCAGGTCAAGGTCTTCGGGACCGGCCCCGCACTGATCTATCTGCACCCGCTCGGAGGGTTTGTCCGGGACGACTTCCTCGATGAGCTGGCCCGCACCCACACGATCTACGCACCCGAGCTGCCAGGTACCAGTGCGGACGACACCTTTGCCATCCACAAGGTCAACGACATTTTCGATCTCGTTCTGGTTTACGAGGAGGCCTTTCGGAAGCTCGGCGTTCGCGGAGCGCCGGCCGTCGGCCAGTCCTTCGGCGGCATGCTGGCAGCCGAGCTCGCCTCCTGCTTCCCGGACTTGTTCGGCCAGGTAGTACTGCTGGGTCCGGCAGGCCTGTGGTTCGCCGACAAGCCCTGGACGCTCGAGGTGCTGACCGGACCGCCGTCGGACCTGCCGAACCTGCTGTTCCGCGATCCCTCCGCGGAACGTCCCAAGGCGATGCTGGCGCTTCCGGAAGAACCGGCCGCAGCCGTTGATGCCCTGGCCCACCTGACATGGACCATGGGTTGCGGCGCGAAGTTCCTCTGGCCGGTACCAGACCGCGGCCTGGTGCGACGACTGCACCGCATCACCGCCCCGGTCCTCGTCGTCTGGGGCGAGGACGACCGGATCATCCCCTCGTCCTACGCGTACGAGTACGGCAAGCGGATCGCCGGCAGCACCGTGCACGTCCTGCCGGGCTCGGGGCACATCCCCCAGGTCGAGCAGATGGAGACGACGCTCGAGCTCGTGTCTTCCTTCCTCACCGGCCGCTGAGGGACGTCGTCCCAATTCACAATGAAGTGAGAGGACCAGCGAAATGACCACCACCGCCCTCGGCCTGCCAACCAGCGGCATAGACCTCTTCTCCGATGAAGTTCTCGCCGATCCGTATCCGTACTATCGCCAGCTTCGAGATATGGGACCGCTCGTCGAGTTGCCTCAGTACGGTGTCGTCGCACTGGCCCGGTTCGCCCAGGTAGCGGACGCCCTCACCGACTGGGAGACCTTCTCCTCGGCCGATGGCGTCGGACTCAACGACATCTTGAACCAGGCATTTCAGGGCACGATTATCGCATCGGACCCCCCATACCACGACCAGTTGCGCGCGGTGCTGGCCGAACGGCTCGCGCCGCGATCACTGCGCGCCTTGAGATCCGAAATTGCCGCGCGGGCCGACCGACACGCCGAGGACCTCGTCGCTCGGGGATCTTTCGACGCCGTTACGGACCTAGCGCGCGCAGTGCCCGTCGCCATTGTTCTGGACCTGCTGGGTTTTCCTGCCGAAGGGCGCGATCAGTTGCTCAAGTGGGCCGAAGGCTTCGGCAACGTCAACGGCCCCGCGAACGAGCGAATGCGGGGCTCACTGCCGGTCGTAGAGGAGCTCTTCGGCTGGCTGACGACCACCTGCACGCGTGAGCGGATGGTGCCCGGAGGCTTCGCCACGACGATCCACGAGGCCGCCCAACGAGGCGATATTCCCCAAGAAGCAGTGGTGCCGCTCATGTCGAGCTACGCGCTCCCCGCCATGGACACGACCATCAGCGCGATTGCCAGTGCGGTCCATCTCTTCGCGGAGAACCCTGACCAGTGGGACGCGGTGCGCGCAGACCACACCCTCATTCCCGGCGCGTTCAACGAGGTGCTTCGCATGGAATCGCCGGTGCAGGCCTTCACCCGGGTCACGCATCGGCCGTACTCCGCCGAAGGCGTCTCCATACCGGAGAACGTCAGAGTGGTGGTCCTGTACGGCGCCGCCAACCGGGACGAGCGGAGATACCTCGATCCCGATCGTTTCGACGTCCGGCGCGAGAACGTCGACCATGTCGCGTTCGGCTTGGGAACCCACTCGTGCCCCGGCCAAGGGCTCACGAGACTGGAGGCACACGCGGTGCTTGAAGCGCTGGCGCGCCGAGTCGACAGGTGGGAACTTGTCGGCGAGCCGCGCCGAAGGCTCACGAATATCACCCGGTCTCTTGACAGCTTGCCAGTCGTGGTCCATTGAGCGAGTTCTGGAGAAGGGAAGACTTTCATGCCCGTCATTCGCGCCGACCGGACGAAGTGTGAAGGTTACGGAAACTGCGTGATTGCTGCGCCAGAACTCGTGGATGTCGATCATGAAGGAGTCGTCGTCGTGCTCCAGGAGCAAATTCCGGAAAGCGCACTGGGGCGAGCGGAGAATGCCGTGCGCTCCTGCCCGGTCAGTGCGCTACGGGTGGACGGATGAACGGAACTGCGCTCGTCATCGGAGCCTCGGTGGCGGGCATCCGCACGGCCCAGGCGCTCCGGTCTGAGGGATGGCGCGGCCGGGTCATCGTGGTGGGCGACGAATCACATCTACCGTATGACCGGCCGCCGCTGTCGAAGCAGATGTTGACCGTTCGTGGTGAGGTGCGGCCGACGCCACTGATCACCGAGCACGAGGCGGCTGCGAGGGAGATCGAGCTGATGCTCGGAGCCCGAGCCGTCCGGCTGGATTCGACAAGGAAACAAGTCGTGCTCGAGGACGGCCGAGAGCTGTCCTACGACCAGTTGGTGATCGCAACCGGGGCTTCCGCGCGGCCGTCGCCCTGGGGTCAGCTACCTCGGCTTCAGGTGCTTCGCGGGCTTGACGACTGCATTGGACTGCGCCGGGCCCTCCAGGACGAAGATCGAGTGGACCATGGCCATGTCGTCGTTGTGGGCGCCGGCTTCATCGGCTCCGAAGTGGCTGCCGCCGCGCGGGCGCTGGACTTGCGGGTGTCGATAGTGGATCCGCTGCCCGCGCCCCTGGGCCGCGTTGTGGGACCGGAAGTCGGAGGCGAATTCACCAGGCTCCACCACCGTCACGCGGTGGAGACGCACTTCGGGTCCGGAGTCGCGTCGGTCACTCGGTCCGCTGACCGACTGTGTGTCCTGCTCGACGACGGCACCGACTTGTCTGCGACGGTGGTCGTTGTGGGAATCGGGGCGACGCCGAATGTCGAGTGGCTTGCGGGGTCTGGCCTCACCCTCGGTGACGGGGTGCTGTGCGATGCAGAAGGGCGCGCAGTCGGCGAGCCCGACGTCTCCGCTGTCGGCGATGTGGCGTGCTGGACGGATCTAGACACGGGCATTCCGCGCAGGGTCGAACACTGGACCCGTGCGGTGGAACAGGCGAACCACGTCGGCCGGCGACTCTGCGGAGCCACACTCGAGAACGTCGAGCAATCCGTCGAGTACGTCTGGAGCGATCTCTACGACTGGAAAACGCACATCATCGGGCGCCCGATGGACGGCTCGCGCGTGGAGACGGTCGGCGAGTTCGACGGAGCCAATACGAAGGCGGCCGTCCTCTATGCCGATGAGCAGGGTGTGCTCAGGGGGAGCCTAACCGTCAACTGGCCACGAGCGATGCTGCTTCTCCGCAAGGCCATAGCGCAGCGCGCGGATGTGCGAGCAACCCGGGACTTGATCGAGACAAAGCTGTTGCTACCGCGCTCCTCGCCGGGGATGCCGAGATGAGCGCTCTACCTGCTTCTGCTGCCGGACAACTAATTGCGGCGGTGGTCGCTGGCCACGCGTCGGGCCGGCTGTAGCTCGACCCTCGCACGGCGAGATCCATCAGAGAACGCGACATCCCTCATAGCAGAAGGAGCACACCATGACGACGACCGAACCCGGAACCGCGAGCGGCCACCGCGACGGAGCGGCCCTCGTGGCCGCGGCCCACGAGCTCGCGCCGCTCATCCGGGAGAACGCCGTGGCCAACGAGGCCGCGGGACGGCTGGTCGACGCCGTCGCCGACGCGCTGCACGAGAAGCGCATGTTCGACATGTGGACCCCTCGGGAGCTGGGCGGCGCCGAGTGCGATCCCCTCGAGTCGCTGGAGATCGTGCAGACCTTCGCCCAGGCGGACCCCTCGACGGCCTGGGTGCACATGGCCGCCTGCGTGGCGATCGGCACCGGGGGCGCGTATCTGCAGGACGAGGCGGTCAAAGAGATGTTCTCCGGGGAGCGCTCCCCGGTCGTGGCCGGTCAGGGCACCCGGCCGGGCCGCGCGGTACGCGACGGCGACGGGTTCCTGCTCAGCGGGGACTGGAGTTTCGCCTCGGGGATCAAGCACTCCCAGTGGATCCACACCCTTGGCATCATCGAGGAGACCGGCCAGCCGCGGATCTTCGTGCTCCCGGTCGACAAGGCCGAGCTCATTGACACCTGGGACGTCATGGGCCTGAAGGCCACCGGAAGCATCGATTACAAGATCCGCGACGTGCATGTGCCCGAGGCCTTCACCCACGAGGGGCCGACCGAGACCCCGCTGCGCGGCGGCTGGATCTTCAAGCTGGGCATCATGCACCTGGCGCTCATCGGGCACTCCGGCTGGGCGCTGGGCGTGGCCCGCCGCATGCTCGACGACCTGGCCGGGCAGGTGCGGGCCAAGGCGGGCCGGGCCGGCTCGATGGCCGAGAACACCCGTTTCCACGCCGTCTACGGAGAGCTGGAGGCCAAGTACCGGGCCGCCCGCGCCTACGTCTACGAGGTGTGGCGCGACGCCAGCCAGACACTCCGCAACGGCGGCGTGCTCGACGACGACCAGCGCACCAACGTGCGGCTGGCGCTGTACAACGCCACGTGGACCGCGGAGGCCATCAGCGTCGAGGTCTACAAGACTGCCGGTACTGCGGCGCTGCGCACCGGGCCGCTGCAGCAGTACTTCCGCGACATGCACGCCGGAACCCAGCACATCACCTCGGCCCCGCACGTGCTGGAGGGCTGCGGCAAGTACTTCGCCGGCCTTGCCCCCGGCCACACCTGGCTCTACATGAACCTCGTACCCAGGGCCTGAGCGACCTGCCAGCCGCGGGCCAGATCGGGCAACCGGCCCGGCCCGCGGCCATAGGTGCGCGAGCGCCGGGGAAGAACGTGCTGATCCGCATCGAGACGCCGAGAGCTCATGAGCTGACCGACGCGATGACCCGCCGTCGGCCGTCCCGCTCGGGCGGCTTCGCTCCGCGCGGCTACCTGGGCTTGAGCCGGCACATGCTGGCCGCCATTCCCGCTGACGTGCGGGCCCCGGCTAACAACGCCGAAGGCCGCAACGAGCCGCTCATACGAGATTGTCCCGAAGAAGCCGGCGACGTCCGCATTAACGATCGCCGAAGTGACGCCTGTCCGAGAAAGACCAAGAGGAGTACTTCATGAAAGCCGCACGACTGCACACTACCGGCGCTGATTTCCTCATCGAGGACCTGCCGACGCCGGCTCCCGGTCCCGGGCAGGTTCTGGTTCGAATCGCCGGCGCGGGCGCGTGTCACTCTGATCTGCACATCAAGTCGGGCGAGGTGCAAGGCGTGGTCCTGCCTCACACGCTCGGTCACGAGAACGCCGGCTGGATCGAGTCGTTCGGCGAGGGCGCCAGCGGACAGGGTTTCGAGGCTGGCGATGCGGTTGTGGTCTTCGGCGGATGGGGCTGCGGGCACTGCCGCTTCTGCCTCGGCGGCCAGGAGCAGCTGTGCGACACGTTTCTCTGGGGCGGAATAGGTCCCGAAGGGGGATATGCCGAATACCTTGTGGTCCCGTCGATCCGTCACCTCCTGCCAGCCGGCGGCCTGAACCCCGTTCTCGCCGCGCCGCTAACTGATGCCGCGCTCACTCCCTACGCGGCTGTCAAGAAGACCCTGCCCTACCTCACCCCGGGAACGAGCGCCGTGCTGATCGGAGCCGGCGGACTCGGTCAGTACGGTGTGCAGTTCTTGAAGCTGCTCTCGCCGGCCAAGGTCATCGTGGCCGAGACGAATCCTGCCAAGCGTGAACTGGCCCAGGCACTCGGTGCCGACATGGTCATCGACCCGCTGCGAGACGGCGCGGTAGACGCGATCAAGGCGGAGACCGGCGGGGACGGAGCCGCCGCCGTGCTCGACTTCGTCGGTGTTGACTCCACGATGGCGCTCGGTGCGGCCGTCCTAGGCCGCCGGAGCCTGTTCGTTCTCGTAGGCCTGGCGGGCGGCTCGGTGCCCTTCTCGTTCTTCAGTCCCGCTCAGGGAGCTACCCTGACGACCAGCAACTGGGGGTCGCGTAACGAACTGGAAGAGGTGCTGGCTCTGGCGCAGCACGGCAATCTGGTGTCGAACATCGATCAGTTCCCGTTGTCGGCGATCAACGAGGTGTTCGACCGCCTCAGCCGGGGTCTCGTCATCGGCAGAGCCGTTCTGGTTCCGTAACAGCATGCCCGCGTCCGCGGAGACGTTCACTCGGCCCGCGCACTCGCCATGGCAGCTCCCGCCGCCTCTGCGTTGCCCTCGCGCTGCGCCGGCTCGCGCCGGCCCCGGACCCGTTGAAGGCGGCGCTGCTGGCGGCCGGTGAGACCGGGCAGCGCCGCCCGGCCTGGCTAGCGACCGCGCAGCGCGTCGGCGACCGCGTCCTGCAGCGTGGTGCTGGGCCGGCCGATGAGCCGGGGCAGGTCATTATCCGCCACGAGCAGGTCGCCCCGGGCTATGCCGCGGTCGGAATCGGCGAGAATCCGGGCTATCGGCTCGGGCATTCCCGTCCCGGTGAGCATCTGGACGTAACCGTCTTCCGGCAGGTCCCGGTACTCGATGTCGCGCCCGGCCTGGGCTGTCCCAGCCGGGTGGTCCTCGACCACGTGACCAGCAAGTGGGGCGTCCTGGTCCTAGTCGCCTTGTCCACGCAGACGCTGCGCTGGGGCGAGCTTCGCCGCCGCGTCCAGGGCATCAGCGAGAAGATGCTCGCCCAGACGCTGCGCACCCTGGAGGACGACGGCATGGTGCACCGCCACGCCTACCCTGTCATCCCGCCGCGCGTTGACTACAGCCTCACCCCCCGCGGCCGCGAGCTGACGGACCTCCTCATCCCCCTCGTGGAGTGGGCCATCGCAAACGCCGAGCAGGTCATTCAGCGCACTGCAGAGGCCGCAGACCCGGCGTCTTAATCCGTTCGCTCAGGGATCGATTCCATAGCACCTAACGCACCGGGTCTCCGTCCAGTGAGGCCTATCTTCTGTCTCTGAGGGAGTTCCGCCCCAGCTTCGTGCCACCGGAAATCCGCCGGCTGCGGACCCGTCGGCCGAAGGTGATCGGATCGTCTCCCCGTTAAGCATCGGGTTCTCCACGATGTGGCATACCAGCACCGCGTACTCATCGGGGTCACCGTCCGAGGTTGCCTCGCACCGCAGCGAAGCCGCTGTGGACGCGGGCTGCCGTCACGCACCTGTCGGGGTGAGAACGATGTCGAATCGTGTTCGGCTCCATGTCCTGCCGGCGATGATTCGGCCGTCGGGCGTCGGCGTGCCGATCGGCTGACGCATGAAGTCCTTGACCAGCGACGGCTTGACGCCGAAGACGGCGTCGGAATCGAGCATCGGGTCCCCCCGCACGAAGATGTGCGTGACGAGCGTCCGGTAGCCGGGATGGGACACCCGGAAATGCAGGTGCGACGCGCGCATGGGCGAGCGGCCCACCGCGTCGAGCAGTTGGCCGACCGGCCCGTCGTGCGGAATGGGGTACGGCGTGGGAGTCAGTCCCCAGAAGGAGTACTGCCCGTCGTCGGCGGTGACGAGGCGGGCACGGCCGGCGCTCCGGTCGTCGCCGTACTGCACGTCGTAGAGTCCGTCTTCGTCGGCTTCCCAGACCTCGACGCGCGCGTTCGGGATGATCTCTCCGGCCGCGCCCGTGACCGTGCCTTCCACCCAGCATGGCTCTCCGGCGGCGCCGAACGCGATGTCCCCGCCGAGCGGTATCTCAGGGGATCCTGCGACGAAGAAGGGGCCGAACACGGTCGCCTCGGTGGCGTCGCCGCGGGTGTGGTCGTTCACGGTGACGGTTTGCATCGAACTGCCGAGCACGTCGGACAGGAGGATGAACTCCTGCCGCTTGTCGTCGGTGATGTGGCCGCACCGGGTGAGGAAGTCGATGGCCTGGACCCACTCGTGCTCGGTCAGCCGGACCTCGCGGATCAGGTCGTGCAGATGCCGCACCAACGCGGTCATGATCGTCTTCAGGCGCGGATCGGGACAGGCGTCGAACGAGCGCTCGACCCTGTCGGCGAGCTCCGACTCCCGGGCATGTTGCTCCGGCGGGACGGTCATGACGGGCCTCCTTCCCAGGCGGCCCGGAGAAGGGCCGTGACGGTGTCGCTGGTGAGTGGTGCCGGATTGTGGGGTGGTGCCTCCGCCAGCACCGCCTGCGCGGCCGGGGCGATGCCGTCCGCCGGCATGCCGTAGTCGCGCAGGGCGACGGGCGGGTCGAGGCGTTCCCGGAACAGCCTCAGTCCGCCCTCGGCGGTCGGCGACCCGAAAGCCGCGGCGATCCGGCGTTCCGCACCCTCGGCGTGCGGCGCGTTGAGCGCCAGCACGTGGGGCAGGACGACGGCGTGAGTCTGCGCATGCGGCAGGCCGAACATCCCGCCGAGGACGTGGCAGATCCTATGGTGGAGCCCCGCGCCGGCCGAGGCGAAGGCGGTCGCGGCGAGGTAGGCCCCGTAGAGGGTCTGTTCCCGGCCCGCCAGGTCGTCCGGCTCGGCCTTCACCGAGGGGAGGCCGACGGCGAGAGCCCGGATACCCTCCGCGGCGAGGGTCGCGTTGATCGGGTCGGCGCGTGGCCCCCACAGGGAGTCGACGCTGTGCGCAAGCGCGTTCAGCCCGCTCGCCACGCTGATGTCGACCGGCAAAGACCGGCTCAGCGAGGCGTCGTAGATGACGGCGCGAGGGAGCGCCCGTGGATCGGCGCCGGTCTGCTTCCGAGCCGGCATACGTCGTGGGCACGGCGATGACCGGCAGGGCGGTCTTGAGGGCGACGACCTTGGCCAGTCCGGTCGTCGATCCGCCGCCCACCGAGACCAGACAGTCGACGGCGTGGCGGGACGCGATGCGGCATGCCCGCTCCGCAACGGTACGGGGCACGTGCATCGCGATCTCGTGATGCCAGACAGCCACGGGCAGATCGGTGACGAGGCGCTCGGCCACCACCCGGTGCGGCCGGCTGGCGATGACCATCAGGCGCGTGGCCCCCAGGTCCTGGACCTCCTGGGCGAGGTGCCCCGCCGCCTCGCCGGTGGCGAACCGCACGCGCTGCGGCATGGTGTCGTGGACGAACCTCATCGGGCGCCAACGGCAGGAGTGTCGACCTGCTCCGCGTCATGGCCGTAGATCCAGCCGTTGGACACAAGGGGGTCGGCGTCGGTGAAGGAGCGGTCACGCATTTCTTGCTCCGGACCGTCCGGCAGATGGTTGACGAGTGACCTGGCGTGGCTCACCTGCTGGAGCCGGCTGGTGCGTGGAATGCGGAGCGACTCGTAGCGGCGAACCGCTCGTGCGGGCTGCTCCGGGTCGTCGGCCAAGCAGCGTGCGAGGACAGCGGCGTCCTCGATGGCTTGGGCCGCCCCCTGGGCGAAGAACGGGAACATCGCGTGCGCGGCGTCCCCCAGGAGCGTCACAGGCCCGGCGCTCCACCGGGTCAGCGGCGCCCGGTCCAAAAGGGCCCATCGTCCGGGTGTGCCGGCGGCGCGGATCAGCTCGACCAATCTCGGGTCCCACCCGTCGAACTCGGCGACGAACTCGGCGACGGTTGCCGTCGCACTCCACGACTCCAGCGAGTCGTCGCCGGCCGGCGCGAAGGCCACCAGGTTGATCAGGTGTCCGGCCGACACGGGGTAGTGCACCAGGTGGCGGCCGGGACCGATCCACAGCGTCTGGGCGTCCCGCCGGGCGAACTCCGGCGCGCGGTCGGCGGGGACGAGGGCGCGGAAGGCGCAGATGCCAGAGTCGGCGGACGGTCCGGGATCCGTGACGGCGCGGCGGACCACGGAGTGCACGCCGTCGGCCCCGATCACGACGTCGGCCTCGATCACCTGCTCGTCGGCGAAGCGCACCGTCGGGCGTCCGCCGTCGAGGGAGACGTCGACACACCGTTTGCCGAGCCGGACGGCGTCGGCGGGAACAGCGGAGCGGAGGGCGTCGAGCAGGTCGGCCCGGTGTGCCGTGTAGGTCTCCTCCCCGTACAGGCGCGTGCAGGCCGCCTCGAGGTTCTCGGCAGAGAGGACCGTGCCATCGCTCCAGCGGCGGAACTCCCATCCGACGGCAAGCGTCACCGCCCGCGTCGCGAAGCCGTCGAGGACACCCAGCCGACGCAGGAGGCGCGCGGCGTTGGGCGCGACGACCAGCCCAGCACCCACTTCGGTGAGTTCCTCGGCCTGTTCGTAGACCGTGCTCGCCAAGCCGGCCCGGTCGAGAAAGGCGGCCGCGGCCAACCCCCCGATCCCGCCGCCCACGATGACAACCTCTGGCTTTGCCGTCGTTGTTCTGGACATCCCGCGTGAAACCCACTTCCGCGATCGATTTCGAGGTACGTGCGAATGCGCTCGGTGCTCATCCTGAGGGCACGACCGGGCGGCCGGGATCCCTTTGCTCGTTGAATGAACAGTCGAAGGCGTACAATGCTCGGGCGGGCGGCACCGTCGACGTCCGTGCCACCAGGAGAGTCGGATGCCCAGGACCAGCGAACCGGGGCGAACGGTGAGTTCGCGTCTGCTCGAGGTGCTCTTCGCCTTCAGCAGCGGCCGTCCGCGCCTGAGCGTTGCCGACCTGACGCGGATGACGGGCATGCCACGGGCCACCGTTCGCCGGCTGGTCCTGGAGCTGGTCAGCGTCGGGGCCCTGCAGTGTGACGACACCGGGCGCTACACCGTCGGTCTGCGTCTGTGGCAGCTCGGGACGCTCGCGCCGCTCACCGAGCCGCTGCGCACGCTGGCGCAGCCCTTCATCGACGACCTCTACACCGCGCTGCACCAGCACGTTCAGCTGGCGGTCCTCGAGGGGCGGGAAGCCGTCATCATCGAACGGCTGTCCGCGCCTCATGCGCTCCCGCTCGCGTCGCAGGTGGGCGGGCCCCTGCCGCTGCACTGTTCCGGGGTCGGGAAGGTGCTGCTCAGCCATGCCGATCAGGAGCTCATCGACGAGGTCCTGGGTGGGACGCTCCGGCGGTACACCGAGCGGACGGTGGTCGATCCGGCCGAGCTGCGCAGCCAGATCGCCGCCTGCCGGCGAACGGGCACGGCGATCGTCCGCGGCGAGTTCACCGACGGCGCGGAGTCGGTCGCGACCCGGATCAGGGACGGCGAGGGCCGGGTCGTCGCCGCGCTCTCCGTAGTCGTGCGAGCCGGATCGGTGGAACACCACGCCATCCTCCCCTCGGTCGTGACGAGCGGGCTGGCCCTTTCTCGCATGCTCGGGTGGCGTCCCGCTCGGCGTCCGGTTGCCAGCCGGCCGTAGCCGGCATCCGGCGCGTTCATCGTGACCATTGAACGGACATCTGTGTCTCTACGACCCCGTCCTGCGGTAGACATTCCGCGACCAGCTTGCCCTTCGCCGCGGTGCCGGGCCACCGGAGGCCACATGGAGCACTCCGGCCGACTCCCGGGTCGGTCGGGCTCTTTCTCGGCGAGTGCAGCAGAAAGGTGGAATGGTGAATTTCGAGTACCGTTTCCGGCCGCCGCGGATGACGCCGGAATCTCGCGGAGGAACCAAGGCGGAATACCGTCGCACGGTCGAGGACGGGATGCTCGCCGAGCGCGATGTCCCGGTCACGTTGCGGGCCGGGGATACGATCTTCGTCGACGTCTTCCGCCCCATGGACGACGCGGTGGCGGCCCCGCTGGTCAGTTGGATGCCCTACGGCAAGCACAATCCGCTGCCCATCCAGAAGATCTTTCCGGACGCAGGCGTCAAGGACGAATGGACCAGCCGCCACACCGCATTCGAGTGCCCGGATCCGGTGTATTGGGTGCGGCACGGCTATGCGGTCGTGCTGGCCGACCTGCCAGGGACGTGGAACTCCGAGGGGGCGGCAACGTACTGCTCACCGGAGGAGGCGCTCGCGTTCTACGACCTCATCGAATGGGCAGGGACGCAACCGTGGAGCAACGGGAAGGTCGGGCTGTCCGGCGTCTCCTATCTGACGGTCTCGCAGTGGCGCGTGGCCGAACTGGAACCTCCGCACCTTGCCGCCATCAACCCGTACGAAGGCTGGACCGATACCTATCGGGAGGTGGTCCGGCACGGCGGAATTCCCTCGACGTGGTTCTGGCCCTACCTCTGGGATCGTTGGGGGGCGAGCCGCACGCAGGTTGAGGATCTGGAACGCGAAACGGCGGAGCATCCGTTCTACGACGAATTCTGGCAGAGCAAGTCCGCGGACCTGGGCAGGGTGCGGACGCCGGCATACGTCGTCGCGAGCTGGAGCGACCAGGGGTTGCACACCCGGGGCACGATCGAAGGCTTCACGCGCATCTCCTCTCCCGAGAAGTGGCTGGAGATCCACGGCGGGAAGAAATGGGCGCACTACTACGAGCCCGGCAGCGTCGAGCGCCAGCGCACCTTCTTCGACCACTTCCTCAAGGGTGTCGACAACGAACTGTCGAGCTGGCCGCCGGCACGGCTGGAGGTTCGTCGGTCCTGCGGCGAGGGAACGGTCCGCGCGGAGCAGGAATGGCCACCGGCGCGAACCAGGTACACGAAGCTGTTCCTCGACGCCGGCCGTGGCAGCCTCGACTGGACGTTGCCGACCGACGAGCACGTCGCCACCTACGACGGCGCCGCAAGCGGTCCCGGGGCTCATCGCGCCGAGTTCGAGGTCGCCTTCGATCGTCCGGTGGAACTCGTCGGCCACATGAAGGCAACGCTCTACATGTCCGCGGAGGCGGATGACATGGACATATTCCTGGCGGTCTGGAAGATCGACGCGGCCGGGAACGTCGTGACCTTTCCCTACTACGGGAATTTCGAGGACGGCGCTGTGGCCCTGGGCTGGCTCCGGGCCTCGCACCGCGAGCTCGACGTCGAGCGATCCACCGACTACATGCCGGTCCTCGCCCATCAGCGGCTTCTGGGCCTCGAGTCCGGGAAGCCGACCCGGCTCGACATCGAGATCCTTCCGTCCGGCACGAGCTTCGAACCAGGGGACCGGCTCCGGCTGGTCGTGCAGGGCACCGACGTGCACAAGTACCCCAAACCCGCCGTCTTCGCCCGGCACGAGGACACCGTGAACCGGGGTGCGCACATCATCCACACAGGCGGCCGCTTCGATTCCCACCTGCTGGTGCCCGTCACCGCCTGACACCGTCCCGTCCGACTGACAAAGGTGTGAGTCATGCCGGAAAAGCTTCGCGTGATGCGGGAAGAATGACCCGACTCCAGAAGCGCGTCATGGTGCCGTGTTTCCTGCTCAACATGGTTGACGGATTCGACGTGCTGGTCATGTCGTTCGCGTCTCCCGGGGTCGCCGGGAAATGGGGGTTGAGCGGCAACCGACTAGGCATTCTGTTGGGCGCGGGCCTGGCGGGTATGGCCGGCGGATCCCTCTTCGTGGCACCGACGGCGGACAGCATCGGCCGGCGCCCGGTGCTGCTCGGGGCGACACTGCTGGTCGCACTCGGGCTCGCCGCTTTGGCGATCGCCCAGAACGACCTGCAGCTGGGTCTCTGCCGGATCAGGGCGGGAGGTCGGGGCCTTTGCCCAGCAGGCTCGCGACGCGGTCGCCCGGACCGATGCCTCGGTCGGACAGGAACTGAGCCGCTCGTCGCGAGCGCTGGGCGAGTTCGCCGTAGGTGGTGTCGCTCACCTGGAGGTCGGTGCTCACGAACCGGAACGCCACCGTGTCGGCCGGGTGGCGGTCGCACATCAACCACGGCGCGCTCGCGTCGTCGCGGGTGAAGGCGTCGTGGATGTCGAGCACGAGCTGCTGGGCTGTCGACGGCATCAGGATCTCCTTGCGTAGTCACACTTCTGGACGGTGCCGCTCGGCCTTGCTCGGCCCACGGAGCAGGACGAGGGCGCCTCACCGCTCCGGTCAGGTCAGACCGGGAAGACGATCTTTCCGCGGGTGTCGCCTTCGACCATCGAGAAGAAGCGCGCCGGGCTCGAACGTCTGGTGCGCACCGGGCTTGGTCGCCAGCTCGCGCTTCGCCTCCGACCGGCCCGTGACCCCACCCGCAGACAGGCGGCCCCGCCCAGCCAGATGAGCGCGGAGGCGACCCCGCCAGGAGCGGGAGGGACCACGACGTAGTCGGCGAAGGTTCCCTGGTGCTGCTCGGTGAGCAGGGTGCGCCTGGGGCCGAGCATCTCGGGGTCTCCGACGATAAGGTGAATCACGGCTTCACGTCCGTCCTCCAGCACGCCGGCTCCGTCGCACCCGAGGTTCATCGGGAACTGGTTGTGCTTGATCCCGACACCTCGCGGCGTCCACATGTCGTGCATCTTGAGGCTGGCGGCCCTGACCGCGACCTTGCCCCAACCGTGCGGGTCGTCCGGGTTCGGTGCGCGCGCGTAGACGGGAACATCGGCATGCGGGCAGCTCCAACGGGTGAAGGGAACGATGGACAGGGCGAGAGTGGCGGGTGCGAGCGCAGGTCGGCGATCGCTTGCGCCCGGCGGCCGCACTGCTCCCGTCGCTGTGAATACAGCTGTGAGTGCGGCTGTTGAATAGTCGCGCACGGCTGGTCTTACGCAAACACAATCGCGGTTGCCGTCAGCCTGATCCGCGGGTCCTGGTCGTTGAATGGTCACCGGCCTTCCGCCGGCGCCGTCTCGTGGCAAACATCACATGGAGCAGTGAACCTCGAGCACCCGACGGAGTCGACTCGATGGACTCGCCGCTTCCCGCCGGAACTTTCAACGGAGAGAAGACCAGCATGACCGACGTCACTTCAGGGATCATCAGGCCGGTCCCGTTCGGGCTCACGGATGGCGACCTCGACCGTGCCCTCGCCGCCATCGCCGCGGCGATCGGGGAAGAGAAGGTGGCCGCTGATCCCGACACCATCGCGGAGTTCGGGGACCCGTTCCAGTTCCCGGGGTCCGCCACGAATGTCCCGTCGGCGGTGGTTAGCCCCACCAGCGTCGAGGACGTCCAGGCCATCGTCCGTCTCGCCAACCAGCACCGGATCCCTGTCTGGCCAGTCAGTCGCGGGAAGAACAACGGCTACGGCGGCGCCGCACCGCAGCTTCCGGGCTCGCTGGTGCTGTCATTCCGCAACATGAACCGGGTCCTTGAGATCAATGAGGAACTCGGCTACGCCATCGTCGAGCCGGGAGTGAGCTGGTTCGACCTGCACGACGCGATCGAAGCCGGCGGACACCGCCTCGCCGCCTCCGTCGTCGACATCGGCTGGGGTGGCGTCGTGTCCAACACCCTTGAGCACGGACTGACCTACCTGCCATACAGCCTCGACCAGGCATCGCACTGCGGTTTCGAGGTCGTCCTGCCGAACGGCGACCTGCTCCGCACCGGGTCCGGCGCCATGGACAACAACCCGACGTGGCCGCTCTACAAGCGCGGTCTCGGCCCGACGTCCACCGAGCTGTTCATGCAGTCCAACTACGGCATCGTGACCAAGATGGGCTACTGGCTGATGCCGAAGCCCGAGATCTATATGCCCCTTTGGCTCCAGCTCTGGGACGACTCACAGATGCCCGCCGTGGTCGACGCGCTGCGCGGCCTCATGCTCGACGGCACGATCAACATGCGTCCGCAGATCACCAACACCCTCTGCATGGCGTCCATGCTGACCGCTCGCGCGGACTGGTACGACGGCGACGGCTCGATGCCCGACGCGATCATCGACAAGATCGCCAAGGACCTCGGTCTCGGACGTTGGCTGATGCGCTTCGCGCTGTATGGCGACGAGTCGGTAGTCGACTACAACTTCGCGAAGATCAAGAGGCGCTTCGAGGCCATCAGCACGGCCACGGTCGTCGGGCAGAAGCACGGCCCCGAGGCGTGGGAGACGCTGCCCAACCCGAGCGAGCGCGTCCAAATCGGCGTTCCAAGCATGGACCTCTACAAGATGGCCGGATGGTCGGGTGGCGACCAGGGCGGTCACGTCGACTTCTCACCGGTGGTCCCGATGACCGCGAAGCACACTCAGGCCGCTCAAGACCTGTTCTCGAGGATGTGCAACGAGGCGGGCTTCGACTACCTGATGGGAATCCTGCCGATCAACGCTCGATCGGCAGCGATGGTCAACATTATCCCCTTCGACACCCAGAATGAGGCACAGGTGCAGGCGGCCTATGCGCACGCCAAGCGGATGGTCGCGACGGCGGGCAAGCTCGGCTACGGGGAGTACCGCGCCCACCTGTCGTTCATGGACCTCGCAGCCGACCAGTTCGGCTTCAACCACCACGCACAGCGCCGGTTCAACGAGACCATCAAGGACGCCCTCGACCCAAACGGAATCATCGCGCCCGGAAAGTCGGGCATCTGGGGCACGCGCTTGCGTGAGGCGGGCTTCCCCCGGAAGTAGACCGCTGCTCTGAACGTCTCGCGCCCGGCCAGCCCGGCGGCCGCTCTCCACCGCCAGTGAACCGCTGACTCCTGAAGTCGGGAGTGGACTCGCGAGCGGTTCGGGATCGATATGCCCGGCATATGCATGGCCACTCGGACAGACCGTCGGACCGTCCGCTCAGCTGGTTCTGCGGGGTGCTCCGTGGGCTGCTCGTCGAGATGGTGTCTGGCAAGTCCGGCCATGGCTAGCGTGGATAGTCGCTGGTGGGGATTGCGGGATTCTGGGGATCCTGTGGTCGACCGACGCGACGAAGGTATGGCGAATCACCGCAGACCAGCAGCCGCTTCGAGCGGCGATCTCGGACCGCCAACCGGCCAACTACCAGGGCCGGCATGTTCATTCAATGACCATCCGTCTTGATGCGCCAGGTGACCTGGGACACGCTCACCTTGACTCCATGCAGCGCAGCACGAGAGGACGCCACATGCCAGCGATCACGTCTGACTCGGTGGCCCGCCAGGACATCGTCCGCTCTGACCTCCTCATCGGTGGCGTGCCGACCGCCGCGGAGAGCGGCCGGTATTTCATGACGACCGAGGCGGTCACCGGCGAGCCGATCGCCAACGTCGCCGCGGCGTCCGTCTCCGACGCTCGGCGTGCGGTCGAGGCTGCGGCTGCGGCTCTACCGGAGTGGGCCGCGCGCGCGATCCTGCAGCGTGCCGCCGCCTTGTTGGAGGAGCGGGCCAAGGAAATCGTCCCGTTGATGGGGCGGGAGATGGGCGCCACGGCTCCGTGGGCCGGGTTCAACGTTCACGTCGCGACCGGGATGGTGCAGGAGGCGGCTGCTCAGACCTACTCGATGGTCGGCGACACGATCCCGTCCGACACGCCCGGGCTGTTCGCCATGGGTGTCCGCCAGCCCGCCGGGGTCGTCATCGGTATCGCGCCCTGGAACGCGCCACTGATCCTCGGTGTGCGTGCGGTCGTGATGCCGCTCGCCTTCGGCAACACGGTGGTGCTCAAGGCCTCGGAGCAGGCCCCGCTGACGCAGGCCATGATCGTCAAGGCGTTCGTGGATGCCGGCGTCCCGGCCGGCGCGATCAACCTGATCTCCAACGCGCCGGAGGATGCCGCGCTGGTCGTCGAGGCCCTGATCTCTCATCCGAGCACGGCTCGGGTGAACTTCACCGGTTCGACCAAGGTCGGCCGGGTCATCGCGGAGGCTGCCGGGCGGCACCTCAAGCGGGTCGTCCTCGAGCTCGGTGGCAAGGCTCCGATGCTGGTGCTGGCCGACGCAGACCTGGACAAGGCTGCGGCGGCCGCGAACTTCGGTGCGTTCATGAACCAGGGCGAGATCTGCATGTCCACCGAGCGCTTGATCGTGGACTCCGCGGTCGCCGACGCCTTCGCCGAAAAGCTCGTGGCGCGCGCCTCACGCCTCACTGTCGGTGCCCCGGGCGCCCCATCGTCTCAGCTGGGACCGGTGGTCCATGCGAGCGCTCGAGACCACGTGGTCGGCCTGATCGAGGACGCGAAGGCCAAAGGGGCCCAGGTCCTCTGCGGCGGCGCGCACGACGGTCTTTACATGGAGGCCACCGTGCTGCGTGGCGTCACCAAGGACATGCGCATCTACACCGAGGAGTCCTTCGGTCCGGTCGTCAGCATCATCGAGGTCAACGGCACCGACGCTGCGGTTGAGAGCGCCAACGACTCGGAGTACGGACTCGCCGCCGCAGTCTTCACGGAGAACACGAGTACCGGGATGCAGGTGGCACAACGGATCCGTTCTGGCATCTGCCACATCAACGGGCCCACCGTCCACGACGAGCCCCAGATGCCATTCGGTGGTGTCGGGGCGAGCGGCTGGGGCCGTTTCGGGTCCAAGGCTGCGCTAGAGGAGTTCACCGAGCTGCGGTGGATCACCATCCAGACCGCCGACCGCCACTACCCGATCTAGGCACAGCTCCCCTCTTACACCGTCGACTCATCGTGCGCACTGCGCTGGCACCACTTGCTGAAAGGACACAAGAAGTGACACTCACCACCCCGCACCTGGTCAACCCGCCGGCCGAGGTTCGAACCGGCCGCCGGTGGATCAAGCGTCGTGTCGAGACGCTGGACCCCCAGCGGGACTACACCGAGATCGTCAAGCTGACGACGCTGTTCCACGTCAACGAATTCTTCGTCGACTGGGCCTTCACCCACATCATGTGCCGCGCGACCACCGGCCACAGCTCGAAGGCCATCACCCGCGAGGGCACGGGCAAGCTGCTCAACAGGGCCGATAACCGGTTCGACGACACATCGCACCACTTCCTGGTGTGGAACGAGTGGGGTCCCGAGTCGCCGCAGACCAAGCGCTCGGTCGACATCATCAACGCGCTGCACAACAAGTACCAGAAGATCTACCCCTCCGCGTTCGACGACCTGCCGCTCTGGGCCTACGTCATCGCCTGGGAAGTGGCCGGGATCGCCATCCTCGCCCGCGAATACCTGGGCCTGCCCGAGCTGGACGACAAGGAGAAGGCGGCACGAGCCCTCTGGGGGCGCAAGCTCACCGAGTCGTTCACCTACATCGACGGCCGCCCTCTGAGCGAGGTCATGCCGCCGCTCGAGACCTTCGAGGACTTCATCAACTTCGTCCACGAGTACGAGTCCCAGCCTTGGGCCCCCGACGCGAACTCGACGGCGTGCGCCAACGCCGTGCTCGACAAGTACGCGGAGCGCCACAAGCGGCTGCCTCGCCCGCTCGCCCGTGCGCTGGTCACCACGTTCTGGCACGACGGGCAGTTCGAGTGCAACGGCATCGACCGGCCCACCTGGTTCTGGCGACAGGCAGCCAAGAACTACATGCGTGCCGTCATGGTCGGCATGAAGCTCATGCCGTCACCCAAGGAATCCATCGTCGAGAAGATGCTGCGCGTGGCAGCCGAACGCGGCGAGACGCTGCCCCCGATCATGCGCGCCTCCGTCGGGGCCGGCGCCCCGTCGAACGACGTCACCTCGTCCGGATGTCCCATGGGCTTCGGGATGAACGCTCCCGACCATGTCGCCAACGCCGAAGGGTGACCGGGCACCCGACCCGCGTCCTCGCGGCGGCCAGGGCCGCCCCCCGCTCCCACACCTCGGAGGAAGACTCGATGTCAGCTCAACGCGCACCACACCTAGCAGATGCGCCACTCGTGACATCGAGGCGCGGGCGCTTCTGGATCCCAGGCGATATCACCCGGTCTGCCGTCGGGACGCTCCAACGAGGCCCGATGTACGTCGAGTGGGAGGCACCTGAGGTCATCACCCAGCCCTACCCCCTAGTCCTCGTGCACGGGGGCGGCGGCCAGGGATCGGAGTGGCTGACGACCGTCGACGGCAAACCCGGGTGGGCAGCACACTTCGTCGCAGCCGGGTTCGCCACCTACGTCGTTGACCGTCCTGGACTGGGACGCTCGCCATACCACCCGGACCTCATCGGACCCATGGGGCAGGTCTTCCCGTACGAAGCCGCAGTCGCCCTCTTCGCGCCGCCCGCCCGGACGGCGGAGCAGACCCAGTGGCCCTTCAGCCGCGAGAGCGGGAGTCCCGAGCTGGATCACCTGGTGGCCGGCTTCGGCCCTCTGCCCGCCGACCTGGCGGCCTCACAAGAGCTCGACGCGGCCCGCCTGGTTTCGCTGCTGCAGCGCATCGGGCCGTCCGTCCTGGTGACGCACTCCGCAGGAGGACCTGCCGGGTGGCTCGCGACCGACCGGACTCCAGCGAACGTAGTGGGAGTAGCCGCGATCGAGCCCATGGGGCCGCCCTTCGCCACTTTTCCGATCGGCTCGCTCGACTGGGGATTGACGACCGCCCCGGTCACGTTTGCCCGCAAGTTCGAGCGGGCCGACGAAGTCCGCGATGCCCAACGGGCCGACTTGAGGATCCCGTCCTTCGCGGGCAAGCCCGTGGCGGTGTTCACCGGCAGCGCCTCACCGTTCAGGGACTGGGCACCCGCGACCGTCGACTTCCTCAGCACGGCAGGGGCGCAGGCGACCTGGGTCGACCTGCAGGAGGCGGGGATTGTCGGCAACGGTCATGGCCTCATCTTCGAGAAGAACGCGCACGAGACAGTCCAACCGGTCATTGAGTGGATCACCAAGCTCGGCAAATGAACGGCGCACCACAGCAAACAGATGTCCTCACGAAGAAGTGACAAGAAAGCAGGCGAGATGAACGGTCAGGACAAGGAAAGGCCGTCGGCATACCCGGCGCAATGGAAGGTCGAGTTCGGGCCCTCCGCACCGCTCCCCGACGGTTACCAGGTCGGTCGTGAGACGACGCGCCTGAAGGCGGGGACGGTGTTCATCCCGGGAGGAAAGCCGCTGCCGTGCGACGTCGCCTGGGAGCGCGACATTCCGGTAACCCTGCGCGATGGCGTGGTGATCTACACCGACGTACTGCGTCCCGCGGATCAGGACACCAACCTGCCTGCCCTGGTCAGCTGGAGCCCGTACGGCAAGTCGCTGCCTGCATTCCCTGCGCCGCCATGGGGTGTGCCGCGGGAGAACTTCTCGGGCCTGGGGAAGTTCGAAGGCGCGGATGCCGCGTTCTGGCTCGATCACGGGTACGCACTGGTCAATCCGGATGCACGCGGGGTCGGCAAGTCTGAGGGCGACATCCACTTCTGGGGCTCAGTCGAGTCCCACGACGGCTACGACGTCGTGGAATGGGCGGCCGAGCAGTCGTGGAGCAACGGAAAGGTCGCACTGTACGGTGCCTCGTGGCTGGCGATCTCGCAGTGGGGCATCGCGGCGACACGGCCCCCGCATCTTGCCGCGATCGCGCCCTGGAACGGCTTCTATGACGCCTACCGCAGTCACATGGTGTGGGGAGGGATCCCCGACCCCGGCTTCTTCGATTTTCTTCCCTTCATGGTTCCCGGCGACAACGGCTCCATCGAGCGGATCGGAGCCATGAGCCTCCGGGAGCCACTGATGAACGAGTACTGGGAGGACAAGATCCCTGACCTCTCGAAGGTCACGATCCCCGCCTACGTCGTCATGGACGGGGTGACGGGGCTCCACTCGTTCGGTGCCTCCGAAGCGTTTCGACGCCTGGGCTCGGCCGAGAAGTGGTTCCGGATCAACAACACCCATGAATGGAACGACCAGTACAGCCTGCACTACCAAGAGGATGTGTTGCGGTTCTTCGATCGCTATCTGAAGGACATCGACAACGGGTGGGAAGCCACGCCGAGAGTCCGGGCATCGATCATCAACGCCGGCGGTGAGGACTTCGTCGACGTGCCGTTCACCCAGTGGCCAGTGCACGAGACGCGCTACCAGGAGCTGTATCTGAACGCTGCCGACAGCAGCATGTCGACAACCCCTCCCGTGGAGGTGTCGTCGGCGAACTACCCAGGCGCAGACGGAGCTGCAACGTTCACGATCAAGTTCGACCAGGACACTACCTTGCTCGGGTACATGTCCGCGCGGTTGTGGGTCGAGGCGCAGGGCGCCGACGACATGGACCTGTTCCTGCTCGTTGAGAAGCTCGACGCCGACGGCAACCTGCTCGCTCCGCACCGGGAATTCGCCGACACCTACCCCATCTCGCCGCCCGGCGCACCTGGGCGGCTGCGAGTGTCGCTGCGCGAGCTGGACCCCCAGCTGTCGGCCGACTTCGTGCCTGTACAAGCGTTCCGCCGTCACCAGAAGCTGGCCCCCGGAGAGATCGTCCCGGTCGACATCGGCCTCACGCCCAGGTCGTACTACGTGAAGGCAGGACAGCAACTGCGGCTGACTGTGGCCGGATACAACGTCCGCGGCACCGGCGTGGACGCTCATGCTCCGCAGGACGAACCCGTGCTCGGGGCCCGCCTGGCCGCCGAAACGCCGCGTGCGGAGAACAGCGGCAACCACGTCATCCATACCGGACCGGAGCACGTCTCGTACCTGAAGGTGCCAATCATCGACAATCCGCGCTGATGGAGCGGTGGCTGGCTGGGTGTGTCAGGAAAACTTCGTCGTGGACACGGTGAAGCTCACACATGGGAGGTAGCGGATCTCATCTGGAACCCCGCCCCGTCATGAACCCAAAGGCTCGGTTATATCCGCCTAGAGGGGTCCCGAGCACCGTGTGGTCAGCCTGTGAGCTGGCCGCTGAGACCGCTCAAACCCCTTTTAACACATGGGCGGCAAACTTTGCCGGCATAGCTTGAAGACATCGAGCGCGACATGAAGGGATACGGAGGTGTTCGCTCACAAGATCGTGGGCTTCACGGGCCCTGATGACGTTCAGTGGACCGAGGAAGAAGAGCCAGCCGCGGGCGGCGACGTGGTGATCGACGTGGCCGCCGCCGGGGTGTCGTTCGCGGACCTGCTGCAGACCCGCGGCGCTTACCAGATGAAAGTGCCTCTCCCGTATACGCCTGGCATGGACGCCGCCGGGACTGTCCGGTCTGCCCCGCCCGGCGTCGGCCTCGCCGCAGGCCAACGTGTTGCGGTGCTGCTGAACTCCGGCTGCTGGCAGGAGGTCGTGCGCGCCCCGGCAGCACGGGTGCTGCCGTTGCCGGATGACATGAGCTTCGAGGCTGGCGCGGCGGCTCCGCTGAACTACCTGACCGGTTTGTTCGCCTTGGTTCGGCGGGCACGCGCGCACAAGGGGGAAACGCTGCTGGTGCACGGCGCGGCCGGCGGCGTCGGGACCGCGGCGATCCAGCTGGGCCGGGCGCTGGGGCTGCGCACCATTGCCGTAGTCACCGATCAGGCGAAGAGGGAGTTCGCCTTGCGATGCGGTGCGGACCATGCTGTGCTCAGCGAAGGGTGGCTCGCCGCCGTGCGCGACGTCGTCGGGGAACGGGCCGTCGACATCATCCTCGACCCGGTCGGGGGCGACCGGGTGACCGACAGCCTCCGCTCGCTCGCCCCGGAGGGGCGGCTGGTCGTGCTGGGGTTCTCTGGCGGCGAGATTCCCGCCGTCAAGGTGAACCGGCTCTTGCTCGGCAACACCGGCGTGCTGGGCTCTGCCTCCCGTGAGTTCTTTGAACAGCAGCCGCAGGCGATAACGAACCTATGGGCACAGCTCCTCGAGCTTCGGCGAGCCGGGATGCTGCATGATCCTCCTGTGCAGCCGTACCCGTTCGCGGACGCTCACGGCGCCCTACGCGCGATCGCTGAGCGCAAAGCCGCCGGCAAGGTCGTGTTGAGCCGGCAGACCTGGGAGTAGAAGATGTCTCACCACAAGATCAGCTTCGGCTGGAAGGGCTCCACGTGACCGCCTATCGTGCCACGCTGACCAGGGCGAATGCCCGCCGGAACGTGGACTCCTCCGCAGGCCCGCGGGCCATGGCGCACAGCCGAGCAGGTCGAGGTCGCCACCCTCGAGTACGTCGACTGGTTCAACTGCCGGCGGCTTTACGAGGCCTGCGGCGACATTCCCGCTGCCGAACTAGAGGCCGCCTACTACCGTCAGAATGCCGCCATCGCCGAGGCCGGCCGGACAACAATCTGAGTCTCCGGACTCACCGGGGTGATTCAGGTCAGCTGAGCTGTTCGATCAGCGGCTCGGATCGCCTACTGCGACAGGATCGTCAAGCGACCAGGAAAGGTTCAACCACCATGACAAACTCGACGCCGCCAGTTCTCTCGGACGAGGTGAAGGCTTATCTGTCGGAGGGGACCCGAACGGGGAAGCTTGGGTTTCTCGCTTCGGACGGACGGCCATTGGTAACGCCTGTCGGCTTCGTCGTAGCCGGAGACCAACTTGTCTTCACCACCTTCGAGACGACCGCGAAGGCGCGGCTGATGGTCCGAGACCCTAGGGTCTCTTTGTGTGTCGATGACGAGCACCCTCCTTACTCCTTCGTACAGGTACAAGGCATTGCAGAAATTACTGACGACCCTGCTGACCTTCTCCGTGTAGCCATGAAGATTGGTGCCAGATACATGGGCTCGGAGGAAGCGGGCCGTCGCAACGCCGTTCCCGGTGAGCTCGTTGTGCATGTCACGCCAACCAAGGTGCTCACCGGCTTCAACATCGCGTGATAGTTCCGCAGTTGATCGAAGCCGGTCACTGGGCGAGGGGAGGCTGCGCAAAGGGTGCCGACGGTGACTAGCTTGTCAGGTCACCGGGGACTCGCTTCCTATCCAAGTCCGTAGCCGCCATTGACGAGATGTAGTTGTCCATTGATCCACTCGGCATCTTCCGAGAGGAGGAACGTCGCCATCGCTGCGATATCCTCTGGTTTTCCATGCCGGGGCGACCTGAGCGCTGAGGCGACGGCCTCCTGTTCCTCTTTCGAGATCTGGGCTAGAGCAAGGTCCGTGAGCACGAGGCCAGGAGCTACCAGATTAGCCCGGATGCCCTGTTTCCCCCAACGAGATGCAATATGCTTGGTCAGCGCTAGCATTCCGGCCTTGGAAGCCCCGTAGCTAACTCTTTGGGGGTCGCCACTAAGTACCAAGCCAGTCGTGGTGTTTACAATGGCCCCGCCACCGCGTTCGAGAAGTTCAGGTATCACGTACCTGCAGGTGAAAAAGTATCCCGTTAGGTTGACGTTCAACGTACGCTGCCAAACCTCTACGGGAACGTCAACAACATTGGTATCACGACCAAACGTTTCCTTCCTCAAATCAGCGCCCACGTTGAAGAGACCATCGACGCCGCCGTACTCGCGTACGGCTGCAGAGATCAGGTCTGCACAACTTTCTTCCTTGGAGAGGTCGAAAGAGAACGGCGTGGCTTTTCCACCTGCCGACTCAATTTCGGCTGCGATCTTTTCAGCTCCCGCGAGGTTTATATCTCCCACCACGACGGTGGCACCCTCAGTGCTAAGCCTCTTGGCGGTGGCAGCTCCTATACCGGAACCGCCTCCAGCTACAATTACAACCTTATCCCGCAGGCCCTTCACGTGCACTCCTCTAAGTATGCGAACTTGACTGTCGTTAGCTAATCTTGTGCTCGGCATGTGGGCCACTTAATCCGCCCACAGGGATGGGCATCAGCCCGACGATGTTGTCGTCTCGTCCAGTCCGGACAAGATAACCCCGATGCAGTTGGTACTCGCTTGCCTGAGCCTTTTCAGCGGCGCGTACGCATCAGATTCGTACCACTCCTCCGCCTTCGCTCGGTTCGGGAACTCGATCATCACGACGAAGGTGGGATCCCAGGCCCCCTCGAGTGCTCGAGCGTCGCCCGAGACCACACGGTAGACGCCGTCGAATTGTACTGTCGTCGCAGCGACCTGCGATTGGTAGCGTTTGAAAGTGTCCTCGTCGGTGACCTTCTGGATGTCGAAGAGCACGTATGCGGTCATGATTCTCCTTGGCAGTCTGGCGCACTGAAGGAATTCAGCGCACAGGGTCCCGAAGTGCTGGGAAGTTGCCCCAGCCTAAGAAAGGAATTCGCGAGCCAGAGCGTTGAACTGGTCGGCGGCCTCGATGTTCAAAAGGTGGCCGACGCCTTCGAGCACCACCACGTCGCAATGGGGGATCCGTCGAAGCACCTCGTGGTACCCAGGCTCGCGCAGTTTGTCCTCGCTGCCGGCCACGGCAAGCGTGGCGTAAGGGATCTTCTCGTACGCGATCGTGTCGGCCTGGCCGAACTCCGACCGTGGTGGCAGGACCGGCGACTTGAAGCGAGCAGCAGCCACCGACTCCCACGCGCCGGGAGCGTTGCTGGCAGCGACGCGGCGGGCGAGGTACGCCTCGTCGTTGTGCCATCGCGGGTCGCTGAAGTTCGCCTCGATGATGGCGCGCATCATCTCCGGAGTCCCGTCGTAATCCATGTTGGCGCGACGGAACTCGTTGTCCGGGATGAATCCTCCCCCACTGGCGACCAGCATGCGACGTATGGGGAATCGACACCGGTTTGATGCAGCCTCTCGCAGCAGCACCGTCGCTCCCATGGAGACTCCCACGAAGTCGGCAGCGTCGATGTCCATGGTCTCCAGGAACGTCACCATGTGCCTCACCATGCGCTCCGATCCGGACACGAAATCCCGCAACTTGTCCGTCTGACCGAAGCCCAGCCAGTCGGGAGCGATCACTCGATGTTCGGTGGCGAGGGCTGGGATGTTGCGTTCCCAGCAGAGTTCGGCACTCCCTCCGAACTCGCCCGAATGGAGCAGGATGATGGGAGGGCCGTCGCCGGCGTCCAGATAGTGGGTTCGGATTCCACCCACGTTGACGAATCTGCTGTAGACCGGGATGGGTCCTGACCCTTCCCCGTGAACGCTCTCTTGATGGTGCTTGCCTGCACCGGCTATGGGCATCCGAGGTCTCAATACGCTGTCAACGCTGTCCGGCTGTCGCCTTGGTCGACAGTGTAAATCCCGCATAGTTGTTCTCGGCGGCGTCCGTGAGGGCCTGGGAATACAGCGCGGCGCCCCCGAAGTGGAACAGCACCTTGCGAGGCTTTCCCTCGCTGTTCGCACCGACGTACCAGGAGTGCGCGTGGGTTCCGGCGGACATCAACGTCGAACGGAAGATGGCCTCGATGGTGTGGGCCCATTGCTCTGCCATCTCCGGAGTGGCTTCGATCCGGTCGTGGTGGTTGTCGCGCAGCCACTGGAGCAGGCGACCGAGCCAGGAGACGATCATCTCGACTGCGATCGGATGGTTGATGTACACGGACTGTGGCCCGCACACCATGAGCATGTTCGGGAAACCGGGAGCGCTGAGACCCAGGTACGTCTCGGGACCGTCGGCCCACACGTCCGACAGCTTCACACCGTCACGTCCACGGATGTCAGTCCGGCTGTATGCGCCCGTCGAGACGTCGAACCCGGTGGCGAGGACGATGGCGTCGAGCTCGTACTCCTGGCGACTGGTTCGCAGTCCACGCGGGGTCAGCGCCTCGATCGGCGCCTCATTCACGTCGACCAGGGTGACGTTCTCCCGGTTGTACGTCTCGAAGTAGTTCACCCCTGTGGGAGGCCTCTTGGCGATGTACGGGTAGGTGCGCGGCGAGAGTAGCTCGGCCGTGGCGGGATCCTTCACCGTCTCACGGATCTTGCTGCGGATGAACTCACTCGCTGCGTCGTTCGAGCGCTGGTCGAGCACTAGATCGTCGAATGTCTCGAAGGCGAAGCGGAACCCTCCCTTCTGCCAACCCTCCTCGAAGATGCGCTGGCGCTCCTCCTCCGAGGTGACGTCGTCGTAGGTCCGACCGGCCGGCTCCATGGCGAACCCGAAGAAGTGATTGTTGGCCTTGGCCCAGTGAGCTGCAGAGTTCTCCCTGAGATCGCGCTGAAATTCCTCGTCCAACGGGTGGTTCCGCGCAGGCATGATGTAGTTCGGCGTCCGCTGGAAGACAGTGAGGTGTTCAGCTTCCTCTGCGATGAGCGGGATGACCTGAACCCCGGATGAACCGGTTCCGACTACCGCAACGCGCTTTCCGGTGAAGTCGACCTTCTCGTGCGGCCACTTCGACGTCTGGTAGATCTCCCCGGCGAACTCGCCTACGCCCAGGAACGGTGGCTCGTTGGCGACGGTCAGATGCCCCAGGGCCGGCAGGAAGTACGTGCATGTGAACGCGTCGCCGGACTCGGTGGTGAGGGTCCAGAGGTTGGAGTACTCGTCGTACACGGCCGAGGCCAACCGCTGGTTGAAGCGGATGTCTCGACGCACGTCCATGCGATCTGCGACGAAGGCGATGTACCGCTGGACTTCGGCCTGGGCGGGGTAGCGTTCCGTCCAGGCCCACTCCTGCTCAACCTCCGGCAGAGGAAGGGCGTACGACCAGGCCTCGCTGTCCGTACGGGCACCCGGGTAGCGGTTCCAGTACCAGGTGCCGCCGACGTCGGCGGCTGCCTCCAACCCGAGTGCCGGGATGCCGAGCTTGCGCAGCTCTACGAGCATGCGGATACCGGCGAATCCGGCACCGACCACAATGGCCTCGGCATGTGTGCGCTGGTCCGCCGTTGGCGCGTCGTTCAGGGCTGACATGGCATTTCTCCTTCGTATGTGCTA
>Ga0310811_10000409_pt1 | contig 58656 bp, 94 predicted proteins | sample YCmetagenome_FD_207642 | JGI IMG/M metagenome (GOLD analysis project Ga0310811, IMG submission 207642) | Soil microbial communities from experimental microcosm in Duke University, North Carolina, United States - YC | ecosystem: Engineered > Artificial ecosystem > Soil microcosm > Unclassified ... | reverse complement strand
CAGCTTCAGTTCGCCCTCCATGCGCATCGCGAGTTTCAGCGACACGAACCGATGACCGCGCTCGATGTCGCCGATGTAGCCGGGGGAAACGCCGAGGGCCTTGGCGAAGGTGGCTTGCGTGAAGCCGTTGTCCTTCCGAAGGGCGATGAAGCGGTCTTTGTCCATGCGCTATCCTCACACAATGCGAGATTAGACGCAATGGCTTATCCTCGCAACTACGTCAGAGACGCACCCGTTGCCGTTTCGCAGACTGTGCGGATGGGTAAGAGAGCCGCCAAACAGTCCATGAACCATCTCCGCGCCTGGCGTGAGTTCCGGTCCCTGACGCAAGAAGAGCTAGCCGAGAAGGTCGGGACGGCGGGGAATGTCATTGGCCTACTGGAAAGCGGCGAGCGCGGCCTGTCGCAGAAGTGGCTCATGAAACTCGCGCCAGCCCTTGGTACGCGGCCCGGTTTCCTGCTAGACTTCGACCCTAACGATGTGAACCGCGAGCTGATCGAAGCAGCGACCGAGCTTCCTAAAGAGACCCGCGCCCAGGCGCTTCAGATCCTCCGGACCTTCAAGACCGGAACGCACGGCTAGCCGCTCTCTCCCCCACGTAAAGTGAATCGGATGCCCGCCATCGTGCGGGCTTTTCCATGCCTGAAAACTTTCCTCGCAAAATGTGCGGATAGTTCTAGACAGCGTCCTCGCAATCTGTGAGTATTCCTCATCAGCCACCCCGGCGATGAGGAACGAGATGACCCCGCAATCTGAAGATCATGGTTCCTCCGGTGTTCTGTCACCGGATGGTGGGATGGGGTCCTCCCGGGACCACGCCCACACGGACAGCGGGGCTCGCGCCGATGAGGGAGCGTGGTTTCTGAACGACAGCGGCGAGCCCGACTATCTCGATGGCATCCAATCCCAGTTCGACATTCGCACGGCCGATAGCGGCGCTCCTGTCGCCTATGCCTTCACGGCCGAACATGGGCGCCTGATCGCCGCCGCGCCGGACCTGCTTCACGAGGCCCGCGAGCTTTGCGCGATCCTAGACAACTACAACGCCCATGACGGCGAAGGGCTTGTCTACGACTTCGAAGCCATCGGCGAAGAAATGGCGCGGCGCCATGAAGCGCTTACCGCCGCCATCGCCAAAGCGACGGAAGCCTAACCCATGCCCCTAGATACCACCCAAGCCGCCCTCGCCCAGCACCTCGCCATAGCGACGGACCTTGTCCGAGCCCGTGTGGGTGATGGCGTCGACTTCCGAACGGGCCTTCGGGTTCCGGCTGAACTGCGGGGCAAGCTGTACTCAGCCCACGACCTTCTGGAGCCTGCGTTCTCGGATATCGACGCGGCTTTCAAGAGGGCTTGTCGGGGGAGGACGGGGTGATGGCCTCCCGGGACCACGCACCGTCGACCAACGCACATCGCGCCGATGGGGGAGTAGATCACCGTCAAATCCTGATGCCCATCGCCGAGCGCCATTTCGCCGAGTCCAACGCGAAGAAGCGCCCGCAATGGCACCGCCAAGCTCATGCCCATGCGTGGGCGGGTGTGATGGAGGCCATCGCGGCCCTGGACGCCGCAACCGCGAGCCCCGCCGGAGCGAACGGGACAGGTCCCGGGATGAACGAAAAGGCCTCCGCCCAATGACCCAAGCCCCCTCCCTTAAGCCTTGGACGGCTGGGCTCCCCGATGTGCTCCCCGGCCACTGGACCACGCCGGAAGGTCGCGAGAAGGCCGTCGAGTATGCCACCATGAGGCGCGCGGACCTGACGCACGGCGACAAGCCCGATCTGGCCATGGCGAACGCCGTCTATTTGGTCGACCGCTACAGCCTGGACCTCCTGCCGATGCAGACGGCGGCCAAGGAGCGTATCCGCTGGCTATCGGTCCAGTTGGCCATCGCGAACCAGAAGCTCGCCGCGTCTCCAGCCCTCTACGAAGCGTTGGAGGCGCTGGTCGAAGAGGTCTGCGACTACGCGCGGATCAATAACCTTGGCGAACCCGAGGCGAAGCACAACGTCAAGCTCGCCCGAGCCGCCCTCCTTCTTGCAAGAGGGGGTGGGGAATGAGCCAGCAGCAAGACGCAGAACGTCCATATGCCGACCCGCAGCATCCCGGAAATCGGGTCCGGCCGCGGGTGCGCTGCATCGGGTGCGGCACGCTCGGCTGCATTACAGCCTGGGGGCCATGGTGCCTGCCCTGCAACGTCGCCCGCATGGACCGCATCAGCGGTTTCTTGAGCGCCGAAGTGGCGCGGTACGGGGCCTTTGAGGGGAACCGCAAATGACCTCCCAGACCCTAACGAGGGCCGCCAGGATCATTGATCCCGATGCGTGGGCTGCGCACGACCACTACGCCGAACGCTCGGCGGAATGGTTCAATATCGAAGGCCCCGCGTCGCGTCTCGGAACCCAATACCGCGACCAAGCCATCGACCTGACAGCGCCGTCCCTCGCTAAGGCCGACGCCATCCTCTCCGATGACCCGTCCCTAGTGCTTAGGGAGGCGTTGAGGAAGGCTGCGGGCGAACTTGATCAATGCTCGCGAATGATGCCGCGTGGTTGGGCCGCTGCCAGACGTGCAGCCGAAGCAGCGTACAGCACACTCGCCGCCCTCGCTCGCGGGGAGGCCTGACTATGGCAGCAAGATCAATAGGTTGCCTCCCGGGAAAGCGTTACGGCGCGCCCAAGAGCGCTGCCCCCATCCATCCGTTCCAAGACGAAAGAAAGGGCCTCTGATGGAAGACCTTGCCCGCTATATCGACGGCACGCTGTCGGATCGAGACGTCCACCATCGCGACGTCGAGTTCAAGCGCATCCCCGGCACCGGCCGCGAGGAGAGCGGCGTCTGGAAGTTCGACTATCAGGTCACCTTCCAGGGCCACGCGACCCTGATCACCGTCTCCGTATCGAAGACGGCCTGACCATGGGTGAAGTCGTCAACCTTCCGCTCAAGCCGTCCTTCGCGCGAGACGTCCGCCAGGCCCAGCCATTCCCGGCCGAAAGCCCGACCTCGTTCGCGACCCCGATCCGTCCCAACGAGCCTGCCAGCCGCTTCGCCGAGCACGTCTACGCCCTCAACCGTCTCAGCCCTGAGTGCGAGCGGGTCGGCCGTCGTGCGCTCTTCGCCTTCGGGCGGGGTGTGGACGGGTGTGGGTACTGCACTGATCGGCGGGAAGTCGCGCGCGCCATCGTACATCTCGAGTCTCTGCCCGACGACGCTTCGAACGTCGCCCATTTCCACGCCCGGATCGCGCGGCTGGCGGCGCTGGCGGTGCTGGAGCCGTTTCAACCTGAACCCCCGACTGACGAGGTGGCCTGATGGCTAAGCGGCCGGTTTCCGAACTTATCGAACTCGCCCTGATCTTCGCCATTCAGGACCGCGAAGGCATGGCGGATGCCCTGCACAAAGGCCCCGATCGCGACGAAGCGCTGGCGCTCGCCAAGGAGTTTCGAGCCTACCACAAGCGCCGCTTCCGCCGCGAGCACCTCACCGTACTCGAACGCATGATCGCCAACTCGACGACCGTGACGCTCGACGAGTTGCGGGCGCGCGGCGGTCCCAATCGCGACTTCGGCGCCGACGCTGCGAGCCCCGCCGACGCCGATGAAGTCCCCGGGACGCCCCCTGAAACCGGAGCCCCGCAATGATCCTCCAATCCGCCCTCCTGGCCCTGCTGATCCTGATGTTCGGCTCTGCCCTTTCTGAAGCCTTCGGGCCGAAGGGGGATCGGCTGTGAGCGAAGCTGTCGCCAAGCGCCGGAAGCCGCCGCGCCGTCGTCCCGTGGACCCAACCGAAGGCCCCTGGCTGATCCGCTCGCACTACTGGGGCCGCTGGCATCGGCGCGGCCATGACGGCGGCGCCTGCGGCTACACCGACGACATCGCCGAGGCTGGCATCTTCGGCTTGGACAAGGCCGCCAGCTACCACGACTGGCAGACGCCGAACGGGCGCAACGAGGCGATCCCGACCAAGCGCTACGCCAAGCAGATGGCCGCCCGTCTGCGCGAGATGGAGGCCGAGCGCGACGCCTACGCGGCCAAGCTCGCGACGCTCAAGGCCGCAACCCCACCCAAACAGGAGGCCTGACATGATCTCCACCAGCTACCACGCCCTTACCTCAGTTGGGGCCATCATCAAGACCTTTGATGATCCAAAAGCCGCCAGGAAATGGGCCTCTGCAAATTCAGAGACCTATCCCGGTATGTCGGTGGAAGAGGTCGTGACGACAGTTACGCGGCATCGCATCTACAGACCTCAGATCAGGCTCGTGGCGTCGTCTTAGTGTTCCTCACGCGATAACCTTTCGTGGCGCGTAGAGGCGCCAACATGTATACTGCAATTCACTGGAAAGGGACAGAGCAATGCCCATTTTCACTGCCCTTCACGGAGAGGTCCAGTATCGCGGGACCTACCTCCCGCGCCCCTCCGCCGAACAGCTCCTGGCGATCTTCCGCAAGGACGCCAAGCAGCCCGACTACTTCCAATCCGACGCCAAGCGCCTGGCCGATGAACTGTCGGCGGCCATGGCTGAGGCCTATCAACCGCAGGAGCAAGCGGCATGAGCGACGACCTGTTCACCCGCCTGGCCGCCCCGTTCCGCCCTGACCAAGTGTCCTGGCGCGTGGGCGTGAGCAACAAGAAGAAGCGCCAACGCGAGACCGGAGACAACAACGCCAAGGCCACCAAGGGTCAGGTGCTCGCCTATATCGACGCCCGCGACGTGATGGACCGGCTGGACGAGGTGTGCGGACCCGACAACTGGCAGGACCGCTACCCGCACGTCGACAAGAAGACCGTGTGTGAGATCGACATCTGGGTCGAAGGACGCGGCTGGGTCACGAAGGCGGACGGCGCCGGCGACAGCGACATCGAGGCCGAGAAGGGCGCGCTGTCGGACGCGTTCAAGCGCGCCGCCGTGCGCTGGGGGATCGGGCGGTATCTCTACCACCTCCCGACGCCCTGGGTCGATCTGGACGAGCGCGAGCAGATCAGCGCGGCCGACCGTAAGAAGCTGGAGGGCCTGCTGGTCAAGGACGCCGCCCAGAACGTCCCGGCGTCCACCACCAAGGCCGACGCGCCGAAGCAGGACGAGAAGCGCCTGGCACCAGCAACCACGACCGCCACGCTATCGCTCAGCCAGCGAGCCGACACCCTCGAAAGCGCCATGCGCTCCTGCAAGACCGCTGACGATCTGCGGAAGGCCTACGCCAAGGGCTCCAAGCTTTGCGGCGAACTGGACCTGGGGGACCCCGAGCGGCTGGCCGAGATCGAGGGGCTATACAAGACCCTCTTCGAGCGGCTGACCGAGAAGGCCGAGGGCTTCGGCCTGGGCGCGGATAACGTGCCGGAGTTCGCTTGATGGCCGCGCTCGCCGAACTCGCCGCCGACGCCCAGATCATCGCTGGGATCGGTCACAACGAACCACCCTCGGAAAGCCCCCTCGACGGCTTCGCGGCCCACATCAACGACCTGTTCGCAGAGGCCAAGAACTTCCTCGACGGCGAGGGCGTCAACTCTGAGGGTGAGGCCGAGGCGGTCTCCAAGCTGCTGGATCTGATCCGCACCGCCGCCAAGGATGCCGACCGGGCCCGCTCGGACGAGAAGCGGCCCCACGATGAAGCGGCCAAGGCCGTACAGGCGAAGTGGAAGCCGTTGCTGGAACGGGCGGACCTGGCCGTCGACACCTGCAAGAAGGCACTCGCCCCGTGGCTACAGGCCCAAGAGGCCGCCAAGAAGGCCGCCGCGGAGTTGGCGCGTCAGGAGGCCGAGGCGAAAGTCCAAGCCGCCCAGGAGGCCCTGGAAGCCGCCGCAGAGACCGATCTGGAAGCGCGCGAAGATGCCGAGGCGCTGGTCAAGGCCGCGCGCCAGGCGGAAGCCGCCGCGACCCGCGCCGAGAAGGATCGGCCGGCGGCTTTGGGCGGAGCGCGGGCGACCACGCTGCGGACCTACTACCGGCCCGAGCTGGTGAGCCCCAAGGCGGCGCTCGTCCACTACGTCGAGACCCAGCCCGACGCGATGAAGGCATTCCTGCTGTCGCTGGCGGAAACCGACGTCCGCGAAGGCAAGCGCACCATTCCGGGCTTCATCGTCCATGCTGATCAGAGGGTCGTTTGATGACCGACAACCCCGCCGCCATGGCTTTCACCTGGGACGCGGAAGCCGAGACGCTGACGGCCGTTCCGCGCTTCCGCCGCCGCGCCGCCGAGACCTTCACGGGTGGCGCCGCATATTGGCTGAGCATCGAGCCCCAGCGATCCGACAAGACCCATGGCCACGAGTTCGCCTGGATCAAGGAAGCCTGGAAGACGCTGCCGGAGTCGGTCGCCGACCAATATCCGTCGCCCGAACACCTCCGCAAACGCGCCCTGATCGACGCCGGATACTACCACGAGACGGTTATCGACGCCGGGACCAATGCCGCCGCGATCCGCGTCGCCGCGGCGATCCGGGCGATGGACGATTTCCGCCTGGTGTTCGTGCGCGGCGTGTTTGTGATCATGCGCGAGGCGAAGTCGCAATCCTATCGGGCCATGGGCGGGAAGGACTTCAACGCCTCCAAGCGGGCTATCCTCGAACTGATCTCCGATATGCTGGGGATCAGCCCCGAACAGCTTTCATCGGCAGGGCAGGGAGCGGGCGGCGTTCGTAGCGCCGTCCGAGCTGCCTGACATGGGAAAGCGCCAGCAATCAAAGGGTCGCAAGTCGAAGTGCCTGAGTTGCGGCACGAACTATGACGCGATGCGCTATCCGGGAGGCTGTCCGACCTGTCAGCGCAACCGAATGCAGGCCTTGTTTGCGTCGATCCGCAGAGGGGCCAAGTGATGCGCGACGTCCATTGCCCCCACTGCACCGCCAGCTTCGCCGACGAGAACGCCCGCTATCAGCACGCCAAGGCGAAGCACGGGAAGAAGGCCGCGCGCGAGCTGCGACCAGCCCGCGAACAATCGCTCGGGGAAGGCCTGGCCGAAGCCGTGATCGCCTTCAAGTGCGGCGAGGAGCCCGACCCCTATTTCGTGATGGTCTTTCCGGATGCGTTCAAATGATCCAGCTCGACAAGGAACGCAGAGACCGCATCGCCGCCGCCAAGGCTGAGATCGCCAGCGCGTCACGGCCGACAAAACGGGTCACCTGGTACGAGCTGAGGTTCGTGGAGGATGAGACGAAGGTACACGTGACTTGCAACGTATGTCTTCGCTCTATGTGGTTGCCCCAATCCAAGGTTGGGATGTACCGGCGCTGCGGACCTAGATGCACCGCAGCCGCACGCGCCGAAGAGCGTGAAGCGCGGCGCCGGAACTGCGAAACCTGCGGCGCCAGCTTCATTCCGCGGCCACGCCAAATCCGCTTAGGACAGGGGCGCTTCTGCCGCCAAGCGTGCAACAGCGCGGCTCAGGAAGCGCTAAACAGTCCTGAGGCAAAAGCACTGGCAAAGCAGATTACGGGAGCGATGTCAGCCGCCGGACTTATCCGGCGACCACGGGGGCCTGAGAGCGCCTCATGGAAGGGCGGCTACGAAGCCCAGAGGGCGCGGCTGCGCGATAGCGGTAAGTCCGCCGCCAGATTGCGGGCATATCGGAAGCGCAACCCGCACAAATCCCGAGAATCCTCGCGGCGTCGCCTGGGGCGCAAGCTTGGCCGCTTGCCGTGGGGCACCATTCCGCGGATCGGCGAAGCCCAAGGATGGCGCTGCGCAATCTGCCGTATCAACCTCAAGCATGGCTACCACATGGATCACGTGGTTCCGCTCGCCAGGGGCGGCCTTCATGAGGCGCGGAACATCCAGCTTCTCTGCCGGACCTGCAATGTCCGCAAGAACGCCAAGGACCCGATCGACTACATGCAATCTCTCGGGAGATTGCTGTGAAAGCTCCCATTGCCACCAAGCTCGCCGAGCTACGCCAGGCCATCGTTGAGATCGAGACGCGGAAGTCGTTCACGCCCGCCCAGCGCAGGGCTGTGTTCGAAGCCCAGTCCGGTCAGTGCTCCGACTGTGAAGAGCCGCTGACCGGTCGCTGGGAAATCGATCACGTGATCAGCCGTGCAATTGGCGGAAGGCACGAGCCCTCAAATTGGCTGGGCAAGTGCACCTCCTGTCACGCGGCGAAGACCAAGGCCGACCGTAAAGCCCAGGCCAAGGCCAACCGGATCATCAAGCGTGAGACTGAGGGCGCCCCAGTGTCCAGCCTCAAATCACGGAACGAATGGCCTCAGGGTCGAAAGATCCAGTCGCGCGGGTTCCGCCGCTTCATCCCCACGAGGACAGCATGAGCCCCTACCCCATCCCGGCTGACAGGGAAGAGCTTCAAGCCGCTGTAGAGCGGTTGGAGAAGCGCGCGACCGAGATCGAGCGGCACGTCGAGAAGGTGCCCGGCTGGTATCCCGAGGCCATTCAGCACGCCGCCGACCTCCGCCTCCTGATCGCCTCCCATCGGGCGCGAGGAGAGGCGCTTGTCGCCGTCCGGCAGAACGTCGCGTTCGAGCTTCAACACAGCTCGCCCACGGTCCCGAAGTCGACGCTCGAAGACATCGACAAGATCGCGGCCTCCGCCCTCTCCCCCATCCCCCAGGAGCAGGACAGATGAGCGGCGTGAAGCTGACTGAGGAAGAGCACGTCATGCTGGGCATGGTCGCGCTTCGACCCCACGGCCTCTATGTGCGGGGCGCGGAAGAGCAACGGCTCGTTCTGTCGCTCGCCAGGATGGGCCTCGTCTGCGATCCGCACACCGAAGGCAGAAGCCTTTTCACGCGCATCACCGACGCCGGCCGCGCCCTGCTCAAGGAGGTCGACCGTGGGTGAGCCTTACGTGCGCCATCAACAGGAACGCGGCAGGTTCGCCGACATCGTGGACGAGGCGATCGGCTCCTACGAGGCGTGGCTTCTGGACGACGACTATGACGCCCGCGCCGCTCTGGATCGGATCATCATGCGGATGAAAGAGCGCAGAGCCTTTTCCACCTCCGATCAGCCCCAGGATAAAGGCCCATGAACAAGGAAGATATGTCCCTCCCGGGTCCAGTCGAACTGATCGGCCCCCGTCGCACCAGGGGTGTGCATACGCCGGGGCCGTGGCATCTCGAAACCGCCACCTGCTTCGTGAACGGGGAGCAAATGCCGCCCGGCTGGACTGGCGTGTCAGGCGCTAACTGGTCGGACTTCGCCATCGTGGTGACTCGGCTTGAAGATGAAGCGTTCGACCACGCCGAAGGGGTCGCCAACGCCCGCTTGATTGCGGCTGCGCCCGAACTGCTCAGGGTGCTGCAATTCGTGAGCACCGACCCGTGCTTCTCGGTGCTGGGCTCCGTCACCCGTGAAGAGGTCCGCGAGGCCATGGCTAAGGCCCTCGGCAGTCCCACCCCCACCCCCACAGGTGCTGATCTAGGCCCAGGGAGGACCACGAAATGAGCGAGCCCGAAGAGTTTGTGTCCTGCCGCCGATGCGGCGAAGAGCACCCGGCCGGTGTCCTCGACGACGACCTCTGCCCGACCTGTGTCGATCTGGAAGAGGACGAGGAAGACGAGCTGTCCGCCGTCAGGTCGAGTGGAGGGCTTCTGCCGTGACCGATCTCGAAGGGCTCAAGAGTGCGGCTGAGAAGGCGACGCCGACAATGATCCTCACCTACAAGTACAGGATCAAGGACAAGTCTGCGCGCAAGGCACTCCGCGCCTACGCCTGGGGCTGCAATCAAATCTGGAACTACGCCGTAGCCCTGCAGCGCGATTGTGAGGCTCGCTATCGCGCCGGTGCGCCCAAGCGGCGCTGGGCTTCACACTTCGATCTGACAATGCTCACGACTGGCGTGTCGACCGAGTTGGGCATTCGATCAGACACAATCGGCGAGGTCTGCCGCACCTTTGCCGTTGCGCGAGACGCCGCTAGACGCGCACCACGGTTCCGGGCCTCAGGCGGCCGCAGGCGAGCGCTTGGCTGGGTTCCTTTCAAAGGACGGTTCCAGCCCATGAAGGACGGCGCCTTGGTCTACCTGGGCAAGCCAATCCGGGTCTTTGGGACCAAGAGCCGGCCGCTACCGCCAAAGTTCAAGTCGGGCGCTTTTGTCGAAGACGCGCAGGGCCGATGGTGGTTGACCCTACAGTGCGAGGTTCAGCAAGCCGAGAGCGCTAGCACTGCAGCAGTCGGCATCGACTTGGGCCTCAAGACCGTAGCCCACCTGAGCGACGGATCGACTGTCGAGGCTCTGCGGTCATATCGCGAATATGAACATCGCCTGGGGGTCGCCCAACGCGCCGGCAACAAGCGGCGGACGCGCGCGATCCACGCCAGGATCGCCAACATCCGCAAAGATCATATCCACAAGGCGACGACCAGAATCGCCAAGTCCTACGAGTTCATCGCTGTCGGCAACGTGGACGCTGGCCAGCTAGCAAAGACCCGGATGGCCAAGTCCGTGCTCGACGCAGGTTGGTCGATGTTCCGATCCCAGCTCCGCTACAAGGCCAGCAGGCACGGAGCCCGGTTCGTAGAGGTCGACGAGCGTTTCACTTCCCAGGTGTGCTCGGCTTGCGGGACCATCCCCGCCAGCAGCCCGAAAGGCATGGGTGCGCTTGGAATGAGGTCCTGGGTCTGTTCGGACTGCGGGGCGGAGCACGATCGTGACCGCAACGCAGCGCTGAACATCCTCAGGATCGGGCTGAGCGCTCAGCCTCATGCAGATGAAAGCCGGTCAATCGCTCGCAGGAGCAGCCGGATAAGCGCGACGAGCGATCAGCTCTTCAAGGACCCCCATCCAACTCAATCCAGCGAGGCGAAGGCTGATGGCTGACCTGGCCCGCATCGCTCTCGACCCGGATCATCTGCCGCTGCGGATGACGACGGCTGAGGTGTGCCAGCTGGGCCGCTTCTCGCTGGCCACCCTCATGCGCAAGCGCCGGCAGGACCCGGCCTGGCTCAAACCGTCCACCGTCCAGGGCGGTCGATCCACAGTTTTCGACCGGGCGGACGTTCTCAAGGCGCTTGGCCTCACCACGGATGGAGCCTCCGATGCCTCGCAAGGCGACCCCTGGAAATTCGAGCCCGATGCCTATCGTGCAGCTAGATCTCGGCCGCTACGTGACCATCCGCTACCGCAAGGACGGGACGGCGCGCGTGCTGTTCGAGGTCCCGGCAAGGCTCCGGCCCTCCGGCTGGTCGCCGGCGATACCCCTTCCGGTCAACGGTGAGCGGCGGGGCGATCTGAACGACGCCGCCGAGGTGGGCCGCATCCAGGCCGACGCCAAGCACCTCCTGAACAAGCTCCGCGCCGCGCGCCTGGGTCGCGAGATCGGTCCGCCGGCCAGGTCCATGCCCGAGCTGATCCGCTCCTGGCAGCAGACCCAGCGCTTCCGCGACAAGAAGCCCAAGACCCAGCAGGGCTACATCTACCACGCCGGGCTGATCGAAGCCTGGTCCAAGGCGGTCGGCCATCCGCCCGTGTCGAGCCTGAAGCTGGAGCCGATCGAGGCGTTCCTGCGCCATTTCGATGACCGGCCGACCACGCGGCGCCATCTCAAGATCGTCTTCTCGATGCTCCTCGACCGCGCGATGCAGCTGGAGTGGCGGACCACGAACCCGCTCGCCACCGTGAAGATGGGCGCGCCCAAGTCCAAGGTCACGATTTGGGAAAAGGCTGACGTGGACTTCTACCGCAAGGCCGCGGTGGACTATGGCCAGCCGGCGGTCGCGGCGATGATCCTGACCCTCTGGCAGATCGGCCAGCGCGTCACCGACGCCCGGCTGTTCCGGCGTGGCGCCGAATACAAAGCCGGGGCCTTCCGCTTCTGGCAATCGAAGACCGAGGCCTATGTCACCGTCCGCGTAGACGACGAACTGCAGGACCTGCTGGACGAGATCAAGGACCCCGATAGTCCCTACCTCTTCACCGACAAGGCCACCGGCAAGCCCTGGGCGGAGCAGCGCCTGGGCCACGTCTTCGCCGACATCCGCAAGGCGTCCGGCGGTCCCCACCTGGTCCTGCGCGCGCTCCGCCATAGCTGCGTTGTCCAGATGGCGCGCAAGGGCTCGGGCATCCCGGAGATCGCCAGCGTCACCGGCCACTCGCCGGCTGGCGCCGCCGCGATCCTCTCCCACTACCTCCCGCGCGACAGCGATTTGGCCCTGAAAGCCCAGCGTCGGCGCGGCTTCGTGGGAACCAATCGGGCGCGAAGGTCTGACGGCGAGGTCGGATGAATGTTGGACGGTCGGCGACGATACGTTTTCGACGGAAAATTAATCCATAACTTCAAAGAGTTATGGTAGGCCGGGTGAGGTTCGAACTCACGACCATTCGATTAAAAGTCGCATGGTGGCCCTTGATTTTGCTGGCGGCCGTCCAACTGTTCCCGATCAGTTCACGCCCCGGAACGCCTGGGGTTTTCGACGGAGTCTGACGGTTTTGCGCCCCACCCAAGACCCCGGCCTCCCCCTCTCAACCCTCGCCGGACAGCACCGGTGTTGCGGCGCCCGCTTCTCCTGCATCGCCTGCGGCCGTCATCGCGACTTGCCGTTCGAGGTCGTAGTGGCAGACCTTCAGCGCCGGAAGGTCGGGGGATGGTCAACACCGATCCGAGAGGTGGCGAGGTATGCTCGGAGTGACTGTGAGTGTGGGGTCAGGGTCTGGGAGACTGGGCCGTGGTGGAGATAGAGGCTTGGCGAGGGGAGAATGCTGCGATGCCCCAGACGTCTCCGGGTAGGTCAGGCTCGATAGTTTAAGCCGCAGAGCCAGCCGAGGCCAGCATCCGTCGAATCCCACGCAGTGCGCTCCTACAAGACCGCATCGCAGCATCCTCACCATGGCATAAACGGCTGGGTTTGAACAGGCTTGGCGGGGGCTAGGGCTTGGTCTTCTCGCGGCGCTTGAGTTCGCGGTCGACAGCTTCTCGGATGAAAACCGAGCGAGGCCCAGTGGCGTCGATCCTCGCAAGGGTCTCGGCGGGAAGGCGCACGCCAACGAACGGATCGCGCCCCCCTGAGGCCGGTCGGCCGCGCTTTTTCGGTTTAACCCCACTTGCCTCGTCCATAGATATGTGGTTTAACCTACATCACACATGGAGGCAAGCGCCGTGAGCGACAAGTACGTTCTGAACGACCGCCACGAAGCGATCCCGTGCGATGATCTGGAGATCTGGGCAAGGATGTTCGGTGACGCTGAGGCGCGTCGCGTTGGCGCCGATGACGTCGGTCCCTACCGCATCAGCACGGTCTTCCTCGGCTTGGATCACAATTTCGGCGAGGGTCCGCCGCTGCTGTTCGAGACTATGGTCTTCAGCCCCGGCGATGATGATGGCGATATGGAGCGATGCTCAACATGGGCGGAAGCCGAAGTGATGCACGCCCGGTTCGTTGAGCGCTATAGGAGCAAAGCATCGTGAGCGCCATCAAGCGACGCCGCATTCCCGACTCATGGTTCCGCGCGACCACGCGCCAAACGACCATGGCCTTTCTGTCCGGCAAGCATCAGATGCGCTTGGCGCCGCTGACGGAGGGTGAGCGCCAACTCGGATGGTTCGTGCTGCCGCCTTTTCAGCGCCCGCCGGTCTGGACCGAAAAGCAGAAGGTCCGGTTCGTGGAAAGCTGCTGGATGGACCTCCCAATCGGGGTGTTCATCTATAACCGCACCGAAGACATGCACAGCCCTCACGACGCATGGTTGCTCGACGGACAGCAGCGTGTGACGGCAGTGCTCGGATATATGGCTGATGAGTTTCCAGTCTTCGGCTCGCTGTTCTCAGAGCTGACCGAGGTCGATCACCGCGTCTGGGACATGACCACCTCGTTCGCCTGCATGGAGACGAACATCGACGACGAGGGCCAGCTTCGCGAGGTCTACGACCGTCTCGCTTATGGCGGGACGCCCCACGATCCGAAGGCACCCTGAAGCGCAACCGGGACCATCCCCCCCTACTAAAGGAAACCCCATGAACCTTACCGATGTGAATCTTGAGCCGATTGTCGCGAAGGCGATCCTTGACACGCTTACGCCGGAAGCGCGGGAAGCCATTCTGCAAGCGGCTGTGAAGGATCTGATCACCAAGCCGACTGGCGGAATGGGAAGCTATGACCGCGACCGGAAATCGCCACTTCAGGAGGCGTTCAACTCGGCCGTTCGCTCCCAGGCCGAGAAGTTCGCCCGCGAGCAACTGGCGGCGGACGGCGAGTTTCAGGCTCAGGTCAAGGGACTGTTCGCCGAGGTCGCGGAGCGCCTATTCACGGGCGATAAGCGGGAAGCATTGATCTCCGACCTCGCCGAGAAGATGGCGCGGGCGATGGTGGGTGATCGCTACTAGCCGCCCCCACTGAAGGAGACGGCGGCCCAAGTATGCAGCGGGGAGAGATAGAGCGGGGATGGGTGTAATCAGCGGCAGGCCGAGATGACCGGCTCGACCTCGGCCAGGCGCTGCCGCCGCAGTTTATTCGACGCCAAAAGGGCCGCGAGCCCGTTTTCTGGAGCAAGACTTTTCAAGTCGGCAACATCATCGGGATAAGTGGGCTTGGCCCCGAGAGAAGGGGGAACACACGGCGCCCGAATTGGAATTTTCACCTCTCGAATTTCAATACGAGGCTCTCGGGTAACGCTCCCGCAAGATACTAGAAACACAATGGAAAACCAGCAGAAAGCTTTTGTAAGCCAACTGCCCGAGATGTATCTTCTAGACATGCTTAACCCCTATGAGCACCACTCTCAGATTTCACGGCGCAGACCATGCCGACCCGAAGACAAGCTTGCTTGGTATGAGCCGGAGTTGAACACTGGATGCTGGCTTTGGACTGGAGCAATTTCCCATAACGGCTATGGAAAACTCACCGTTGATGGGAAAACCAAATCGGCTCATAGGTTCTACTATGAACAGTTCCACGGGCCAATTGGCCCAGGCCTTGTGATCTGCCACCGCTGCGACACGCCAGCCTGCGTGAACCCGGCACATCTCTCCCGGGGGACCGCGGCCGAGAACAACGCCGATGCTTTCCGCAAAGGGCGCCGTGGTATTGGCTCTAGGCACACCAACTCGAAGCTGACCGAAAACGTCGTTCGCATGATCCGCACGAGCCCGCTTTCGGCGGCTTGCTTGGCCCGACAATTGGGCCTGTCGCCCGGAACGGTGAGTTTGGCGCGAAGCGGGCGGACCTGGACGCATGTGGAGACGGCCCCCATTCATACGGGACCTGAGAAGGGGTCGGCTCGACCAAACAGTGTCCTCACCGAGGAGCTGGTGAGGAGGGCGCGCGCCCTCCGTAAGGAGGGCTGCTCCTATAACAGGATCGGCAAAATTATAGGCGTTCACCACGCGACAGTGCGATACGCTTGTGTTGGCGGCACGTGGCGGCACGTCTAATTTCCATCGAGAGATTTGGCGTAGACATCTAGGCATCTATCCCCAGCGGTCTTGCCGGTGGGCTTGAAGACCAGCAGCGCTGCGGCGGACTTCTCGGCTGCTGAGCGGCTCCTCTGGGCCTGCTGGAGGGCCTTGGAGGTTTCGGCGAGCTTGCGGTCGGCTTCCTGCTGGATCGCTGTCAGCGCCGCGTTCTGGCGGTCTATCGCGGTCTGTAGCTTCAGACCGTTGGCTTTGCAGGTGTCGTAGTTGTGCTGCACGCCGTCCAGCCGCTTCTGCATCACCGTATGTTCGTGCTTTGTCCCGGCGTTATACCCCAAATGGTGGATGGTCCAAAGACCACCCAGGACGGCGATCCCGATCAGGACATAGACCCCGGCCTTGGAGCGGAAGAAGCCAAGCGCGGACATTGCGGTCGCCCAGATCATCCGACGTTCCCCGCTTGCAGGCCCTCGGCTAGCATCGCGGCCACGCGCGCCGCGGCCTCCGCCTTGGTGATCTGGTGGTCATGATTGGCGTCCAGACCTGCATTCACGCCGTACTGGCTGGAGCCCTGGACCCACATGACCGAGCCGTCCGGCAACCCCATAGCCGCCGGGTTCAGGATCGCCATGTAGCAGTCTGCCAGGCGCTGGATCGGCCCCTTGGCCTTGATGCGGTTGTGAAAGTAGCGCCAAACATAATTGAGCTGGTCTTCAGGCGTCATCGCCGCGAGCGCCATCGTCGTGGTCCCGAGTTCCGCTGCCGTAGCATTCATGAACTGGATCAGACCCGTCGCACTGGAGCTGGGGTTATGAACGTCCGCCGTGAAGCGACGGCCAGTTTCGAACGCCATGCAGGCCATGAGCCAGTTGGGGTCGAAATTCAGATCCTCCCCGATCCAGCGCACGCGGTCGCGGAACACCGACGAGACCTTGCCCCCCCAGGCCAATTGCCCTGCGTTGGGCGGCAGGACCGGAGGCGCGGGCGGGGGTGTTTCGGCAAGTTCCGCCTCGACCTTGGCGATCAAGGCGCGGAGATCGTCGCGCAGGGTCATCAGGCTCATGCGTGGCGCTCCCATGGCGGACGGTCAGGAAGGACCGGCGGCGGGGCTGGCGTCGGAGCGGGCGTTGATGTGATGGTCGTGCCGTGCGAGGCTATGGATGTCGGCGGAGAGGCCTCGGCGATGGTTTCCTTCCGAGATGTCCGCACCGCCCCGACAAGCCGCGTGATGGCCTCCGTAGAGGCCCCCGCGATGTACAGCAGGGCCAGGAGAGCGATCAGCAGTTGGTCGCCCCGCACAACCTCCCGCAGCGTTCCGATGTCGTCTATGCGCCGGACGGTCAGCCACAGATGGAATGCACACCAGACCGTGAGCAGGAAGATGAAGACCCGGCGCCACAGCCAGTTGATCTCCGGCAGGTCCGACGCGTCTCCGTACTCGACCGTGCGGATGGTGGATGGATCGGTCATGCGCTATCGCTCCCCCCGTTGAAGTGCGAGAACTTCGGTCTGGGCGGCAGCTCGACATGACGGCGAGCGGCCAGGACCTGCGCCGCCTCGGCCCAGGCGTCGTCTCGGATGATCTTCACCTCCAAGTCGGCCAGGTTGCGTTCCAGCTTGGCGATCTTCCTGTCCTGCGCCTCGATCAGCGCCATGAACCGCTTGGTCAGCGCCTCTTCCTGCGCTGGACCCGCGGTGATCTTGGAGACGAGGATCGTGGCGACGGAACCCAGAATGCCCGAGGCTATCGAAGCGCCGACCGTGATCAGGGCTGGTTCGAAGGCCATTCATGCTAAACCGAGCTTCTTGAGCAGGAACGGCGCCAGAAGGCCTAGAACGGTCCCGATGCCCGTTCCTCCCCCGAACATGATCCACATCGCACGCTTGAGGCCGTCAACGTCTCTCACCGCCGGTTTCCCGACGTACTCGATCCAGGTTGCGACCTCGCTTGGCGTCATCACCGCGCATGGCCTTTACGATGATCCAGGCTCCGGCCAGAAAAGCCCCAAGCGAGAAGCCGGCCAGCCACATGTCGTCCCCCAGGCCACGCGTTGACCACCAACTGGAGTAGCCAGGTGATATTCAAGCACAGGATGTAGTTGTACAACATGTTTCCGTGGGGTTGAGTCTCCCATTCGGTCCAAAACGCCGCATGTAGCCCAAGCTGAGTGAGATAGAGCCCCGCAAGGATGAGCTTCCAGGCCTCTCGATGGGTGCGCCAGGAGATCATGCAGACGCTCAGGCCCACGAAATCGACCAGCCAATGCAGTGTTTTCGAGGTCGGAGGATCGAAGAGCACCGCCATGATATTGGTGATCACCCAGATCAGGACGATCATCACCGAAATCCCGAAGGCGTCGACGAACCCCTTGAAGTCGAAGCGGCTGGCGATGCCGTTCAGAAGCAACGGGATCATCACGAGGACCGGAAAGGCCCACTGCCATGGGAAATTTCGGATCAGGTCGTCTAGCATGATCAGGGCTTGGGCTCGCCGCCGCTGAACGGCTGCACCTGGCCGCTTCCGATCAGATCCTCGGATACATCCGAGATCAGCGCATGACCGGCCTTGAAGCGCCGCTGAAGGCGCGCCGGCACATCCGCCGCCTCCATCCGCGCCTCGGCCTCGTTGAGGTCCGCAGCGATGCGCTCGCCGAGTTGTTCATTGGTCAGGTCGGACATGATGTTCTCCTAGGGTCGTATGGTCGGCGTGACCTTGGTCACCCGGTCCCAGAGCTGGGTTCCGTCCGAGCGCTTGACGATCTGGCGGTAGAGACCGGTTCCCCAGATACTGCACTGGCCGTTGGCGTCGAGTTGGATCGGATTGACGTTCAGGTTCAGGCCCGTAGGCTCGGTATAGGTCGCCTTGTCGGTGAAGGTCCAAGGCACGTAGAGTTCCACGGTCCCGTCCGCGAGCACGTTCCCGGTCAGGGGGTCCATGAAGGTTTGGAGTCCGGAATAGATGAAGGTCGCCATCTAGCCCCCGGTGATCTTGTCCCAGACGGTCGAACCGTCCGCGAGCTTGAAAATCTGCCGATAGAGGCCGCTGCCCCAGATGATGCACTGGCCGCCCCCGTCAAGTTGGATGGGAACGGTGTTCAGCTCCGTCGCCGCCTCGTTGGACCAGCTATCCTTGGCGATCGGCGGATCATCGGTCAGGTCGGGTTGGTACATGCCGACTGTGCCCAGCGCGGCCACATCGCCAGTCGCCGGGTCGATGAAGGTCTGCTTACCGGGGGGGACGAAATACACCATGGTCTCAACAACTCCCTCCAGAAAGAGATCCTGCCCCGAATAGGCGATGGGCGGAACGGTCGCCTCCACCAGGCGCAGCGGATTGAAGTCGATCGGCGTGTTGTCGTATTCGGCGGGGGGATAAGGCAGCACCGGGCCGCCACCTCCGAACCCGACATAAACGCTCGTGATCGGAACCGAGACCGTCGTACCGTTGTAGGTATAGGAGATCGACTGGATGGCGCCGTAGGCTTCCCGATCCGGAAAGGTGTTGTCGTCGATCGTGAAATAGATCGTCACCCCCAGGGTCGCGGTCTGGCCGGCGACCAGTTTGACGCCCGCGTCGGCGTTCGTCTGGTAGATGTTCGGGACCCACCCGATCGGCCCCTGGATCGCGCTCGGAACCGGAGCGAATCCGGTTCCGAAGCCATCCCCCGGGAACCCATAGGCCGTCCCGTCGATCAGGACATCATTGCCGCCGCTGATCTCGTTGGGCGAGATGCTGATCGTGCTGAAGGTCTGGTCCAGCCCCGCCGTGGTGATGGGAGAGGAGGAGGCGGTGCCCCAGACATTGGTCACCGCGCCGGGAAGATAGCTGAACCCGTCCGGGCTCGTGGCCGCCGTGATGATCGAGCCGCCATCGACGGTCGCGAACTCGAACTTGACCAGCATGTTCAGGCCAAGCGGAGGATCGCCGGGGCAGACGATGCCGCCCACCACATTGATGTCGAGGGTCGGCGAGAAGACTGTGTTATCCCAGTCCGCCGGAATGGTGATGTCGAACTGTCCCTGCGCCGTATAGAGATTGAACGGCGCGGTGTTCTGGGTGGTGTAGGTGATTGTCGGGCTGCGCAGATATGCCATACTATCGGCCTCCCGCCTTCGGGCGAACGGACTTTTCCGCGCATGACCCTTCTGGGTATCCACGTCTCGCAGGCGCAAACGGCATGAATCCGGACCATCGCGGATGGATCGTCGCCGTCATTCTAGCGGTCGCCTTTGTGCGGAGTTTTCTAGGGGGTTTATTCACGGTTCGATCCGACCATTCGACTATTGAGCGCCCCAGCAACTATTGGGGCCGCCCGGACAGAACCGCGTCCCACAAGCGCCGTAATCCCCGGCTTCTTCGGCGTCACGTTCAGCATCCCCGCTTCCGGCTGAAGTAGCTTTGTCGCGAGCGCATCGGTGATCTGCTCATTCTTCATGCCATAGAAGAGCTTACCTGCTCCGATCGCGGCGGCGGCAACGGGATTGTGCATCAGTGCGCCCGCACCCAAGGCCAGAGGGACGCCCATTTTGCTTCCGATGTTCCCCGTCGCCAGATGCTGCGCAGTATCAGATCCGATGGGACGCCCAAGCCCGGAATTGCTTTCGCGCACCAGATCGGCATGGAGGCGTTCGAGCTGGTCCAGCGTCTCCTGGGTTATCGACTTGGCAGGATTGGCGCCCGGCTTGGCGCGCATGTCGGCGATGCGCTTCATGGCGCTATCCAAACGGCCAAGCGTAACAGAGCCCTTGGCGTCCGTCAGACGCAGGGTCTGGAGGAATCGTTGGGCCGCGATGGGCTCGGCGGTGCTGTGGGTCGTTTCGAGGTATTGCGCATATCCTGGCGCGGCGCGATCGATCTCCGCATCCAGCGCATCGCGAACCGTCATCAGATGCTGGGCGGCTTGCTGGTCGGCGTCGGTTTCACCCTTGCTCAGTTTCTGGATTGCGGAATCCAGGGACTGGCGCATTCCGAACACCTGATCAGCGCGGCCCTCCACCTGCGGGGTGCGGCTCGATATTTCGCGCACCGCCGCCTCAGCGACATCTCCAAGGCCGCCGCCACCCTGATATGCGTAATTTCCGAAATTGCGCTTGACGGCGGAAAGCACGGCCTGGGGTGTGACTTGGTGATCAGGCCCCGCCGAGCGCAGCGCGGCCTCAACCGTCTTGAGATTCTTGTACTGAAGGCGAGCGTTTCGAAGTTCAGCGAGAGTGTTCGTCGCTCCCGTACCCTCAGCTCCCAAGCGCCGCTCCAGGGCATCATCCAGTGCTTCTCGGATAGCCCCTGCGGCCTGGCGGATCGTCGGATCACCCGACTTCATCAGGCTATCGAGGGGCGAGCCCTTACGGGTCAGGGCCTGATAGGAGGCCCCGGAAATGGTTTTGCCGTCATTCGCCGTGCTGACGATGTTGTCCAGCTGTTTGAATAGCGGCGGAAGCTGACTCTCGGGAACGACCTGAGCGGTGTCCGCGATCACCTGTCCGATGTTCTTGCGCAGCGTGTCGTCCCACGGAACGTGGGTAGCGCCCGCAATGCGCTCGAACTGCTCGCCCAGTCTTGTGCGCGCCGCTTGCATGACTTCAGGCGTTAGCGCCGGCGCATTGGCCCCGAAGGTCTGTGATACACGCCGGTTGAATTGCGCGGTCTGCTCCGGCGTGGTCTCGGCCACGGGCTGGACGATCTTGTCGCGGAGTTGCTGGAGGGGCTTTGCGACAGCCTCCATGTGGGCTGCGGGTGCCTCAAGCGCCCTGTCGATTGTCCCAACGAGCGATCCGCTATTGACGGTCTGGGCCCCATCGAACGCCTGTTGCCGCGCCGCACTCACAGCGGCGTCTCGGCTCGCCACAAGATCGGCGACAGTGTTGGGATCGCCCCGAGCGGCATCCAGAGCGACGGCGCGGGCTTCGTTGTTCTGCGCCGCACGTTCTGCGAAAGGCGTTGGGCGAGAGAGCCGCACCGTGCGCTCTAGCGTGGCGATGCCGGGATTGGCGGTCGCCTGTGCAAGCGTTGGGACAGAGCCTGGAATGATCTCACCGGCGTCGGTCGCGATAGGGCTACCTTCGGCGAACTTGCCAATCATCCGATTGGCGATCTGTTCGCGGCCCGCTGTTGTAAGCGGCTGCACTAGATCGCGCGCCGTCTCCCCAGTCCAGCGACCAGCCCTAGACACAAGGGGCAGCCCAACGCCCAGGCCAGCACCCAAAAGCGCTCCGGTCTTCATCTGTTCGCCCGCGGGGCCTTCGCCGGCCGAGGAGACGAGACCAGAGGCAAGTGCGCCCTCACGCGCGCCCAGCGCCGCCTTGGAGCCCGTCTTGAGGCCGGTGTTCAGCAGCTTGGAGACGATCCCGGCCCCCTCGGGCAACGCGGCTTGTCCGGCCTTCCCCGCCAGAAACTCACCCACGGCCCCGGCGCGGCCCAAAATTGGCGCGACTGCGGCCTCACCCCCGGCCATCGCCGGAAGGGTCGCGGTCATCTGGCCGCCGAACCGCGCGAGCCCCGTGGGGATGTCACCCTTGTACTGGGCGTCATAGCCCATCTGCCGGGCGACGAGAGATTGGAGAATTTCGGAATCCTGCGAGCCAGGCGCGAAGCGGCCTGCGCTCAGCATCACGTCGCTCAAGCCTTGCCCGAAGCCTTTCGGAAGATCGCTCGTGTCTCCCGGCATGGGACGCCGGGACAGTTTGCCGCCGAGATCGATGTAGAACGCGCCCTCGGGGACATTCTCCTCCGTCTGGCCGTGGGCCATCATGTAGGGATGCTTCTGGGACCCTTCCGGCGCGGAATTGTCCCATTGCCGGCCCTTGACCATCGCCTCGACGGTCGGCTGCTGGAGGTCGTTGATGCGCTTGAAGGACTCCTGGTAGCGATAGTTCTTAGCTCCGGCGATGGGCTCGCCGGAGGCCATCTTCAGGATATCCTCATCCGTGGGTTCGGCTGTCGGCGCGGGCGCATCGGCTGGAGCTGGAGCGGCTTCCGAGGTCGCAGGAGGGCTTTTCGTGGCGGGAGCGCCGGAGGCCAGCGCCAACACCTCGGCGTCGCTGGGTTCGGACGAAGCTACGGGGGCGCTGGAAGCCGCCGGAGAGCTGCCCTGATACTTCGCCAGCACCGTCTCACGGTACTTGCGAGTCTTCGGTCCCCAGAGTTGCGGATCGGGACCGCCGTAGTAGGCCGCCAGCGCGTCACCGACATTGCCGAACTTGTCGAGGTGCTGGGCAAGCAGTCGCGCGCCACCGTCGATCGCCTGGGCCGGGTCGTAGGGGTCGATACCGAGCTTGGCCGCGGTGTGGTCCACGATCTGCATCAGGCCCTTGGCGCGACCGGACTTGGTTTCCGGACCTAGCGCCTTGGGGTTGCCGCTGCTTTCCTGCTGGGCGACGGTCGCCAGCAGAGCCGGATCGACGTTGTATTGCCGCCCCTTGGCTTCGAACAGGTCCGAGAAATCCGAGACGGGCACGAGCCTACCTCAGATCGTCATAGGTGAAGAGGCCGGCATTGACCGCCGACTTGATACCCTTCACGTAGCGGGCCTTCTGGTCGGGCTTCATCTTGTCGATCATGGCTTTGCGCTGGGCAGCGGGCATAAGGTCGGCTCCGAACGCCAGCGGGTCGACGCTGTTCGCCCAGTTCGCGCGCCACTGGACGTATTGCTGCGGCGAGACCCCCTCCTTCTGGGCAAGCAACGGAGCAGCGACGTCCATCGATTTCAGCCCCTTCAGGACCGGGATCATCGCCACGGCGGCGTCATGCACCGTATGGACCCCAGGCTGGGCTTCCTGTTGCAGCGCGCGGGCCTGATCGGTTCCCAGTCCGAGCCGCTTGGCTTCCGAGGTCAGCGCCGTGGTCATCCACTTGTTGGCCTCGGCATAGGCGACGGTCTGGTCTTTCGAGCCGATCCCCGCTGGAAGCGGAATGCCATAGGTGTCGGCGATGCCGCGCAGGTTCTGGAGGGTTTCAGAACCTGGGCCGGTCTTGGCCTTCTTGATCGCGTCAAAGGCCTGGTCGAAGGTGGTCAGCACCTTGCGCAGATCGGGAACCGCCTGCTGATCGGCCTGGAAGGCCTGATAGCTGTCCGCCATGGCCTTGTCGGCGCCCGGAGGCAACGAACCCATGCCGACCGCACCTGGGACGCCTTGAGAGGCCGCCGCGCGGGAGCCTGGATAGCGGCCATCGCCCCCTCCTGCCGCAGGCATGGCGCCACTGGGGGCAGACCCACCCAGAAGCGACGCCTTCGGGACCTTGTAGTGCGCGCCATCGGCTCCGACCACGTCGATCAATTCCGCCCCGGCCTCGGGCGTCAGGCTCTTGTCGAGCGCGCCGTTGATGCGCTGGGTTCCGGTGAGTGGGCTCACCTGTTGGCTGACGATGCGACCGCCGGTGTCCACATTGGACGGCGCGCCCAGCAACATGTTGACATGTTCCAGGGCGTTGTTCGCCTGGAGAGACCATTGCTGGAGGTAGGCCCGCGTCGCCTTGTCGTCGGCGACGGGATTTCCGGTGGACGGCGGCAGGCCTTGGACGAAACTGACGACCTGGCCGATGCTGTCCTTGTCGTTGAAATGGCCCAGCGGGATCATCTGGGTCTTGACCGCTGCGATCACGTCATCCGGCGTCACCGGACCCTGCTTGGAAAGCAGCCCATCCATGACACCGCTCGCCACGCCCCAGCGCTGCTGGGAGAGTTTGAGCTGTTCGGCGCTGAGTTCGGTCTGGGTCTTCTGGTTGCCAAGCTGGCCGCTGTGGAGCTGCTGGGCCTGGGACAGGGCTTCGGCCCCGTATTGTGCCTCGTCGGGATGGTCGACGTAATACTGGCCGACCTTGGCCTGATCGGGAAGGCCCGTGGCGGGGTCGATCGACGCTCCCAGCGCCCGGCCCCCACTGATCTTGCTGCCGTACTGCTGCTGGAGCAGTTTGTTCTGGAGAAGCTGGGCCTGGACGCCGGAAATCTTCCCGACGGTCGCCAGGGGATCATAAGCGCCCGGAGCGGCTTGCAGGGCGATGGCGTTGTTGATCTCAGCCATCAGATCGGCGTCCCGGCGTCGCCATAGATCGGCGTCGACTGCCCGAAGATGTTCGATGATCCGCCCGAACCGCTCATGCCGCCACCGAGAAGCTTGCTGGTCAGATACGAGTTCGAGAGGCCGTAGAGCCCTTGTTGCAGGGCGTTGGCCTGCCCCACCGTGCCGGCGGCTTGCGCCTGACCGGCCGACTGATACGAATTTCCGACGTTGGCTCCAGTCTGCACGGCTGCTGTACCGACACCCGCCGCGGCGTTCTCACCAAGGGCCGCCGCATCGTGCAGCCGCTGAACCTGGTTTCCATAGGTCGTGTCGGCGAGGCCGGTGACGAACCGCGAAATCCCCTTGGCCTGGGCTCCCGAAAGCCCCCGTCCCGAGAAGGTGTTGACCGTGTTCTTGATGCCCTGGTCGCGGGTGAACTGATAACCAGGCGTCGCTTCGAGCGCGGCCTGCATCGCGTCGCCCGCGCTCTGCGGACGGGTCATGGCGAGCTTGCGGCCCTCCGCCGCCCCGAACTGCTGATAGTGCTGCTGGGCGTATTTCAGCGGATCGATGCCCTGCTTGATGGCCTCCTGCATGACATCGGGGTTCATGCGCAGATAGGCGTTCCAGTCGGGCTGCGGGGTGCTGGAACCGATGCCCAGGAGTTGACCGTAGGGACTGAGCGCGCCGGTCCCGAAATCCCGGAACGGCGCAAGACCCTGCTGGGTCGTGTTGAACATCTGGAGCTGGATGTCCGCCGCCCGGTTCGCGGCATTGGCTTGCTGCTTGGAGGCCTTTCCGGCCGCGCTCGCACCAAGGGCGGCGCTTCCGACTGTGGCGGCGGCCATGACGGCGGCGACAGGCATTAAGCGAACTCCGAACTCACCGCCTAAACCCTACACGTTTCGTAGGAATTAGGCTAGCACAACACTACCGCTTGTGGGCGCGGTTTCCCGGCGCACCATAAGGACGTTGACGGTCGCCTCCGCGATCTCGACCAGGGCGTCTTGGATGTCGATCTCGCGCGGGCCGACCTGTTCGATCTGGGCGTATCCCGCGAACGTCGCCCAGCGGTTGTAGAACGCCACGCCCTTCTCGATCTGGCCCGCATAGGCCATCATCAGGGCGCAACCCACGGCCTGGTCATGCGCTGCGTCTTCCGGGTGCTGATGGATTTCAGGCCCCTTGGCCCACTCCAGCACCTCATGGAACTTGGCGCCCTCCTGGCGCCCCAGAGGATCACGTACATACCAGTCGTCAATGGTCAGGGCGCGGTAGGAGACCCCCACGCCGGGCTTCCAGGCGTCGTCCCGGTGGAACCGCTCGCGGAAGCCGACCCACGTTGCGGCCATCCTGGCGCCTGGATTGTCGTCGGGGCATTTGGTCAGGATTTCCACCGCATCGGTGCGGGTGAATATCCAGCGCAGCATCTCGACGGCGGCGTTGCGGAAATAGGCGCCCCTCCCCTGCTTTCCGAACAGGGTGTGGATTTCGTAGGTCCCCGGAGCGAGATTGTGCAGCACCCACCCACCGTGCTCGCAGACGATGGCATAGTTGCTCTGGTCGGCCAGGATTGGAGTCAGATCCACCGGCTTGAAGGGGTCGCCTCCTATCCAGGGGCGCACGCAGGGGTCGTTGGCGATGGCGTTGAGGAACGCGGCGTCCATGGTGCGACGGACGGTCAAACCCCTTGCTCCGTCCCATCGGCCTTGTAGCGCCCGGCATAGCTCAGGTCGGCCAGCCTGAGCGGTGTCAGCGGCGTGAAGTTCGGCGGATTGCTGGTCGGGTTGGTGTAGAGCAGCGCCTGATTGGTCGAGACCGCCTTGGAATTACCATCCGACCCCGAAGGCAGCACCGGCGCCGCGATAGATGTGAGCTGCTGGTTCGCCAGCGGCGGTGCGGCGATGGTGATCGGGCTCGCCACATGATCGACATCGCAATAGGCGTCAGAGGTCGAGCCGGAGAGGAAGCGGTTGCCGGAGGGGTTGGTGTTCGAGACATACTGCCAGACGACGTGCTGGCGCGCGCCGCCCCAATAGCCGGGCTGCGTGCTCTCGCCGACCGTGCTGGAGATGTCCTGATTGGAGAGGTTGCGGAAGCCGGCGTCGCGCATGGGCTGGTCGCCATTGACCGAGCCGAAGGCGGTTCCGACACTGCTGCGGTTTTCGAAGAACCGGCCGCATATATTCTCCCACAGATGGGTGTGGTGGACGATCACGTCGGCGTGGATGTCGGCGATCCGGGTGAGATGGGCGGTCCCGACGAGATTGGTCTTCGGAATGGCGGCGCTGGGCGCGAGATCGGCCCGCGACAGATAGGCCGCGCCGAGCTGGTTGGTTGTGGTGGTGGGCGTCGCTGTCCAACCGGCCCAGGTGTTGATCGCGGCGATCAGCGCCGCCATGTCCTCGTTGCCGGTCGAGATCGGGAAGCTGTGACTGATCGATCCGGCGGCGACGTTGTAGACGTTGAACGCCCCCGTCGAGCCATTGACGCCGGTCTTCTCGTAGGCCGATCCCACGGGACCGGTGAGATCGAACGCCCCCTGCTCCGTCCTCAGGCCGGAATAGTAGCCGCCGACCTGATCGGAATAGCCGCCATGGATGCACTGGCCGTTCTCGTTGTCGGAACCCGAGACGTTGATCGCCGTGCTGTTGCGCCGCAGCTTGAAGAACGACAGGCCATAGGCCGGAAGGTCATGCGCCGCGCATTCGGTGAAGTACACGTTCCAGGCCGTCGTCGGGTCGTTGCCGCCGATCCAGAACGACGATTGCTGGGCGAAATTGACCAGGGCCGCCGCGCCTGAACCCGAACCCCCATGCGCCGGGTTCATCGCGCCACAGAACGGACCATCGACGCAGTTCAGGCGCAGGCGATTCGCCCCGCCATTGGAGAAGCGCCAGGCCGAGCTGAGATTATAGCCGAGCTGGGCGATGTCCCACTTGATCCCGAAACCGCGGAACTCGATACCATCGTACCCGCATTGGGTCATGGCCTTCGTGCCATCGCCCATGGTCGCGGCAACGCCGGCGGCCGGCGAGATCACCGTCCACCACTTGGCCGACACGAAATCCGAGGCCTGGGCGTCGATCCTGTAATTGGCCGTGTTCAGCAGCAGCAGGTTGACGCGCTGGGTGGGATTGGTCCGGCAATAGGTCAGGCCGTCCTTGATACTGGTGAAGTCCCCCCCGATCCCGACCGTCTTGGTCTGAGAAAACTCGGTCGTGCGGGCATAGAAGGTGTAGGGTCCGATCACCTGTTGCTGCATGGTGACGTCGCTGGCCGTGACCACGACGTACATCTGCGCTTCGCCGTTGGGGTTCTGGGCCAGCCATGCCGAGACATCCAGGGGGCACTGGAACCCGTAGGTCGATTGCGTAGCGCCGTTCGGATCGACGAAGAAATCCACCGACTGCGAAGTGACGGTGAATGTCGCACCTTCAAGGATGAACTGGACATTGGCGATGCCGCCGGAGGGGGTCCTGTCTGCTCCCGCATCGACACCCCAATACATGTCCTCAGTGACGGTGAGCCAGTTGGGCCAGAGCGGCTGACACCAGGGTTTGGCGGTCGTGCGCGTGGGATTGGTCGGAACCGGAGCGAAGGCTCCTCCGAACCCAGACCCCGCAACTCCTGTCCACTGGCTGGACGGGGCAAGGCCCAATGGCGGGGGCGGAGCCGATCCGGAATTGCGCCCGAAGCGCGCGATGGAGGCCCCGGCCATTACGAGATGCCATCACCCGTCAGCCGCCAGACCGTCGCGGCCACCTTCAGCACCGAGAACGTCCCGTTGGCCGCGATGGAGCGCGTGCCGGTGGAAGACCCCCAGCGCAAGGTGTCGGAGTTGATCTTCAGCGACAGGATGCCGGCGCCGTTCTCGTTCACGCCCGCGAACACCGTCCCGATGGGATAGGCGACGGAAGCGTTGGCGGCGATGGTCAGGTCATGGGCGGTGCCGGAAGTGTGATAGAACGACTTGCCGGCGTCGCTCATCACCGTCGTGTAATTGGCGCTGATGATGTTCTGCGGGGCGCCCAGATAGCCCACAGCAGTCGCCGAGGGCGTGGCCGCGATGGTGAGGTCCGCGCCCGCCGAAAGCGTCTGTAGGCCGCTCCACGAGTTCGCCCCGTTGAGCAGCGGGACATTGGCGCCTGAGGTCCCGGTGTTGAGCGTGGCGACCGTTCCGAGGCCAAGACCCGTCGTGCGCATCAGCGCCTGGGTTGTCTGGCCGACCAGGGTCCGGGCCACGGAGGTGAAATCCGTCACCGCACCGGTTCCCGACCCGGTGAAATAGAACAGCTTGTCGGTCGCCGAGGTGACGGAGGACACCGCCGTCAGGTTGGCGTTGAACGCCTGCACATCGGTCCCGATCGCAAGCCCGAGATTGGTCCGCGACGCAGAGGCCGAGGCCACGTCGGAAAGGTTGTTGGCCGCGACCAGACCCCCCGCCGTCCCCGCCGCCGTCAGAGTGCCAGTGGAGAAGGCGAGACCCGATCCGATCGTGACCGGAGACCATGTATTCGCCGCCGAGAGATAGTAGAACCTGTCCGTGGTGGCGGCCGAGGCCAGGCTGGCGAGCCCGGCATTGTAGGCCTGGACGTTCGTCCCGATCGCGACGCCGAGGTTGGTCCGCGCGGTGGCGGCATTCCCTAGGTCCGACAGGTTGTTGGCGATCAGCAGGGCGCCAGCCGCCGCCGAGGCGCTGAGCGTGCCTCCAGAGAAGGTCAGGTTGGAACCGACCGTCACCGCCGTCCAGGTCGAAACACCCGAGCGGTAATAGATGGTGTCCGTGCCCGACAAAGCCGCGAGCGCCGAGAGGTCTGCATCGAAAGCCTGGACGTCGGTCCCGATCACCAGGCCAAGGGCCGTGCGCTGAGCCGAGGCGTCCGCTGCTCCTGCGACCGCCCGACCCGCCGCCGTGAAATCCGCCGTCGCGGCTGTTCCGGCTCCGGTGAAATAGGGAACCTTGTTCGCCGCCGAGGTCAGGCCTGCGATAGCCTGGAGTTCGGCGTCATAGGCCTGCACATTGGACCCGATGGCGACGCCGAGATTGGTCCTGGCCGTCGCGGCGTTGGCGAGGTCGGAAAGGTTGTTCGCCGCCAGTAGCGCGCCGGCCGCCGAGGCGAAGGACACCCACGCGCTGGAGCCGTTGTTCCACCAATAGGCCGCCCCCGTGTCGGTCGTGGTCCAGAACACCGCGACCGCGGAACCGGGGCCGCTGGCCGGGACGCTGGGGACCGGCGTGAAGGCCAGCCGCTCAGCGTCGGTGCCTTGCGCGAGGTAGTATTGGACGGCTGATGGCTGGGTCATGGCGAGAAGGGGATCATCATTGGGTTCCCCATGCCGTCAGACATGAAGACCAAGGGTTCGGTCCCCATCGACAGGGGTTGATAAGGCTGTCCGGTCGCTTTGAGCACAGCCCCGGTCATCGAGAGCCCGTCGCCCAAGGTGATCTCCTGAAAATCCCCGGCCCCGGAATCCCCACGGCCCAGCAGCAGCGAGCCCCCTGAGGCTGCCTGGAACTTGGCGAAGGTCACGGCATGGCTGGCGATTGTCGCAGGCACGCTGCCTGGGCCTGTGGCCGTCACATCTCCGGTCAAAGCCGTGATCCCGGAGCCACCTCCGGTGATCGGGATATTGGCCGCCGCCGTGATCCGGCCCTTAGCGTCCACCGTGAACTGGCCGACATTGGTCGCGTCGCCGAAGGTCCCGACATTGCTGTTCACGGTCGCCAGGCGCGCGGTCGGAACCGTTCCGGCCACCAAATCGCTCGCCGAGCCGGTCTTGGCGATCTTGGCGAGGCTATTGTAGTTCTGGCCCTGCTGATCGACCTTGGCCGACAGGGTTTCCAGTTCCAGCACATTGGCCGTGATCTGGTTCAGCGCCGTCTTCAGCTTGTCGAGCAGCGAATTGAACCAGCCGACGAACGTAAAGGCCGCCATGCCGTTCTTGTCGGCAACCCGGATATTGGCGCTCAGGCCGGGGAAATTGAAGGGATCGATCGGCGTGGTCATCAGGTCCTCGCCGGAACAGCGTCGAGGAACGCCGACTGGATCGCGTAGCCGCCTGGCGCATCCCAGAACAACTCGAACACCCGGTCACGGGCCATGCCGAGCCGGTTCCACCGGGGCTGCGTGAGATATTGTCCTGTGGCGCCCAGGCTCTGCCGCACCGGATCGCCCCAGGTCTGGCCGCGCGTGTCGGACCATCGCAGCGAGATCAGCGGCGGCTCATCGCTGAGCAGTCCCGCCTGCTGAGCGACGGAGATGTCCGCGGCGAACCCGGCATAGGAGGCCCGCTTGCCGTCGTTGACCATGTGCGGGAAGCCGCGGCGGCGGACGATCGGGCCCCCATCGTCAGTGTAGGTGTCGAGGCTCCAGTTGTAGAGCCGGCCGTCTTCCCAATCACCCGCGACCATGACCCCATAGACGAAGGTCGCGTCCGAGACCCGATGGCGCCATTCCAGGCCATCCGTGTCGGTCCAGGTCCGCTCGTGCCAGAGCATCGAGGCGAAGTCATAGACCCAGGTCGCGCCCCGGAAGCTGCCGGCGATCACCGGGAAATTCAGCACATAGAAGGTGTGCCCTTCCTGCTGGTAGACGAAGGCCGCCGCATTCAGGATCGAGGCGTTGGGATAGGCCGAGATCGCGTATTCGATGGCGTGGGTGGAGATGCGCTTGACCTCGTAGGAAGCCGCCTCCAGCACCAGGCAATGGCCCTGGGAGTTGCGTCCCAGCCAGACTGCCTGAATATCCGTGGAGGCCACACTGTAGGGCGCGTTGCAGCCATATTGCGCAAAGACGCTGTCGACCCTGGCGAACGGGAACACCGGATCGGCGTTGAAGAACCAGACCTCCGAGGTCTGCCGGCCCAGCAGCCACACTTCGCCGCGAGACACGATCATGTTGACGATGGAGTCGGCCCCGTCCACCTTGGTCGCGAAGTCCAGCGGATCGAAACCAGTCAGGCCGATGTCGCTGATCACCCAGGTAAAGCCGCTGCCGGACCCGGAAATCGTGTCCACGGTGTAGGTGAAGCCGATCCCGGTTCCGATGATGTCGGAGGTCAGGACATCGCCCACCGCATAGCCAGCTCCGGCGCTGACGATGGAGACCGCGGTCACGGCTCCGAGATCGACGGTGATATCCGCCGTGAACCCGGCTCCAGATCCACCCGTCAGGGGAACCTCGGCATAGAGCCCGTTGACGTACCCGGCCCCCCCCGCCAATGTCGCGGTCGCGATCTGGCCGTTCAGGTTGGTGGTGAGCACCTGGCCCACGGTGTAGGGGCCGCCGCCGTCGACAATCGCGACATCGGTGACCACACCGCCCGTCACCGTCACGTCCGCGGTCATCCCAGTCGTGGGCGTTCCGCCGGTGAACGGCAGCGCCGCATAGGTCCCGTCCGCATAGCCGGAACCAACGCCCGAGATCACCCCGTCCACCGCAGGCCCTCCGGTCAGGTCGGCAAAGGTCACGTCGGGAAGCGAGATGTACCACTGGGCGCTGATCGTGGTCGTGGTGGCCGTGGGATCGGGCCGGTTCAGCAGGAAATAGGTGTCGAGATACCAGACCGAAGTCCCGCCGTAGAACGAGTCCCCGACGATCTGGGCGAAGGCGTTCCCCGCCAGGTTGATCGCCCAGCCGTTGTTCGGCGTCCCATCCACGAGGATGATCACCAGACCGTTGTCGGCCATGACCACGGGGTTGTCGCCCGGCGGGATGGTCCCCAGCAGCGTGCGGGTGAAGGCATTGTCGACCACGAATACCTGGCCGCCCTCCACCACGTAGAGGACGCCGTTCGAGGCCTTGTAGACGCAGCGGCAGTTGCTGGACGTGGCCGCCGCGATGGTGGTCGTGCCGGGCGTAGGATAATGCGTGGCGAGCGCCGGACTGTCGGCCGCTCCGACCTCGGCGTACAAATTCACCGAGCGCTGAGCATTGGAAATAAGGCTGCGCGCTGTGTAGGCCCCGGAGACTAGCTGAATACGGGCCATTGTCCTAGATGAACTGATCAGAGTTTATGTTGTAGTTCGCTGGACTGCGGTTCGCCGCCCCTCGCGGCATCAGCAGGTTGGCGATCTGGAAGTTGGACGAGCGCAGGGTCTCCAGGGCCGAACGCGCCTGCCCCGCCAGTATGGGATCGGGCGGAAGCTGGTAGGCCATCCGGTTGCGTTCCATCAGGCACAGGTAGATGGCGTCCTGATATTCCGGCGGCAGGCTGACATCCGCATCGAGATCAGCCGGAACGCTGTCCAGCACATCCTTGACGAGGATGTGGATCTCATAGCCGTTGCCGGGCCGGGGCCACGGATAGACCTTCCCGGTCGGATAGCCGCTGTCGTAGAAGATCGCCACCGGGGGCGACGCCTGGAGCGTCGGCGCCGAAATCCGCACGTATTCCTCATACGAGGGGATCAGCCGCATCGGGTAGTTGATCGGCAGGTTCGGGACGTTGAGCTGCTTGGAATAGGCCGCTTCCAGCTTGTCCGGGCGCGTCACGTTGAGGTCCATGCCGGGACCGACCGTGTAGAACTGGGCGCCCGTCGCCGCGCAGGAGATGTTCACCAGGTGGTAGACGAGCCAGCGCTTGCGGCGCCACTGGCCCAGCATCATGTTGCAGCGGAAGGCGGTGTCCCGGGTGTCCTCCGGCAGCGCCGATTGGCCCACGCCCAGTACGCCGGAGTCCTTGAGCGTCAACTCCAGAAGTTGCGCCCAGGTCGCCATCAGGCCGCGAGGCTCTTCTTGTGGGCTTCGATCTCGCTCGCGATCCGCTCGACCGACCAGCGCTTGTCGACCTTGGCGCCGACGCGGTCAGCCTCCAGATAGAGCGCCCGGCGGTCATCGTCCTCGGTGCGGACCCGACCCTCCACCAGGGCGACATCGCCACCCATCAGGAGATCGAACTCCTCCTGGGTCTGGACCTCGATCACCGGCAGCGAGACGTTGCGCTTGCCGACCTTCTCATAGGGGGTGTCGGAGGGCTTGCCGTCCGGGCCAATGGGAACCGCTCGCGGAAACGCCCTGAACTCGTAGGGCGCGAACTCCATGTTATCGTACATGCTCGGCATAGGCAGCCTCAGGCGGTTTGTCCAATAGATGGACTATCACCCGAAAGCGCCGTTTAAACAATACTAGAATGGTAGGGATTAGAGGCCCTTGCGCTGTGGTCGCCGCAGAGGAATCAGTAGCCGATCATCCGGCCAGCCTCGGGCACGGCGCGCGATGACAGTATGAACGCGCAGACCGGCCTTGCGGGCGGCATCACTCATTTTTAGCGGTCCCCACTCCGTCTCAAGGATCACTTCATGCTGGTAGGGCTTGACCGGCTCTGGACGCCCCGCCGAAGCGGTGATGGGATCGGACCACTTCTCAAGATAACCGATCATAGCGCGTAGGAGGTCGACGGACTCGCCGATTTTTCCAAGCGTGGAATTGCATGTCCAGCAGAGCAGATCTCGGACGACCCCGGTTCTATGGCAGTGATCAACGGCTAGGCTCTTCGGGGTTCCACGAACCTTGTCGATGTGGGTTTCAGCTTTTCTGCAGATCGCGCACAAGCCCGACTGTTCCGAGAACATCTCCTCATACCGCGCCTCGGTGATACCGTAGGCGCGGACGAGGTGGCGGCGCTTATCGAAGTCTGGCCGCCGCTCCTTCTGGGCCTGCCATTTGCGCGCGAAGAAGGCTTTATCGCTTTCACCAGGCATTCGGCGGATATGCTGCTTCCAAACGAAGTTGTCTGGGCCATAGTCGGCGTGGGCGGTCCGGCGCGCTAGAAAGTAGTCAGGTCCTGGGCGCTCACCCACACCCGCTATAAAGGCTTCGAAATCGAGCCATTCATCGCAAAGCCCCCCGCGAAGCTTGCGCTCGTTCCAGATGATATAAAGTGGATGACGACGCTTGCCAGCAGGCAGGTCCGTCCTATTGGCGCGGTCCTTGCTCCAGGCCTGGTGATAGTGCTTGTGGCACTTATCTTTGGTCGTCGCCTTCTGGTCACATCCCTCGATGCTGCAAACCCCCTTGGGGGTCCGCACGGGGAGTCCCTTTTTGATGCGGTCCTGGCGCTCCCATTCACGGTGATATCGGCGCCTATAGTCCCGGTCGCTTTCGCCGGGTAGCTGTTCTAATTTCGGCATAGCCATATTGAGCCTCCGCTACAGGTTCAGTGGTTAGGAGGCGATGCGGTGTTACAGCACCACATCGCCTCCGTACATTATCACAACCAATAAAACAGAAAAGCCCCGATTTCTCGGGGCATTTCCGCAGAACAGCGCAATTCAGAGGCGATCAGTGCAATCTCAGACTGTGTCTGCCACGATTACGGCCCACTCAGGGCGGACCCAGAGATAACCGAATAAGCAGTCCACCCGGTCCACGAACTGATCAGTCGCGACGTTGTAGAAGTTGCGGATCACGCGGATCGCGAGGCCATCGCTTTCGGCCCGGGCCGCATTGCCGTTGCCGGTCGGAAGCTTCAGATCGGCCGTCGCCATGGTCACGGCTTGCGGGACGTAGGCGAAGTTCTTGCGGTAGACCTCCGAGGCGGTGTTGACGAGCGAGATCGCCGCAGCGTTGGCCGGCGAGCTGGCGCAGGTCTGGTACTGCACGTCGGCCCCAGCGCTCGGACCAGAAGTGGCGGGCGCGATGATCGCCGGATAGATCGGGATCGAGGTCGCGGCGGTCGCCACGTCGGCGGTCACCACGAACTGTTGCAGGGTGCCGTCGTCCTGCTTGGTCACGCGGTTGACGCTGTTCACCCCGGCGATGGTGATGATGTCGCCCTTCTTGAGGGTGCCGGTGATCGCGTTGGTGGTGAGGGTGGTGCCGGATTGCCCGGCGCCGTTCACCGTGCCGGCCGTGAAGGTGCCGGTCGTGTGGACGAGGACGGTCTGGTCGCGGAACCAGCGGAAGTTCAGGGCCTGGTAGACCTGGCCCGTGCGGTATTGGCGCGAGATGTCGGTCTGCGGGTTGAACAGGCCCTGCATGGTGCCCACGGCGCGGGCCATGGTCGGCGGGCTGGTCATCACGTTGCGGTCCATCTCCTGGGCCGAACGGGTGGTCAGCAGCGCATCCGCGTCGAGGAAGGTCTGGGCGGTCGGACTGATGATCGCTCCGGTTCCATCGGTGTTGGCGACGAAGTTGGAGATCCCGCCCTCGACGCCGCCCATGACGGTGCGCGCGACGTTGCCGGCGAGGTTGTTCATCATCGGCGCGGCCACGCGTTCCGAGAAGTCCTGCATGGACAGCGAGAGCTGGGCGGCGCTGAACGTGGTGTCGACGTGGCGCTGGTACTGCACGACCAGGCTGGTGGACTGTTCGTTGGTGTCCTGGGCGCTCAGGGCCGGGCCATCGGCCACGGTGTAGTCGTTCGGCAGGCGGATGCGCAGGGTGTCGCCGATCTTGGCGCCCTCGACCGCGAACATCGAGTCGTATTGGGTGTCGATGTTCTTGATGAAGTTGTTGCTGTTCTTGAACAGACGGACAGCAAGGCGAGTGATCGCCAGGGTGGTAAGCAGGGCCAAGGAAGCCGCTCCTGAAACTGTGCTCGCGAGCACTCGGCGTCGCGAGCGTGCTGATGGGGATGGATTGTCCGGCTGCCCGCGCCGGGAGATCGGGCCATCAGCGGTTTTAGGAGTCCGCAGGAACTCACCAGGGACTGTCGCGCCCAGAGCGGAAGCGTGAGCTTCGGGTACTATAGTACCGTAAGTGGACTAATCGTCAAGCCTGGGCTTGAGCATGAAAAAAGGGGCGCCCGTGTGTACGAGGGGCGCCCCGAAGGTGTGCATCAATCAGAAGACGGACAGGATCGGGGTTGGCCGATCTGTCGTCAAGTGGCTAGGCGGTGGGTGCTGGCGTGTTCGCCGCGACCGCATCGGCGAGCGCCTGGTTCTGGGTGGTGATCGCGGTGTGCAGATCCGCCAGTTGCTGAAGCTGTTCGGCGGTGGCGCCGGCCGCCTGGGCGGCTGCGATGGCGTCGGCGAGCTGCTTGGAGAGCCCGGTCAGCAGCGCCACGGCGGACGCATCGACAGTGGTCAGTTGCGCGACATCATCGGTAAGGTCGGCGATTTCGGTCTTGAGGTCGGTAGCCATTTTGAGCAGTCTTTCCAGAAGGTGGGTGTTGTGGGTCTGGCTGAGGCGAAGCGCGTCGAGCGAAGCCGGGTCGAGATGGATGAAGTGGTCGATGCGCAACCCGGCCATCAGCCTCGATGTCCGAGATTGAGGTGCGTCAGGCCTGCCCACTGGAGCAGGAAGATGCAGAGCGCGACCACGCAGATGACGGTGATGACCATCTTGATTGGCTGCGGCATGGGGATGTAGTTCGTCACCAGCCACCAGACGAGGCCAAGCACGGCGAGTACGACGATGAGCGAGATGAGATCCATGAAGGATCAAACGCTCAAGGTCGGAAAAGGATTCATGTTGTGTGGTGGAACATCGCCCAGAGCGTCAGGCCCACAACCACAAGCCCCCGGGCCTCGTTGAGCAGGATGAGCGTCAGACCGACCTTGCCGATCCTGGGTAGGCGCAGGTTCACCGCCAGCGCCCCTCGAACAGCCGACGCGCGATGATCTGTTCGCGGCTATCGCGGGCCTTCCGGCGCTTCACGATCAGCCAGAATGCGATAATCGAGGCGGTCATCAGCGCTATGCTGGCGAGGCCCCACATCAGCAGTCCCATGGTTCAACCCCCTATCGAAGGTTGAATCCAATCACATCCGGACTCTGGGGTGAATCGGTATTTGTTAAAGGTGGTTAAGAAGTGTTAGCGGAAAATCAACGCCGCGAGGCGATCAGCGGCGGTTCGCCCAGCGCTTTTCCTCTTCCTTCGCCATCCTCCGGTCGAACTCCCGCATGGCCTTGGGGCTGGGATCGTTGGCGAGCTGATCGAGCGGCATGTCCTCGATGTTGTTGCGCTCCAGAGGCCTGATCGGCGGCGGAACGCGGGAGATCGGCGCGGCCTTGGGCTTGGCGAGTTTGTCGCTGAGGCCTTTCAGCTCCATCCCGAGTTCGACAGGCGAGAGATCGAGCACATGGGCCAGGTGATCGAGATCGCCGCCCAGCGCATAGTAGACGTCGGCCGCGTTGGGGAGCTTGGTGATGGCATCGAAGATGTCGGCCCGCTGGGCGAGATCAGATCCGAACGCCTCGTTGACCTGTGCGATGCGCGCGGTCCAGTCCTTGCCGAACTTGGTCGAGCCGTCATCGAACAGCCGATCGGCGCGCGTGTTCAGATCGGTGATCCGCGCGACTTCCTTGGCGCGCGCCTGGACCTCGGCCTCGGTGTAGAGCTTGGGACGCTCAGCGCCTTCCGGAGCATCCTGGTTGCCGTACAGAGCTTCCAGGGCCTTGGCGCGCTCCTCGGCCGCCGCAGCGCGTTCCTCGGCCGCCTTGCGCTCCGCGGTGAGCTTGTCGAAGCGCTGTTGGCGCCAGTCCTTGCGCGCCGGCCGTTCGGGTTCGGGATCGCCCTCCCCGGTTTCCGCTTCGGCTTGTGCCTCGACGGGCTCGGCGGCGGCCTCTTCGACCGCTTCGGAGACCTCCTCGCGCTCTTCGGTCTCGACGGGTTCGGCTTCCGGTTCGCGGTCGCCCTCGCGTTCATCGAAGCTGTCGGGGATCGGGGTTTCGCCCTCGAAAGCGGTTGTCGGTTCTGCGACGCCAGCGTCCTCGTCAGGGGCGCGGAAGATGGCTTGGCGGGACGTGAGGCCGGGGAAGGTGCGGAGGGTCATGCGGGGGCCTTGGGCTGGTGAAGGGCGGCGCTCAATGCACCCTCCCGTCGATCACATCATCAATGGCGTTTGCCGCCGGGTTGGAGGCGGCGTTCAGCAGCAGGGCGTCGTAGATTTCGCGCTTCATGTGAGGGCTCACCACGCTATCAGGCATTCCGAGCATGGCTGAGAGCTGTTCGCGGGCGGGTTGGATGAAGGACTGCCAGCGCCTGCGGACGAACCCGTCAACGCTGGGCCAAGTCTTGTAGAACTCGTTGTCGTGGGCGGCGTCCTCGTAGACCATGCCAGCGAACTCCTTGGCGAGATCGGCGACCTGATGGTGGACAGCGCCCTTGGCTTTGACGGGAGCAGGAGGGCCAGATTTCAGGCGGTGGAAGCGGCTCACCCGTAAATCCCCTGACGTAGAGCCTTGAGCTTGGCGATGAAGATGTCGAAAACCCCGACGTCGTAGATCGCCGCCTTATAGGAGTCGTCCGAATTGGGGCCGTTAGGCGCTGGCGTCCGCGCAAACGCGTAGGCATCTGCCCGCGTCTCTTCCGCAGCTTGGATGATGGCTTCTAGATCGGTCATGCTTCACCTTTCGGCGCCGCGAAGTCAGGCACGTCGGCATCCTCAGTGAGCACGATCAGCAGGTTTACGTCTGGATTGTCGCGAGCCGCTTCTAGCGCGGCCCGGAGGTTGGGATAGTCCATTCCGGGGCCAGCCGTCACGGCAATGGAGTCTAGATCGGTCACGATGCTTGCCCCCAGAGCGCGATTTGCGCCCGTTGCTCGGCAGCCACAAACCTTTGCATCTCCGGCGTCCACTCGTGCTGGGGAATATAATACGGCCATCCCGGAGAAACCGCTTCCGCCATCCTCCAGGATGCTTGCTCGTTATAATACTGATGCTCCTTGGCGAAGGAGTGCGGAACCCGCGTCTTGTCGATCAGGTCGCCGACGTCGTGCCATGTGAAGGGATCGGCCACGGTTTTTCCGTCGCCGTGCCAGACTAGGGTATCCGCGAAGATTTCGATCATTCCCAAGAGTCTAAACCTTGCCGATTCAAGCGTCTAGCGGGTTTGGTGTATTGAACTCTCTGGCGATATGCGCGATCATTTGGCGGTCTCTCGACCAATGAGACGAGTAGCTGCCGCAGCGGCGGGGAAAGCAGACCCGCAGGGTGAGCCGGGACGCCTAAAAGCGTTGGTGACGACCGGAATTAATCTCAGGTTCAAATCCTGACGCCCCATCAGTTAACGGATGAGCCGGTTTAGCGCCCGGCCTGCGGCAGATATCCCGACAAACATTTTGTTAGGCCTGCATATTGGGGCTGATCGCCGCGTTCTGCGCCGCATATTGGCTGGCGGGCGTGAACTGCCGATGGTAGGGCGTCCGATAGGTCTCCGGCAGCTTCCGTTGATAGTCAGGGCGCTGGTACATCTGCGTCGCGGCCTGCCAGCCATGATCACGCCACAGACCCCGCGTGTCGTAGTCGGGCGTTGGGTGATCGGGATTGGTCGGAATGCCCGCGCCCTGCACCCACTGGCGATAGGAAGCCTCAAGCGTCGGGCTGAGCTGCGTCACGTAGGGACCTGGCCCCGCGTTGGGCTGGTTCCGCTGGAGGATCGCCATGGGCTCGTTGGTGTGGAGATCGCCTTCCACCGCCCTGCGCGCGTTGTCCTGCACGGCTGGCGCTGGAGTTGCAGCTTGGGCAGCTGGCGGCGTCGGGATCGCGCCGGCCTGCTGGAGCGCGGTCATGCGGCCCATATAGGCCGGGGACTGCTTCACGCGCTCGGAGAGCATCTTGGAGGAGAACATCAGGCGTCAACTCCCTCGGGCGCCTCTTGCGGTTCCGGCTCCGGTGCGCCTGGCGCATGGATCACGGACGGATCGAAACCGGACGGAGGCAGGGATTGCACAGGCGCGCCCTCCCCTTGCGCCAAGGCTGCGTCCTGTGCGGGTCCGGTCGGCTCGACGGCGGCTGTGGTGTCGAGCGCCGGCTCCAAGGCCGCCTCGGTCGAGAGCGCCGACGTCAGCACCTCGCGCACCAGCATGAGCAGGTCTTGCGGATCGGTCGCCAGTTGCTCCTTCAGCGCGGCGATGCGCTTGGTCTGGCTGTCGTAGGCCTGGATCGCGTTGCGCTCCTGGTCGTTGACATGCGAGGCCACCTTGGAGGCCAGCTTGTCGTTGAGCTGATCCACGACCATCTGCATCTGCTGGACCCGCTGTTGCAGGGCCTGGACGTCCGGCGACGGGCCGTCTTCCAGGGCCTGTTTCGGGACCATCCTCCGCAGCCGCTGGGCGGCCTCCTCCGCCCCTGGGAAATCCGCGAACCGCATGGCGATGTCGCCGATCAGGCCGGTCAGCTCCTTGTTCTGCGTCAGGATTTGCGTATAGGCCGCGAAGGCTTCCTGGCGGCGGGTGGCGTAGGCGGCGCCCACATCGGCGATCACGTCGTAGGAGCCCGCCTTGGGGTTGAACGTCACCTTGTCCTGATCCGGGCCGACCTTCTCGCGGTTGAAGGGCTCGGCGGCGTTCGGGTCGATGTTGACCTCGGTTTCCGTGCCGGCCTCGTCGCGGATGCGGATCAGCCTGGGCGTATCATAGACCTTCGGGATCAGGTCGAGAAGCTGCTTGCCGGCATAGCGGATCATCGAGGACTGGTGGTCGAGATAGTGATAGGTCGCGTTGTCGCCCTGTCGCTGGCGCTGCTGGATCGCCACGCCCGAGCGTTCGTTGGACGGCGCGCCCATGTCGGCCTGGTACTGGCCGGACGCCATGCGCATCCATTCCGCGGCGTCGTTCATTCCCTGCATGAAGACCGGGGCGCCCATGGGCGGCTGCTGGCGCTCCGGCTTGGGGAGAACCTGGCCCTGGTCGTTATAGGCCTTGTAGGGCAGCACGGCGGCGTTGTTCGTGTTCGCCGCTTCCCAGGTGGGCTCGTACCCCTCGATGCTCTCGACGGCGGCGGTGTAGGGGATTTTGCTCTGCAACGCGCCATATTCGATGCTGGCCGAAGCGTTGTAGTTGAACATCCGCTGCGGATCGATCAGGGCGCGGGTGTGGCCCTTGCGGTCCATCTGACCGTCGATGATGGTTTCCTCGCCCACGCAGCGCAGGAGGGGGATGTAGCGGCCAGGCCACTCTTTTTCCTCAGCGATCGTGTCGCCCACGATCAGGAAGTGCTCCACCGTGGTCAGCTCGATCGAGCGGATCATGGTGTCCGGCGCGTCGATCACGCTGTCCAGCATCGCCTCGTCGATCTCGTCCTCGGTGGCGACGACCTGCTGGCCGGTCTGCGGATCGGTGAACGCCACACGGCGCTTCTCCGACTTCACGCAGCGGAAGTACTCGGCGACCTTGACATGCTCGTCGTCGGCCCAGCTCTCTTCCGGCTTCAGCTCCGTGTTCCGCGCCACATCCTTCAGTTTCGGATAGGTGCGGTCGAACTCATCCTTGGGCATGTCGGTGAAGACAAAGCCGAATCTGGCGTCCGAGCCGTCGAACTCGGTGATATCCGGGTCGAGATAGACCGTCATCGGGTCCTTCACCCGGCGGATGAAAATCTCCTGGTCGAAGCTCTTGTCGTCCGCATAGTCGGTGGAGATGCGGATGAAGCCGATGCCGCCGCGAACGGCCATGGCGAGCGCGTGCTGATAGGCGCTGTCGGCGTTGGAGATGTACTCGATGTGGCGGATCACGCCGTCGTAGATCTGGGCGCTGTCGTAGCTGGCGCCGTCCCTGAGCGCACGGACCTTGATGCTGATCTTGGACTGGCGGGCGTCGTTGAGGACGTCGAGATTGTGCTGCCTGATCTTGTTGATGGTCAGGCAGGGCTGGTTCGTACGGGCGTTGAGCACGTCCGTGGGCCATTGCCACTGGTTGTAGGCGTCGGCGGCGTCTAGGCGGATGTCTTCCTTGAATCGGCCGCGGAAGGTGGCTTCCCAGCTCTCGCACTTGCGGAACCGCTCGCGAGCCTCCGTGAGGATTTTCGCCTTCTCGGACTCACTACGCTTTGGCGTCGCCATCTTAATCCCTACCGAACCGCTAGAGTATAGCTTATCGGCGGGATTCGTCCACTCTTGGGACTAGTTGCCCATCCAGGCTGTGGCGCCCGCGACCTTGGGCTTCTGGATGAAGGGTTTCGGCCTGTCGCGCTTGAGCGCCGCCTTCCTGCGCAGCCATGCGATCACCACGGCGTCGGCATCATCCGGAGACGATCCAATTCGGTCCTTGATCTCTTCCTTGTCCTCAAGCTTGATCCTGTCGCCCTTGACCGTGTAGCGGGCCGCAGCGAGCTGGGCGGCCATCTTCTGGTCCGGCGGCAGCATGATCTCGTCGCCGTCTTCAGGGTCGAGGGCCTCGCGGAACTGCCAGTACATCTGGGCGCGCAGATTGAGATAGCCCAGCTTGCCGTCCTTGGTCCGCATGGCCGAGCCGGCGGAGAACACGACTGACGCGCATTCCAGGTCGTGAGCGGTCTTCAGGTGCGACTTGACACCTGATCCCCAGCCTCCCGTTCCATCCACCGAGAGATCAGCCCCGTCCTTCTGGGTCTGGAGCATCAGCAGCGCTACATCGGCGGGGCTGCGGCACTCGACGCCCGGTTTCCTGACCATAGGCCCAAACCAGCAATCCTCATGCACCGAGGCGAGCGAGGTGTAATCCAGCCCCCCAAGCGCCACGTCGCCGGCCAGGGCGAGCATCCTGCGTCGCTTGGGGGGCGCGTTCGCCCAGCGCTCCTGCGCCAGCTTGATCCACTCGCTTGGAATGACCTGCCACTCGTGGTCTTCCCGACCCGCGAGGAAGTCCCCTTTGAGGAGCTGGGAACGAAGCGGTTCCGGCATGTTCTGGAGGCGCGAGCGATAGCCGCTGTCCTTCAGGTAGGGATTGTCATCCAAGAGCGCGGGGATGAAGGTGCGGCTTTCGTGGGCGTATTCTTCGCCGTCGATCATCGTGACGCCAGGCCCGTCGACCCAAAGCGTCTCGACGCCCCGGAGGATCGCCCAGCGCAGTTCACCGTCCTTCGCGGGGTTCGGATAGAGAGGGTCGAGCCATGGCGCGAACCATTCCAGCAACCACTCGCCATCGCCCCCGATCGGCGGGTTCGATGCGATCACCACGCGGCAGCGCTGGTCGGGCTTGGCGGACCTGAGCCAGCCCATGACGAACGCGACCTTGGCGGCCGAGAGTTGCGCGCCCTCGTCAAAGCCTATGAAATCGTGGTCCCGGCCCTGCCATGAGAGTTCCGCGCCGGGCTTTTCGAGCGCGCCAAACTCCAGCGTCTTGCCGTCGCGCTTGAGAATCTTGTCCTGGCCGTTCCACCCATCTCGTGACCCGACCATCTCCAGCAAGCGCTCGGTCAGGCCGCGCAGGTCGACATAGGCGCGCCGGAAGATCACCGAGCGCGTTTGCGTGGTCTGGGTGAGGCCTAGCAGTAGGTCCGTCTTGCCGCCCCCCGCTGCCCCGCCATAGAGCAGCAGGTCGGCCTCGGAGAGATAGGCTTCGGTCTGCGGACCCGGGTTGGGGAGCCACTTGGCGTTCAGTTCCGGCGCCAGCAGCTTGTCCAGCTCGGCGAGTTCGCCCGGTTCCATCCGAGCGATCATCGCCTCGAACTCGGCGAGGACGTCAGCCACGCTGCTTCGCGACAAGCGCGGCCATCGCCTTGGCGCGGTCGCGATTGGAATAGGCGACGTCGATAGGCTGATCGCCCTGCGCCGGATCGCCACCCACGAGCGCCATTTTGTCGCCGTAGCGCTTGGGGTCCCACTTCGCCAGGAGCTTCAGTCGCGTCTCAATGCGCAGCTTGGCCCGCTGGACAAATTCGGTGTTGCAGACCTCGCGCTCGTCTTCTCCGACGAACCGAACGTCACCGGACTTGTCGTCGGCGATGTCCAAGCAGTCCATGGCGATCTGATCGAATCCCGCCTCGCGCGCGCGTGCGATGTTGGCGGAAAAGTCGTCGTGAGCAGCCATCCAATCGTAGACCGTTCGATAAGCTGGCATCGCATCGTCACGGCAGATTTGCGCGAGCGGTTCACCCGTGCTCAATCGCGAGCAGATGTCTTCGGCTATCTCTGATGTGTAAGAGGAAGGCCGACCCATTAGACGGCCCTGTCGATGTGCCGATCAAACGTCACTTGGTCGATCACGCCGTTCGCGAGTTGAGCCTCAAGCGTCTTGCGGCTTGGCTGGAAGCGGTCGATCGGCATCGGGTCGGGGATTTTCTCTCTCAGACCGCGAACGCCATAGACATCCGGGTAGACAGCGGCGAGGCCACCCTTCAGGTAGCGCGCTTGGGCGTCGACTTGAGACCAGGCCACGGCGCGCTCACTTCACCGTCTTCAGCTTCTCGCTTCCGCACTTGGGGCAGCGATGGCGGGGTTGGATCTGGTCGTGGCGAGTTTGGGCTGTCCAGTTGCAGGACTCGCAGATGATCTTGGTGGCCATGGTTATGCGCTCAGCCATTGGCTTTTCGAGGGGGCGTGCGTGACGTCGATGAACGCGTCGGTTTCGGGATCGTAGTGCTCGACCTTCAGCCTGCGCATGGAAGATGCTTGCGCCTCCAGAACCTCAATGGTCTCTTCAAGGCTGGCGATCTGCACGTCGAGCTTCGCGATCTGCTTAGCCTGGCGCTCGATTTCCTCACGCGCCTTAAGCCTGGCGGAGCAGAGCGTGCGACGCTCTTCGCCCAGCAGGAGCAGCGGATGAGCCGAGCGCTCCGGTTCCATCACGAACTCTTCAGCGGCTTGCCGCCGTAGGTCTGTTGCGGGGCGTTGGGCTTTCCGGCCGGGGAGGTCTTGAAGTGGGTGACCGGGATCGGCTGGGGCTTGTTGGTGGGCTTCATTTGCGTTTGCCTTTCGCGGCCATGGCCTTGCGGTCCATCTTCTCGTCGGCCTTGGAGCCTTCCCAGGCCTTCATGGAAACGCCAGCCTTCTTGGCTCCGGCCTTGTCCATGCGCTTGTCGGCGGCTGAGCCTTCCCAGCGTTTGGTCATCGGCTTTTTCATCGCTTGCCCTTCAGGATCGAATTGGCTTTCCGGTCGATGGTGGCCTTGGCGGAGGGCGAGAGCTTTCCGGCGTTGACCATCTGATTGGCGCGGGCTTTGGCGTTGGCCGCATGCGACGCGTTTTCGATGGGGAACTTGCGCTCCTTAGGCAGCGCGAACTTCGAGGTGGGAAGCGCGTTGCGCGTCTTTGCGGTGAGCTTGGCCATCACTTCTTCCGCTGTCCGCAGACGCCGGGCTTCCTCTTCTCGTCCTTCGGGATGTTCGTAGGCGAGCTGCCGGCGAACTTGTATGAAGGCAAAGGCTTGGGCTTCTTGGCCATGTCTCGAACGGTAACATAGTACCGTGAGTCCGCCAAGGGGGACGGGGCGTCCCGAGGGTGGAAGGACGCCCCGCTTACTCTACGCGGTACTGCCGGACCAGATTACGCGGTCAGGATGGTGGACCAGTTGGCGGCGGCGGACGAGGTGCCGGTCGCGCTGGCGATGTAGATGCAGGTCTTGCCGGCCGCGAGGGAAACGCCAGTGGCGGTGGCCACGTTGTTCACCGTGTCGATGCCCGAACCATAGACCGTGGTCGATTGGGCCGCGTCGTCGTTGGCGATGATCACCATGGCGCCGGCATAGGACGGCGGCAGTTTCACGCTGTCGGCGTTGGTAGCGACGACGGTCACGGTGTTGTAGCCGTACTCCAGCAGCGTGGCCGAGGTCTGGCCGCCACCGGCCTGGGCCGTGACGCCCAGGTTGACGTTCTGGAACTGGCTGAGCAGCCAGAGCGGGACGGCCAGCGATTGCGGGGCAGAGCCGTTGGGGTCCTGGGTATCGCAGTTCACGACCGAGTTGGCATCGACCGTGGCGATGGTCGCCAGGGTCAGGCCGTTGGTCAGGTAGCCTCCGGAAGCGGTGGCCATGTTGGTATCTCCTAGTTAGCCGGCTTGCCGGGGTTGAAAATGCTCATACGAACGCCTGTCGTTCGGCGAACTGGTGTTGGAGGTAAGCGCCGATAAAGCCGCCGCCTCGGATCTTCACGTCTCGATGGGTCTGGAGGAGCTTGTCACGGGCGTCCTGGGCCTCAAGCGCCCAGGTGGTCGTGGTCGCGAAGACCTGGCGGCCCACCTCGACGGTGACGTCCGAGCCGCCATGGGCTTGCGGAACGGCGTGCGATCGACCTTCCGAATAGCAGCCGTCCCAGCCCCAGGTCTCATAGCGGTCGTAGCCGAAGCGGCTCATCAGCTCGAACGCGACAATGGTGATGCTCACACCCGTCGAGATTGGCTTGCGATCACTCACCTGGTCCCAGGTCGCGAAGTCGTCCACATGCCAGACGATGACGTTGCGGTCCTTCAGGCGATCGAACACCTTCGGATGGCATTTGGAGGCGACGAGATAGGTGGTGTCCTCGGGGATGTAGTCGAGGAAGTCCGCGACGATCTCCTGAGGGTCGCAGGCCGCCCAGAAGGTCGGTACGGCGCCGCGCTCGCCAAACAGCTTCAGGGCGCCGTTGAGGGCCAGCGAGGGGCCGCTCAGGGTGCATTGGCGCGCCGTAGGGCCATTGGCGACGATGGTAATCAGCTCGCCGGGGCGTCGCATCAGATCGGGGATTTCGGGTAGTCCGCGCGCGAGCGCCTTGGCGACGTTGAGCTTCAGCCCCTCGTCTGCCACGGGCGTCCGAACATCGAACTGGATTTCCCCGAAGGCCATCGGCTTAGGCGCCCTTCTGCACGACCCAGGTCGTGGCGTCCTTGGCGACGTAGGTGTTGGCCTTGTCGGCGACCAGCAGGACCGCGGCGTTGGTGGCGGCGGTGCTGAGCTTGTCATTGGTGTTGGGGTAGACCTTCACCCCGACCGTGCCGGGACAGAAGACCTGGAAGCGCTTGCCCGTCGCAGCGGTCGGGAGCTTCACGCCTTGGGTCGAAGCCGTAACGGTCACGATCACCGTGGACTTGGTGATCACGCCCGCATTGCCCTGGGTGGCGCCGGCGGCGGCCAGGATCTGTGGGGTGGTGACGACGAGGCCGTTCTGGGTGAAATCCGTCACGGAGGTCGCGGCGAGCGTCGAAGCGCCAGATGCGCCGAGCGTGGTTACCGTGGTCGCGTTGAGGGTGGACGCGCCAGACACCGCCAGCGTGGAGCTGGAGGCCGCTCCGGTGCCGCCAGTGAGGCCGTTCACGACGTTGATGATGTCGTTGAACCATTCCCCAAGGGGGAGGCGGTAGCCAGTCTGGCGCAGGTTGAGGGCCATCGTCACAATCTCCACAGGCCAGGGCCGCCCATGGACCGCGCCTCGCGGTTAGGATTGGCTCCGATGTGGGTATCATAGTACCGGAAGTGGACGAGTTGGCAACCTTATTCCTACCGTGCCGATGGGGATTTGATCCAAGCCCCAGGCGCCGGACATGGGAGGCTCCTAGTAGTGGCCGTAGAGGGAGGCACCCGGCGGGCGCTTACATTTCCAAGCTGACGGTGAGGCCGTTGAGTTGGCGCGATCCGTTGCCGCCGTACCACGTAGTCGTTCCAGCTCCGCCGCCAAGTTCAAGCGCCTGGATAAAGTGAAATCCGATCTGAGGGAGGAAGGCCTCTGTCGCAACTGCGTTTCCGCCGCCGACAGTATTGGCCGTATCCGCTTGTCCTGCCACACCGGGAGAGGCAGACGTGCTATCAAGAGCAATTCCGGCGGCAGAGAAAGCGGCGGTCGTGTTGGGCGTCAGATATTGGTTGCGCACCCCTGTCACGCTGGATTGTTGGAGGCCATCCACCCAACTGACCCGGTTGGAATTGCTGTTGTTCTGCGCTCGCCAAGTGAAGGTGGAATAGGTCCAACTGGCCGTGGCGTCCCGATTAAGGGCCTGAATCGTCGTTCGATTGTAAGCGTTCCACACCCCAAGAATATTGTTTGTCCCGCCATTTGTCGCGGCAGGTTTGAAGGCCATCCCGGTTTGTCCGTTAGCGGTGCAATAGATTGTCCCCACATAGGTAGCCGTGTTGGCGGCGATGCCGGAGGTCCCCCCGCCGGCTCCATTGGTCAAGGTGATCGAGTTCTTGTTCGTCCAGATGCCGTTAAGCTGCTGTAACTCCGTGGTTCCGGCGCCCGTTCCCCGTGCGGTCGAGGATGTCCAGGCCGGTCCAGCGCCGATCGCAGGTGTTCCCGAATTGCTCCACACATAGAGATCGTAGAGCTTGGCCGAAAGCTGGTTGGATGTATCCAGGCTCATAGTCAGTTGAGTAAAGGCCAACATCGACCATGCCGAGCCTGAGTAGGTGGGGAAATAGCCTCCAGTGTAGGGGGTGTAGTAGACGCTGGCTTGCGCTGTCGCATCGGCGGTCATTACAGGAGTGTTGGAGGTGAGGGTTAGGCGACCTTGAGGTTGGACAATGGTTGCCGCAGCCGCAGCTTGGAAGGTTGGGTCGGCGGAGGCTCCGTTAGAGGTCAGAACCTGGCCAGCTGTTCCCGCAGTCGTCGCTACTGGGGCCGAGCCCGCCTGCCCAATCAGCACCCCGTGGTTGGTAAAGGTGGTCGCTCCGGTGCCTCCATTGGCGACAGGCAGCGTCCCGCTCACATCCGCCGTCAGGCTCACGGCCCCGAACGTGGGCGCACCGGCGGCGTTGCCATGCAGGACCGTGGTGGTGGTTCCCAGACTGCCCAGGGCCGTGACGTCCGCCGAGCCGTTGCCGAGGATCAACGCGTTGGCGGTCAGAGTTCCGGTGTGAGTGACCGTCCCGGCCCCTCCTGAGGCCGAGAGCGTGGTCCCGGTCATAGTGAGGCCAGAGCCGAGCGTGATCTCGGCATAGGCCGCGCCGGAGCCCGTGTTGCCGCTGCCGAGCAGCTTGTCATTCGCCGCGGCGTTGGCGATCTTGGCGAGGGTGACATTGGCGTTGAGGATCTTCGCCGTCGTCACCGCATTGCTGGCGATAGTGGTCACCAGCGTACCCGAGGTCGTCACGTCCCCGGAAAGGTCTCCGTTGGTGATCGACGCGGCGCCAGAGAACTTGGTGAGATTTCCGGAAGCCGGCGAACCCGTGGTCGTGACGGTCCCGGCGGACGAGGCCGCGAAGACGGCGACGATCAGCCGTGTATTGGCCGCAAATCCCGTCGTTCCCGTACCCCCCGAGGTGGAGAGCATCGTGGGGATCGTCCAATAGCTTGTCGAGGTCCCCGGATTGGTATTGGAAGGCGAGCCGCTGACAGCCCAAGTCTGGAAATTGGCCGAGGTATCCGCATCCTGCACGATGATGGTGTCACCGGATGCGATGAAGGCGAGGAACAGATCGATATCCAGGCCATCATCGGTCAGGTGGGACAGCAGCAGCGCCGTGGCGGAGGTCTGAGTGGCGTTATTCCACAGCATGAACCCGTCGCCGGGATATCCCGATGTGGCGGAGACCTTGGCCTTGTACTGCCACAACTGACGGGAAGACCCGCCACCTTCGACCCACAGCACCCAGGCGGAGGTTCCCGTGTCCCAGAAGTACTTCGGAAACCCCAGCACGTCCGACACGCACCAAATCGGCAGCAGGTTGGCGCCTGGTGCGCCTGTGGCGGGAACAGGGGTAAAGGCTAGCCGATCGGCATCCGTCCCGTAAATCAGGTAGCGGTTCAGGGTCGCGTCGGTCATGGAGTGTACGAGATGAAGATGGGTTGTCCGAACCCGTCAGAGACGAAGGTCAGCGGTTCGATGCCGAGCGACAGGGGCACATAGGAGACTCCGCCCCCAGCGGGTGTCGCCCAGGTCCCATCTCCGCGCCAGAAGGTGGTGTCGCTCGCTCCGGTTCCGCTGTTGAGGTTCGCGGTTGGAAGGTTCCCCGTGATCTCAGCCGTACCGAGATCCACCGGACCCAGATCAGTCCAGCCGTCCGTGTTGGTGTGGGGGATGAGATGGGTGGCGGGGATAGGCACGTCAGGGCGTGCTCAGCGTCGGGAGTTCGGATTCGGCGACGAGGGCGCGGCCTGCTATGGACACTAGGTAGGCCACGCTTTCGGACGCCGGGTAGAGGCCCAAGAGGGTGAAGGTCACAGCAGGAACGTCTCGCGCCAACACACCGCTACCGTTGACACTCATGGCGATCCGGTCGGGGGCCATGTTGAGGGCGTAGTTGAAAGTTCCCGACCCAGGACCAGATGCGGTGTCAGACCCGACGTAATCAACTATGGTTAGGGCATCCGTTTGGATTTCCCCTGCATTTTCCGCGGTGTAGGTGGGGTCGTCGTTCATCTCCCATAGCACGCCGGAATCGGTCTGAGCGCCAAGGGTGATGGCGCCGGTTAGGGTGATGCCAGCCGTTGATGCAGTGGTGAAGAAGGCTGCCGCAAGCACCGGGCCAACTCCGGGGTCGAACACAATTCCATTGGAATCAATATCCGTCGCGGGGTTCCATGAGCCCCAGTTCGTGTTCTCGGAAAGGATGTCTGCTACTGTGGCCGGTGATCCCGCCACCTCATACGTCCCCGTCTGGAAGTTGGCGTCGAACAGCAGGCCGGCTGGAGGAGGTCCCCCGCCCCCCGGGCTTAACGCTGCGGCCACGGACGACGATTGACCGCGGAAGAGAGCCATCAGGTGAAGTTTCCGATGCCGATGGCCGACACGTTCGTGCCAGTCGTCAACTTCCAGGCGCCAGAGGTGGATTTGGCGCCGATCTGAACGAAGAACGGGATCAGGGTGGAAACAGAGGTCGCGCCCCCAACGAAAACCGGAATGCTCGTCGCGTTGTCGAGAAGCGTCACCTCGCCAGGCGATGTGGTGGCGGGGATAACCAGAATGCCGGACAGATAGTCTCCGGTCGCGCCCGTGGCCCCAAGGACCTGCGCAGTCTGGCTAGCCGCGACGGTCTCGTATTCGCCGTTGACGAGGCTAAGCAGGCCCTTGAACAGCGAGATCAGGGTGGCCGTCGCCGCTGGGCTGAATACTGCCGCGTCAGCCTTGGCGCCCAAGGCGACGTCAGCTCCATCCGCGACACTGACCGGGCCGCCGTCTCCAGCGCCGCCGACGATGTTCACCGAGCCGTCAGCATTGGGCTTGATCACATGACTGGGGGCGTCTGGGTCGCCAACTGCGACTGCGCCGTGGATACCCGTCGTGGTCATGAACGCCAATCCCTACTGAACCGGTAGGATTATGACGGAAGCGGGGCTTTTATCAAGCGGTTCGTTGGGTCCGTAGGAGGTGCAGCCGATCGCCGGCTGGGCAGTCACAGGTCTCTGTCGCTTCGTCGGAATGGGGCAATGGCCTGGCGCCCGTATCCAGGCACTCGATGCAGTTGACGACGGGTCTGGCTTCGTAGTCGTCGCCGAGCGGCTGGTCCGTCTGAAGGTTGCGAGTGGTGGGGATCATCCTCCAGCACCCAGCTTGGCTTCGGCCTCCACCAGCACCCCAAGCTCCCCGTCCTCGCCCTGGACGATCCAGTCTCCGATCTCCACGGTCTGCTCTCCGTGTCGGGTCTGGATGATGAGGTTGTCGGTCCCGTCGCTGTGGTCCCGGTTCGTGGCCCAGACCTTGCCTTCGACGTTGGCGATGCGAAGCCATTCAGGCCAGGTCCAGAAGGGCTTGGCGCGGGTTTGGGGGGTGATCTGGAAGGGCTGGGTCATGCGGTCTCCAGCATCTTGCGGATCATGGCAGTGAAGACGAGGTGTGGTGTCGGCTCGTCGTCCCGGCTTGGTCCCCAATCGAAGTCTCCACGTCCAGCATCTATCACCTCTTCCGGTAGGGGATGGTCTAGGAGGGCCCGGAGGGCGGCTTTGGCGAGTTTGTCGGCGCCATCTTGGCTAAGCACTGTTCGCAGGACTGAATCTTCACGCCAGACGTTCAAGTCCACTGCGCGCATAGCCCTAGCCATGGCTTCGATTGGTGAAGTTGGGGGGGTCATTTATTGGTCCTCCCGGGGACTTGGCTGGCCTCTGTGGTGGACGAGGGAACCCTACCCTCGCCATCGGCCAAGGCAGTGTTGAGAGCGGCCTGAGCGAGCCGCAAGAACGGCACCCCGAGCGCCCTGGATAGACCCGCGATCATCGCCACAGTAGGATTTCTGGATCGACCCTGCTCGACTTCCCAGACGTGGGATTTGGTGAACCCAGCGACGTCCGCGACTTCTTGCAGACTCATCCGCGCGCTATCCCGCGCCGCCTTGATTTCAGCGCCAAGCGTCCGGACATTGCTCGGCAGCGCGCCGACATCCTCCCGAATGGACGCAGCAAGCTCGTGAAGGAGACGGTTGGTGCGGTCGCTCATCCAACAAAATCCATAGGACACGGACCCCGCGAGCAACCATTCTGCCGACAGTCGATTTCGTCTCGTCCACAACGGGCGCAGCGCCAACGCGGCTCAACATGCTCGGCGTCTGGGATGGCGTGGGCTACTGCACCACGTCCACTCGCTGAACCGTCGTTCTGGTCCCGGGATGAACCCCTGTCCTGCTCGATCATTTCCTCGCCTTTCGGGCTTCTCGCTTATGGCTTGCCTCTACCCGTTTTAGCTGGGCTAGGGCCGGGGGGATCTGAGGGGGGTTCGGGGTCTCAGCCATGGTCAGCTTCCCAGATCAGCGGCTCCGGCTTCTCCGCCAGCGGTTCGCCCGTCTCCAGGTCAACGAGGCTCTCCGGCTCCGGGCCGCAGCAGTCCATGTGGATGAACCCGCCGCCGATGTCGGGCAGGAACTCGTCTCCGGCCTTGAACGCGACCTCGCAGGCGATGCAGGTTTCGTGGGTCTCAGCCATGGTTCACGGCCTCCTTCGGGGTGGTCAGGAGGTGTCGCAGGGCCATGGCGTCCCACCATGCGTTGTGCTGGACAGCGCCGGGGAGCGTAGTCGGGTAGCAGGCGACGTTGTGAACCTCGAACGTCATGTGCGGGTATTCGGTCGAGATCCAGACGCCATCATCTCCGGTTGACAGCGCTTCGCAGAATCTGCCGATATCCACGGGGCTGTCCGCGATGATCGTATGCTCTTCGTCGCCTCCGAGGCTGGAGCGCTCGATGAACTCCCGGATCGCACTGCCCATGTAGTTCGGCCCGCGCAACGTCGCCCAGATATCCGCGTCATGCTGGTCCATCAGGGGCTCCACATTGCGGATGACCCATAGGTCCATGGCGCGGACGCCAGTGCGGTAATGGCAACCCAACCCATCCTCGCTGACCAACGCGAGGCTAAGCAGCGGGCCGCCGTGACCGTCAAACTCAGTGTCGAGATAGTATTTCACGGCTGCTCGCCCTCCTTCAGGGCTGGGGCTGTGGGGTCTGATCTCAATGCTGCTCTCCGCTGGACGCGGCTCTTTTCCTAAGTTCTTCAGGAACCATGAAAATAAGCCGCCAAGCCGCCTTGATCCGCCACCACAAACTAAGGTCGTTCGGGCATATGAAGACACCGCTCACATAGGGATGCTTCTGCGGGCCCCCGAAACTTGGCATCGCGTATGCGTAGCAGTGCGAAATCGTTGCGTTGGAGCCGAGGAAAAATATCGCCTTGGATCTACTCATCGCTGCTCCCCAGCGTCGGAGACCCTGCGGTTCCATTTGTCGACGCCCTCGCTCTCGGTCAGGCCGGATGGCCCGTAGGCGTCGCATGTCTCGCAGTTGCCGTAGAACTGCTGCACGTCGTCGCGGTCAAAGGTGCTGACGATGGATGCTTCGCCGCCGCAGAAGGGGCATGGGTCGATGTTGATAGTCATTGCTCGGTTCCTCGGAATTGTTGACCGGAGAGATCGCTTGCGATCCGCGCAGCAAAGGTGGTGAGGGTGTGGTCCTGGGAGGACATAAGGCTTTCCTGATCTCTCACGCTGCGATCTCCGATTGGCTTTGCGGGGCGAGACAGTTCATGTTCCGTTTCTCCATAGCTTCGCCCTTTCCGCCTTCGGAGAGGACCTTCGCGGGTCTTCCGAAGCTCCTGACGAGGGAGAGGGTCGAAACCCCGCGTACTCAGTCCCCTTCCCCCGAAATGGGGCCGATTTCGTTGTCCCCGAAATCGTCGCCGGAGCGTTTTCAAGGCCGCTCCCACAAAACGCGCGGTCGGTCGTCATCCAATGACGCGCGCCTGTGTTCATCACCGATTGCGGGGTATGCCCGCACCCGAAGGCCTGCCGATGGAATGGGCTCACCAGAGCGGCAGCTTTTTGTTTCGGCCCTTTGGGAGAGGCCGCAAACTCGTGAGGACACATCAAAGGTCTTGACCTCCTGGCCGGTACAGTATTTACTGCACTAGCCTTAATCAGCGATCGAGACCCGGAGCGCGGACTGTCCCACAGACGCGCTCCAACTCGTTGATTCTAGCGGCTTTCCCCTCCCCGATCGACTCGGATGTTCTCGGAAAGTTCCGGTTTCGGCGTTTTCTCCACCATCTTTTTCATTCCGGTGAAGCCGTGTGTCTTTAGGATCGCACCCACTTCGCGCAGGTGCTTGATCGCGATGTCGGTGCGGACGAGAAGCGTCGTTCCTTCGACCCGGCATGGATCTAGATAGGACCGGCAGAACGCCTCGCCCTTGTAGGCGGCGACCTGATCGCGGGCCGCTGCGTTCTCGAACTTGACGGCGAATAGCGGCGTTTGCTGCATCGGCGCCCAGTGCTCCAGACGCCCGGCGCGCAGTAGCACTTGCAGGCCAGGTCCTCCCGTGCGGGCGATGTCCTTGCAGTCGCGCAGATAGGTGCGCAGACGGCAAAGCAGGTCTTCCTGGCCGTTCAGACGCTTGGCCTCGCGGTCCCATAGGGTCTCTACCGTGGCCTTCTTCTCGCTGCGCTGACGCATGGTGTCTGGCAGGGCGCTCCAGGCCGTAGCAAAGGTGCTGGGCTCGATCTCGGCGATGGGGCGGCGGAGCTGGACGACGTTGGTCATCCGGCGACCCTTTCCTCGTCCGCGGCGCGCTGGGCGCGGAACAGCTTCGCCCGCCGGATGCCACTCAGAATCGTGCTATGGTCCCGGTCAAAATAGCGGCCGATCTGAGGGAGGCTGATGCCGCCCGTATCGTAGATCCGCGCCCAGCATTCGAACCTGGACCAGGAAAGCCAGCGATCCCGCCCACGACCGCGCAATTCCTCGATCGTGTAGCCGGTCTCCTCCGAAACCTGGGCCGTTAGTTCGCGCATGACGGCTGCGAGCGGAACGACTGGCGTCGTGTTCCCTGCGAGAAGGCCGGACGTAGGACCTTGCCGCAACGCCCCGGCGATGTTCGCAAGCGTCTTGGCGGCCGGTTCATTGCCCATCAGGTGGGCCAGCATTCCACTGTCGATAGCAATCCGCATCTTCAGGGACTCGATGCTGTCGTGGTCGCTCATGCCGTTTGCTCCGGCTTGTGGATCATGGTGGCGGGGATGGCGATCCAAAGCGCCGCGACGCGGGACTGAAGATCCAGAATGGCTTGGTCGCAGTCGGTGCGGCCGGCGGCGGAGAGTCGGTATCCGCTGCGCCAGTTGTGCTCTATGGCGTCTTCCGGCATGGCCTTGCGCAGGGCGCAGAGATAGACCCCGACCGCGCTCATCGAGATATTGGCTTGCTCGGAAAGCCGGTGCGTTGGGATATAGGTCGGATGGCGGGTGTGCCGTAGGACCGCAGCGATGCGCCCAGCGCCCAGCTTGACCCCGAACCATTCGGCAAGCGCTCGGGCTTCCATCTTGTCGATCGGGGGGCTCATGCGGCCATCCCCGCCAAGACGCTGAGCGAATCTTCTTCAGCAAGCCGTCGCGCGAGCGCCATGACAATCTGCCGATCAGGATAGGACATCGAGAGTAGGAGAGCCTGTAGAGCGAGCACGGTGTCGGCCTTCGGCCCTGCATTCCCCGGCCCTATGGCGGTCTCTGGTGTGAGATCGCCGAAGACGCACTCCAGCGTCGTGAAGCGGGCTCCACACTCCGAGCACTTACGGCGGCGGCGAACGCCGTTCAGGATCTCGCTATGACGGCTGTCGATAACACCAGCAGGCGCTTTGCAATCCGGACAGTTCATGCCGCCCTCGCGATGTCGCTGACGGCCTCGATCTGTGCTACGATGCAGCCGCCCTCGACAGGGCCTTCGTCGGACCAGCCGATGCGGATTTCCTGGGCCAGGTGATCGTCCTCGATCAGACCCATGGTGGTCAGCAAATCGCAGACTGGTTTCAGCAGATTGTCGAGGTCGCGGCGGCGGTTGTCTGGCCGAGTGGCGATCACGGTCAGCCGGTAGCGTCCGGCGACGGGCTTTGGGCGCTGCATCCGGGTCGAGAGCGCCGCGATGCTGAGCCATTGACGATACTCGGCGGACTTGAGCGTCTTGCCGTTGACGTTGCGCCAGATCCGATTGGCGGAGGGCGGCCAGGGAATGTTGAGCGTGGTCATCACGCCGATCCCTTGAGGCAATCGACGACAAACCGAGCCCGTTCCTCTTGGATGTAACGGACCTTGGCGTGATCAGAACGAGCGGCTGCGATACGGCGATCGAAGTCGGCCTGGGCTTCTCTCCAGGCTTTAAGGCCAGGGGGTGTGGGCTTGGGGAATAGACGGTGTAGGAAGGAGATCATGCGGCGTCCTCGAACAGGTCGCCGGTCTTTTCACAGCCGACGCACATCGGTCGGAACGCCAAGACCTTGGGCTCACGGGGCGGCTTAGCAGGCCGAGGCGGCCGATCTTCCCAGCCCCAGTTATGCCCCGCGGCGCGCACCTCGGCCTCTAGCCGGTCCAAGCGGTCAGCCGTCTCTGGGCACACGATCCGCACCAGGGCCTTCTCACCGGCATGGGCGAACGCACCGCAGAGGCATTCCCCGCTCATGCCGAGCATCTTGGAAACCGGGCTGCGCGGAAGATCGTGCTTCGCGATGTAGTCCATGAACCAGGACTTGGGTTGCCAGTAGAGGGGGTTGACCCACATCTGCGAGCCGACGAAGTTCACTTCGTTGCCGCCGTAGCCCATGCGCCGCTGGCTCTCATCCTGACGGATGCCAGTCGCGATCATCACCTTTTCGCGGGAGTACTTGCGCCTCCGGCTAGCGACGACCTTGCGGATCGCTCGCTCCTTGAGCTGCCGGTACATCTTGTAGTGCACGGCAGGACCGGGGAAGCCGTAGGCCCGCACGAGCGCGTCATAGTCGATGCCGCAATCTTCCTTGGCGCGCATCTCCGTGAGCGGCCAGCTAAAGGCGGCACAGGTCTCGCGGACATGCCTTCGGGTCGCCTCGATCCCGATGCCGGTGTTGATGTGGAGGATTTCACAGCCGGGGACGTTGGCCATCATCCAGTGGGCCGTAGCCAGACTGTCGTCGCCCCCGGAGTAACCGGCGAAGATGGCAACCGGTTTGAACGACAGCGCCTTAGCGATAATCTCTTCCGGCCCAGGCTGCGGACCAGGGAACATCTCAAGCTGACGCGGCTTCACTTCCCCCTCCCCTTGATCTTATCGAGCCGTGCTTTCGCCCACTCGCCGAGAAGCAGTCCCAGCGCGCTCAGGCCGTGTCCCAGCGTCGTCAGAAGGATCGACAGCCCGACCAGCAGCCAAAGGCCACCAGCCACCGACCAGCGCCCCAAGGCGCTCAGCGTGCTCTGCATGGACGCGTCTTTCTCGGAGGATGAATTGGTCAACGGCGTGGCCGATGACATCGGCTAGGATCGGAAGCGCAACAGACCAGCCGCCCTGCTTGAAGACCCATTCTAGGGTCGTGAGCGACGTGCGCCCGGCGACGATGCTGCGGGCCGCGTCCAGCGTCAGGTCGAACTCACGCGCGACATATTTCGCGGTGTTGCTCGGCCAGCGACGGCGGCAATAGTCGGCCAGAGCATCCCGAAGGCCCCTGTCAAGCCCTAAGGTGTGTTGTGTACCCGATTTGGGTTGCCGGATTTCCACGACCGCTCCTGTCAAGTTTGCACCTGACAGACGGAGGGTTCACGACAATGGAGGGCTGGAACGCTGGACAATTCGAGGCGGCTCGCAGGGCTTTGGGAGCGTGCGAAGCGGCCATTGACGAGCGAACCAAGAAGGCGTTGGCGCGCCTGGCTTGGATCTACCTGCTCGGAGCTTGTGGAATGGGGAGAGAGGGCGCGGGAGAGATCACCGCGCCCTCCCCGCGCGCCGGGGTGAGGCGCGCTCAGTCGACCCTGGGGGGCTCGTTTCGGGCCGACTGATGGGAAATGTGTGATGCCCCCGTGCATGGAACTAGGCCGCTCGGAGGTTGCAGTTCACAACGCCGGGAGCCGCCTTAGCGACCTGGGCTTGCAGCTTGACGGCCTGCACTTGTGCGCGCTCACTCGCGCCACAGGCGAAAACGCGGCTCGGGGGCGACGCGCTGGAGCTGACGGTGTCCGTCAGTATCGTCGTGCCTTGGGTGATGGACGTGCTTGCGTCTCGGGAGCCGGCGATGGTCGCCGCGATAGTGTTGGTGGTGCCGGATGCGGCGCGGCCAGCAGATATAGAGCGGTGCGCGAAGAGATTGCGGCGCACCATCCGGCGGCTGGAGGGGGGGCTATACGAGCCCTCGGCGCCAAGCGTGGAGCTGATCCGGTCGATCTGTCGCGCCTGCGCGCGCTGCAAGGGCGTCTGAGACATCAGGCCGCCACTTTGGTTTTCGAGGCGACGAACTCCGCTACGATCGGCAGCTTCAGTTCGCCCTCCATGCGCATCGCGAGTTTCAGCGACACGAACCGATGACCGCGCTCGATGTCGCCGATGTAGCCGGGGGAAACGCCGAGGGCCTTGGCGAAGGTGGCTTGCGTGAAGCCG
>Ga0310811_10000408_pt1 | contig 58733 bp, 50 predicted proteins | sample YCmetagenome_FD_207642 | JGI IMG/M metagenome (GOLD analysis project Ga0310811, IMG submission 207642) | Soil microbial communities from experimental microcosm in Duke University, North Carolina, United States - YC | ecosystem: Engineered > Artificial ecosystem > Soil microcosm > Unclassified ... | reverse complement strand
GAGTGCGCCGGGAATCGTGCGCGAAGCGACGAAAGCCGCGCTGGCGGCGTTCGACGAGGGCGCCGCGGACGACGGCCTTCTCAAGGCGCTGCTGAAGCACTTCGCCGTCCCCGACGCACCCTCCCTCGCCCGCGCCGTAAACGACGACGCGACGCCCGAGAACTGGGGACCGGCCGCCCCGGCTGTCTTTCGTGCCGCCGACGCGGGCTCTCCGCTCGCGCTCGGCGTCATCGGCGAGGCCGCTCGGTCTCTCAGCGAGCTCGTCACGCGCCTCGTCACGCGGGGCGCTGTCGGCGATACGGTAGTCGCCGCAGGCAGCGTCATCGTCCACCAACCCCGCCTCGCGGATCGCTTCCGTGCGCACCTCGCGCGTGCGCATCCCGGTCTGGAAATCCGGATCCTCGAAGTGCCACCGGTCACGGGCGCGATCGCGCTGGCCCGGGCACGAGCTCAGGTTGCAGCAGCCTCCGGCGCGGTCGCCGGGACCGCGCGTCAGGGCCGGAGCAATGTATCAGGCCGTGGTTCTAATCCGAATATCCAGACATAGCCCGCGGCGGTTAGGTGTGCCCATGGACGTTGTCGACGGTGGGTGGGGTTGATCGATGACGAAGGCCTCCGGTGCGGTGGAGGTGTGGAGCGGGCTGTTAACGCAATCAAGAACCGGGCGTCGAGAAGATCCTTTCTGATCCGCCGCCCCGCTTTCCTGGAGGATGCCGGCCACTTCGCCGGACTTCGTCCTCGGATCAGCATGTGCGCGCTCACAGAATTGTTTTCGTTCATCTTGACGAAACAGCAATCGCGAGCAAGGATGTGCGTCGCAGCCCTCGCTCACACATACCCCACGAAGTCCGTCAGGTTCTTGATCCATGAATTGTTAGCGCTAACATTTGTGGACCTCGGCAGCTTCGTGCCTCCGGCGCCGCCGACGGTGTCGGCGCCGGACGCCCGCGGGCGAATCCCATCCATCCAAGAGGAACAACGGAGTTCACATGATCAGTCGACAAGCAGAGCACCGGCTCCGACAGCGGCTCATGGCGGCGTCGGGGGCGGTCGCCGTCGCCGCGGCCCTCGCCGTCGGCAACGCGGCGACCTCGCAGGCCGCGGCCCAGGGGCCGTGCGACATCTACGCGTCCGGCGGCACGCCGTGTGTGGCGGCGCATTCGACGACGCGGGCGCTGTACGCGGCGTACAGCGGGAACCTGTACCAGGTGCGCCGTTCCTCGGACAACACCACGGTTAACATCGGGGTGACCTCGGCCGGCGGATACGCCAACGCGGCGGCGCAGGACTCGTTCTGCTCGGGCACGTCGTGCGTGATCACGGAGATCTACGACCAGTCCGGCCACGGCAACAACCTCACCGACGCTCCCGGCGGCGGTGCCGCGTCGGGCCCGGACGGCCTGGCGAACGCCACCGCCGCGCCCACCACCCTCAACGGCCACGAGGCCTACGGGGTCTACATCGCGGCCGGTGACGGGTACCGCGACGACGCCACGAGTGGGATCGCAACCGGGGACAACCCGGAGAGCGAGTACGCGGTGCTCGACGGCACCCACTACAACGGCGGCTGCTGCTTCGACTACGGCAACGCCGAGACGAACAACAACGACGATGGCAACGGCACCATGGAGGCCATCTACTTCGGCAACATCAAGGTCTGGGGCTATGGCAGCGGCAACGGCCCGTGGATCATGGCGGACATGGAGAACGGGCTGTACTCCGGGGCGAACGCGGGTTACAACGCGAACGACCCGACCACGAACTACCGCTACACGACCGCCATGATCGAGGGCGGCGCCAACCAGTGGGCGATCCTCGGCGGCAACGCCCAGTCCGGCAGCCTGACCACCGACTACAGCGGCGCGCGTCCGAACGTCTCGGGCTACAACCCGATGAAGAAGCAGGGCGCGATCATCCTCGGCATCGGCGGGGACAACTCCAAGGGCGCCAGCGGCACCTTCTACGAGGGCGTGATGACCAGCGGCTACGCCTCCGCCTCCACCGAAGCCGCCGTCCAGGCGAACATCGTCGCCGCCGGATACGGCTCCGGAAGCACCGGCACCGGCGGCGGCGCGTCCGGTGAGATCCACGCGACGGCTTCCGGCCGGTGCCTCGACGACCCGAACGGCTCCTCGACCGGCGGCACCCAGGTGCAGATCTACGACTGCTGGGGCGGCGCCCCGCAGGTCTGGACCCACACGTCCTCCGGTCAGCTGACGGTCACCAACAACGGCGTCACCGACTGCCTCGACGCCAACGGCTCAGGCACGACCAATGGCACTCAGGTGATCATCTGGCCCTGCAACGGCCAGGCCAACCAGCAGTGGAGCGTCAACTCCAACGGCACCATCACCGGTGTCCAATCGGGCCTCTGCCTGGATGTCGAAGGGGGCGCCACCGCCAACGGCACGCTCATCCAGCTCTACACCTGCTGGGGCGGCTCCAACCAGCAATGGACTGTCGGCTAGCAGTTCAACGGCGGTGCGGCGGGTCCTGGCTTCGTGGGCGCGCCGCACCGCGCTGTTCCGTCGTGAAGAGCATGTAGTTCATGTGGAGTGAATTCCCGTGGGTGGCCTTCGACCAGCTGGTCACCAGGCGGCCGGCGTCCACTACATCGACCGGGGGGTGCGCTCCACGCCCCGATTAGCCGGAGCCGGTCAGTCGCGTGCGAAGCGGGTACGGTACTGGGACGGGCTGAGCCCGGTTCGGCGCCGCATCTGGGCGCGGAGGTTGGCGGTGGTGCCGAGTCCGCTGCGATGCGCGACCATCTCGAGCGGATCGCTTCCTTGTTCGAGGAGGCGACGTGCCAGGTCGACCCGTTCCGCGGTGAGCCATGCGAGCGGCGTGGTGCCCAGCTCGGCGCGGAACCGGCGGTGCAGCGTGGTCGGGCTGAGGTGAGCGTGATGCGCGAGGTCTGCGACGGACAGCGGCGAATCGAGCCGGGCCCTGGCCCAGTCGAGGGTCAGTGACAGCGCGGCCTGGCCGGGGGCGGCGACGGGCTGCTCGACGAACTGCTGCTGCCCGCCGTCGCGGAAGGCGGAGAACACCAGTCGGCGGCTGACGAAGTTCGCGATCTGCGCCCCGTGGTCGAGGCGGACGATGTGCAGGGCCAGGTCCAGCGCCGCGGCGCTTCCGGCGGACGTCAGGATGTCGCCGTCATCCACGAACAGCACGTCCGGCCGGAGGTCGACTTTCGGATGGCGGCGTCGGAAGTAGTCGGCGAGCTGCCAGTGCACCGCGGCCGGGCGCCCGTCGAGCAGTCCTGCCTCGGCGAGCGTGAAGGCGCCGGTACACAGGCCGACCAGCCGGGCGCCTCGCCGGTGAGCGCGCTGAATGGCCTTGATGACTCTCGGATGCGTGGGTGTGTCGGTGTCGGGCCGGTTGGGCACGACGACGGTGTGCGCGTCGTCGAGCTCGCCGAGGTCGCCGGCGCTGCCAATGGTGAACATCCCGTCGCGTACGGCCACGCGGTGCCTCGGGGTCACGACCCGGAACCGGTAGAGCTCGCGGCCGATCTCAGAACGCCGCCGTGCGCCGAAGACCTCGCAGGCGCAGGCCAGCTCGAACGGGTTGGAGCCCTCGTCGGCGATGAGTACGACGCGCCGCGGATCGTGGTAGGAATCTTGCTGCACATGGTATTTCTAGCACTGTCGGCGCTTCGCTCTCGCGGGCAGGATCGGCACATGGAGAAGATGAACCTCGCGCGTGAAGCCGCGCAGTTGACCGAGTTCTGGAGCCAGCGGGTGATCGCGAGCGGCAACGGCAACCTGTTCAAGGTCGCCAAGGGGATCGGCTCGACCAACTGGCACAGCCATGACGACCAGGACGAGACATTCCTCGTCATCGAGGGCCGGATCACGATCCAGATGCGAGACGGTGACGTCGAGCTCGGGCCGGGCGACCTTTTCGTCATCCCGCGCGGCACCGAGCACTGTCCCGTCGCCCCCGAGGAGGCACGGTTCCTCCTGGTCGGCCCTGAGGTGACCTCGAACGCAGCCGGGGGCAAGCCCGACTGGAGCTACGCTGCGGGCACGAGCCCCGAGGACGCGTCCTAGTTTTTCCAGATCGCGTGGCCCCTGCCTACTGGCGGACCCCGGACCCCGGACCCCGGAATTCGGACCCCGGACCCCGGAATTCGGGGTCCGCCGGCCGCAGGGCACCGGGGCGTGCAGAACATATCCTGAACTGGTCAGTTCGGGATCAAATGGTGGGCGAGACTTTCCGAACCATCGACGCATCGGCGAGGAAGCGCCGTGTGGCGGGCAAGAAGCAGTCGCTCGGCTTACAGCGCCTGCGCCTGCGCGCCGCGTTGAGATCGGGCCGGCTGATCGGCGAGGACGCCGAAGCCTGCGCCGTGCACGCCGCGGCCGTGAACCGGTCTCTCGCCGTCATGAGCAGGGCCGGGGAGAGTCCGTCGCAGCTCCTGGCCATCGTGGGCGTGACCGTTGACGCGGTCAGGTCGGAGTCGAGGCCGGCGGCCTCCTCGAGGTAGAAAGTATCTGGGGAGGTTGTCGATCCGGCCTCGGCGCCGTTCGTCGAAGGAGTGCAAGGGGCTCACCAGGAGCCTCCGCCCACAGATCGGAGTATGGACATGTCCAAGTACCTGGTGCTCATCTATGAGGACGAGACCGCCTACGCCACCGGCGACGCCGCCCTGTTCCAGCGGGTCATGGATGCGCACAACAAGTTCGGCGCGGACAACAAGGACGCCATCGTCGGCGGCGAGGCGCTGCAGCCCACGCCCACGGCGACGAGCATCCGCGGCGGCGTGGTGACCGACGGGGCGTTCGCGGAGACGAAGGAGGCGCTCGGCGGGTATTACCTGATCGAGGCCGCTGACCTGGACGCCGCGCTGGCCATCGCCAAGCAGGTCCCGGCCGAGTTCGGCGGGGTCGAGGTGCGTCCACTCATGGTGTTCGACCAGCAGTGACGGGTTCCGACTCGAGGGGCGCCGGGCCGCGGGCGGGCGGCGCCCCCGATCGGTCGGCGACCGCGGTCGCCGAGGCCGTCGCGGCCGCGCACCGCCGCGAGTGGGGTTTCGTCCTCGCCGCGACGGCGCGCGTCACCCGCGACCTCGACCTCGCCGAGGAGTGCGTCCAGGACGCCTACGCGAAGGCCCTGACCGCGTGGGCCGAGTCCGGCGTCCCCGAACGGCCGGCGGCCTGGCTGACCACCGTGGCCCGCAACCGCGCCCTCGACCTTCTACGGCGCGAGGCCGCGCTCCGCAGCCGCCTCCCCCTGCTCGTCGTCGACGCTCCCGAACCCGAGCACGACATCCCCGATGAGCGGCTCCGCCTGATCTTCACCTGTTGCCACCCTGCCCTTGCACTCGAAGCGCAGGTCGCTCTCACCCTGCGGTTGCTCTGCGGCCTCACCACGGCTGAGGTCGCGCGCGCGTTCCTGGTCAGCGAGCCGACCATGGCGGCGCGCATCACACGCGCCAAGAAGAAGATCACCGGAGCGGGCATCCCTTACCGTGTCCCCGATTCCGAGGACTTGCCGCAACGCGTGGAGGCGGTGCTGACGGTCGTCGACCTGGTCTTCACCACCGGCCACACCGCCCCGAGCGGCGCCGACCTGGTCCGCGCCGACCTGGTAGGCCGCGCCCTGGGTCTGGCCCGCATGCTCAGGGCTCTGCTTCCCGGCGACGCCGGGGTCGCCGGCCTGCTGGCCCACATCCTGCTCACAGACGCCCGCCGCGCAACGCGGGTCGACGCCCGGGGGCGCCTGGTGCTGCTCAAGGACCAGGACCGCGGTCTCTGGGACCGCGAAGCCATCGCCCAGGGCCGCGCCCTGGTCCGCGAAGCCCTGCGTCGCCGTCCGCCGACTCGCTTCGCGCTGATGGCGGCGATCGCCGCCGTTCATGACGAGGCGCCGTCGTGGGAGGAGACTGATTGGCGCGAGATCGTCGGCCTCTACGATGTCCTGCTGCGCTACCACCCGTCCCCGATCGCCGCGCTCAACCGCGCGGTCGCGGTGAGCTTCGCCGAAGGCGCCGAGGCCGGCTTGGCCGAGCTCGACGAGCTTGTGCTGGAACCGCAGCTCGCCTCCTACGGCTACGTCGGCGCGGCGCGCGGCGACATGCTCGCCCGCCTCGGCCGCCGCGACGAAGCCCGCGTCGCGTACGAGGAAGCCCTGCTGTTCACCGCGAACGAGGTCGAGCGCGAGTTCCTCGCGGCACGCGTCGCCGATCTTTAGAGCCTGTCGTCTTTCCAGTCATGCCGTCTTGGCTGGGTCTGAATCGTGGGTCGGGTGTGCGAGACGCTGTGAGGATCTGCGGTGCTGAGGTGACGGATCGTGGATGAGCCTGCCGCTTGAGATCCCCACCAGCGCGGTACACCTGGTTCCGTGCTCGAAGACGACGGGTTGTCAGCGGTTCGTGCTTGAATGCCGACGGTGGCGCCGTCAGTCGTCAACGGCCACGCGTCCGCGCCGGCGACTCGCTGAGGAAACGCCGCTCGCCGTGGACATCGAGCGCGGCGAGCGCCTTGCCGAGATCGCCGCTCTCGATCGCCGCAAGCAGGTCCTCGTGCCGCCGAACGCCCACCGCGCGGTCCGCGGCCGACTCCTCCTGCGACAGGTTCACGCTCATCAGCAGCTGCATCTGGTTCATCAGGGTTTCATACGCACCGGTGAGCCGTCCGTTGTTCCCGAGCGCGACGAGCGCCACGTGGAAGCGGCGGTTCGCCTCGACGTAACTCGCGTGGTCACCCGAGGCCGCGGCGGACTTCATGCCGGTCATCGCCTCCCGCAGAGCCTCCAGCTTGCCGGCGTCGTCGACCGGCATCGCGAGGCTCAGCGCGAACCGGTCCAACGCGGACCGCAGCGAGTAGATCTCCCAGACGTCGGCTTCGGTGAAGGTGACGGCCCGTACGCCTCGGCGGGGCAACCGCTCCAGAAGCCCCTGCTGAACGAGCACCTGCATCGCTTCGCGAATCGGCGGACGGCTGATGCCCAGTTTCTCGGTCAGCCACTCCTCGCGCACCGACTCACCCGGCCTGATCGCGCCGGCGAGCATCAGTTCGCGAATCTTGCCGACCGCGAGGTCGACGAGGCTGGGCTGCTCGATCCGGTCGACCTGGCGGGTCTGCTGCGGTTCGGTCATGCCCTGGTTCGCTTGACCGCTGCGGTGATGGGATTGCCGTCCGGTACGCCCATGTGTGAGTTGCGCTCGCCGGCCGAAAGGAAGGCCGTCGGCTCGCCGGTCACCCCGAAGACCGGTGCGGCGCCCAGCGCGTTCGCCATGTGACGGGCCTGGCCTTGCCAGCTGCCACGGATCGCCGCGTTGATTCGCTCGCTGTCTGCCGCATCCCGCGTGATTGCGCGTCCGACGCGCAGGCTGCCGGCCGACTGGTCGCTGTTGGCCGGCACCAGAACCGCACGCACCTTCTTCTCGCCTCCTGATGATGTGGCCGCCGCTTCCGAGAGCAGGCTCCCGTCGCTGCGAATCCTATCGTCGGACGGGGTACGGCGATCTATTCCGGGGCGGTGGGGGAGGGGTGCGTCGCACGCTGACGGGCCTGAACCGCGACGTCGGACGAGGCAACACGAACGAAACAATTTTGTAGACAATAGTTTGTAGTTGCAAGTGGGCCCTGGGCCCGCGTCGAACTGTTCTTGCGTATCGGGAGACGAGCATGGTAGCGAGACCGGGCAACGGCTCCGTGAGCACCCGGATCCGGCCGCTCCACGGCCGGCGACCGTCACGATGACCGCCGTCACCGTGGCGGCGCCGGGGCTCAGGCGGGTCATATCAGGGATCGACTGGTACCTCATCGCGATCCTCCTCACCGTCGCGACCGCGAGCGCCCTGCCGGCACGCGGCGCGATCGTGCCGTTGGTCGGCCATCTCACGCAGGCGGCGATCGCACTGCTGTTCTTCCTCTACGGCGCCCGGCTCTCGACGCGGGCCGCCTGGGAGGGCCTGCGCAGCTGGCGGCTCCATCTCACCGTCTTCGCCGCGACTTTCGGGCTGTTCCCGCTCATCGGGTTCGCCCTCCGGTTCCTCGGAACGGGCGTGCTGCCGCCGTCGCTGTATTTCGGAGTCATGTTCATGTGCCTCCTGCCGTCGACCGTGCAGTCCTCCATCGCGTTCACCTCGATCGCTCGCGGCAACGTGCCCGCAGCGATCTGTTCGGCCTCGTTCTCGAATCTGGCGGGCATCGTCGTCACGCCTGCCTTGGCCGCGCTGTTCCTCGGTTCGTCGGCGGACTTCTCGCTCGGATCGGTGCTGCGTATCGCCGTCCAGATTCTGCTGCCCTTCGTGCTCGGGCAGTTCGCCCAGCGCTGGATCGGCCCGCTCCTGCGGCAGAGGAAGCGCGTGGTCGGAGTCGTCGACCGCGGCTCGGTGCTGCTCGTGGTCTACTCGGCGTTCAGCGCCGGGGTGGTCGGGGGAGTCTGGCACCAGGTCACCCCGATCCGGCTGGCCTCCCTGCTGGCGGTGGACGCCGCGATCCTCGCGACCGTGCTCATCACGACGGGTTACGTCTCCGGCAGGCTGGGATTCAGCACCGCGGACCGGATAGTGATCGTCTTCTGCGGCTCGAAGAAGAGCATCGCGACCGGCATTCCGTTGGCCGCAGTCTTGTTCGCGCACAGCGACGTGAGCCTGATCGTGCTTCCCGCGATGTTGTTCCATCAGATCCAGCTCATCGTCTGTGCGATCCTGTCCCGCCGTTACGCGCGGCGCGCGGGCGACTGAAGCCGGTTCCCTGTGACGCTCCGGGCAGGCTGGGAAATCCCCGGCGCCCGCCGACGCAGCGCCGACGCAGCGCTGATGCAGTTGCGCGTTCGCTCAAGCGGCCACGCGGGAGAGCGCCTGAACCGCCACCCGGTCGGACATGGACCCAGCCGCGGGCCGTGGGGCCGGCTCTCCATGGGAGTGGACCGGGCGGCCGTGAGGGGGACCGCAGGATGCACAGGCTCAGGCTGAACGGCGCCGGCGGGAGCGGGTGACCCTCAAGCGGCCGGTGCCGCTCCCGAAGACGCGTGCGGACAGTGCTCCGAGGTGTGCGGCCATGGCCTCGCCTGCCTCTTCGCCCCGTCCGTCGGCGATGGCCCACAGGATCGCCCGGTGTTCGGCCACCTGCTGCGTCCTGATCGCCGGATCCCGGACGACGATGCCGTTCATCAGCAGCCAGAGCGGGTGCTTGCCGGTCCCCAGGAGTTGGCCGATCAGCCCGGCCAGGAGCGGATTGCCGCAGGTTTGGGCCAGTTCGAGGTGGAAGTCGAAGTTGAGGGCGAGGTATCGGTCGATGCTGTCCTGCGAGGATCCGAGGCCGGCCCGTTCCGCGTCGTCGACCAGCGCCGACAACCGTTCCACGTCGGCCCTGCTGATCTCCTGCGCGCAGTGTCGCGCCACCGCGGGTTCGAGTAGCCCTCGTACCTCCACCAGATGGCGCGGCGAGGTGCCGGCCAGGGGAGGCTGCGATTCGGTCTGGATGCCTGCTCCGGTCAGGAAATACCCGGACCCGGGCCGGACCTGGATCACCCCGCCCAATTCCAGGGCGAACAACGCCTCCCGTACCGTCGATCGGCTGACCCCGAACTGCTCAGCGAGTGCCCGCTCGTTCGGCAGCCGGTCGCCTACGGTGAGATTGCCGACCGCGACCGCCTTCAGCACCTCTTCGGCGACCACGAGGTAACGCCGCCGCTCGCTGCTGCTCCCCGGTTCCGACATCTCCATTCCGAGATACATTACATTCCCTCACAGCGCTGCGGCAGGGACCCGGCCGCAGGCCCGGGTCGGGGACGACCCCCAGCGCCGCGCTCACCGGCACCCCGGCCGGCCGCGACGCACCCCGCGCGCATCACACCGGATGCACGACCCGCGTCCAGGCGGGCTGGGGGCGCCCGAACGTCTCGATCGGCCGGCCCGGGATCGACGACGTCGAAGGGTGCCCGGTTCGCCGAAGAGCCGGACCAGCCAGGGGCCGGCGACCTCGCCGGCGAACATGCCGCGTCGCATGTCGCCGAGCGAGTCCCGGGCGCCCTGTCAGCCGAGTCAGCCGGAAACGGCCTCGAGCTCCACACCGAGGCTGGACTGGTCCTTCACCCGAACAGCCTCAGCGGCACCATGCAGCCGACCACCCAGTTCGGCTGGTCCACGATCTCGTGGATGCGCAGCTCGGCGATGATGCCGAGCAGCGCGTACGCCTCGTGTTCCGGCAGATCGAGCGCACGGGCGAGCGCGACGGATGCCTGCGCGCTCGCCGACCGCGCGGCCTCCCACAGATCCGGGCCCACGCCGAGAAAGCTGCGGTACCGCTCCTCGAGCCTGGCCGGGGACGGGGTGTCGATCACGGGTGCGGCCAGCCCGGCGCCCTTGACCAGGTCCACCTTGATCAGTACGTCCGCCTCGCATTCGATCGCGGTCCCGTTCAGCTCGCCGTCGCCCTGCAGGGCGTGTACGTCGCCGAGCGAGAGGAGGCCGCCCTCGGCGAACACCGGCAGCAGGACGCGGCTGCCCTTCTGGGTGTACTTGACGTCGATGTTGCCGCCCGCCACCGTCGGCACGGTCGACGCGTGCCGGCCGGGCTGTTCCGGTGCCACCCCGATCACGCCGATCATCGGCTGGAGGTCGAACCGGTGCCCGCCGCCGATGTCCACGTGGTCGCCCTCGACGTCCCAGATCTTCAGGTACGCCTCCGGGTAGCGGTCGACGAGCAGGCCGAAGTTCGGCAGGATGCCCGACCAGCCCCACCCGGCCAGGGAGATGTCCAGGACCTCCACGGCGATCGCGTCCCCGGGCTGGGCACCCTCGACGAAGATGGGCCCGGTCAGCGGGTCCATCAGGCTGAAGTTCAGCCCGCGCAGTTCATCCGCGGTCGTCTTCGGCGTGATCTGGCCGTTCGAGCCGTCGCGCAGTTCGAGGCTGACCTCGGTTCCCGGTGCCACGACCAGCTCGGCCGGGATTGCTCGGTCGAAGACGTGGTGGGCGGTCTCGCGGCCGAGGTGACTATTCAACTTCAGCGACATTGAGCTGCTCCAGATTCAGTGATTCAGCGAGTCGGACGGAAAGGCCGGTGCGCCGGCGGTGCCATAGTGAGAGCGGCAGCACGACGAGGAAGTACGCCAGGACGACGTAGGGGAAGTAGACCACCGGTGCGGCCGGCAGCGGGTACACACTGCTGTACAGCACCCATCCGATCAGGAGGAGGCCGACCGCCGGCAGCACCAGCGCGAGGACCTTTCGTTCGCGCAGGTCGGCGCGTCCATAGGCGGCCAGCGAGGCGATCACCACCAGGCCGTAGGCGATCAGGGCGCCGAAGGCCCCCAGGCCGCTCAGGTCGCCGAGTACGTTCGACGGTGTGCCGAACAGCAGGACGCCGACGCCCAGCAGCGAGACGCCCAGCGCGAAGACGACGTAGACCGCGGCACGCGGGGTGTTGGACCGGGGGTGGACCCCGGAGAGCTTCCGCGGAGCGTACCCGTCACGGGACAAGGCGAAGACGATCCGCGCGCAGCCGTTCACCGCGGCCACCGCGCAGGCGAAGAAGCTGATCGCGGCACCCGCGTTGATCACGGCTGAGAATGTGGTGCCGCTGAACCTCAGGGCCAGGGTGTTCATCGGCGCGGGATCGCTGCTGAACGCGCTCACCTCGCCGGCGCTCAAGCCGAAGCCGACCGTCTGGCTGTAGGCGGCGAAGACGAAGAACAGCCCCCCGACCAGTGCGCTGAAGATGACGGCCAGCGGGACCATCCGCTTAGGGTCCTTCGACTCCTCACCGAGCGTGGCCGCACCCTCGAAGCCGAGGAAGCTGGTGAAGCCGAACACCAGCGCGTGGGCGATTCCGACCACCCCGTTGCCGTTGAGCAGGAACGGCTTCGCCACGGTGCCCGCGGTGATGTGTGAATGGCCGATGATGAGGACGCTCACCACGATGATCAGCAGCATGCTGACGCCTTCGAGGATGAGCATCATGCGCACCGAGATCTGTACGTTGTTCATCGCGAACCAGAGCACGACGGCCGCCCCGACCAGCGCGGGAACGCCCCAGGGAACGTCGAGGCCGGTCGACTGCTGGATGGCGAGGGCGGCGAACTCGCCCGTCCCGGCGAGCAGCGCGGCGGACAACAGCGCGTAGGTGAAGACCAGGCCCCAGCCGGCGACGACCCCGGGCGTCGGTCCCAGCACGTCCTTGATCAGCCCGTATGCGGAACCGGCATGGGCGTACTTCCGGGCGAGTCGGCCGAAGCTGGACCCGATGATCAGCACGCCGATCAGTGAGATCACGAACGCCAGCGGCACGTTGTAACCCGCTGCCTGGGCCAGGAACGGCGTGACGAACACCATGGCCGTGGTCGGCGCCATCAGCGCGACCGACATCGCCACCGTCTCCGGCAGATTCAACAGTCTGGTGAATTGCGTCTGTGTCATCTTCGAGCCAGCTTCTCTCTGCGGCGGGGGCCGGTGATGGGCGGGGCGGGCTACCCACGCTACGGAGCGGCGATTTCAGGCCAATGTCTCGATCATCAACCCGCAGTGACGTAGGCGGTCAGACCAATTCGCGGCCCGACGACCCGCCGGGCCGAGGTCAGGAGCGTGTCCGCGGCACGCCGCGGGCATGACTGGCGTGCAACTGGTCCGACCAATCGGCGTGAGGCATGAGGGGGTACCTTGGCGCGCGTGGAAGCGATCAAGGCTGTCGAGCGATCTCTGCGGGTAGTCGAGGAACGGGAGCGGGTGGTGCGCGCTTGGGCTCATCTGAACCCGGATCGGGCCCGTGCCGAAGCGGTGGAGGCGGACCGTCGCGGCGGCGGACCCCTGCGCGGCCTCGTCCTGGGTGTCAAGGACATCTTCGACACCTCGGATCAGCCGACCGAGTGCGGCACTGCGATCTTCGCCGGTCGCCGTCCGCGGGCGGATGCTTCGGCGGTCGCCTTACTCCGAGCGGCCGGCGCGGTGTGCCTCGGCAAGACCGTCACGTCGGAGCTGGCCTTCTTCCACCCCGGACCCACCACGAATCCGCATCGGGCCACGCACACTCCGGGTGGTTCATCGATGGGCTCGGCTGCCGCGGTGGCCTGCGGCATGGCCGATATCGCCCTCGGCACCCAGACGGCTGCCTCAGTGATCCGGCCGGCGAGTTACTGCGGCGTGTACGGGTTCAAGCCGACCTTCGGGAACGTCTCGATCGCCGGCGTCAAACCCTTCGCGCCTTCGCTGGACACCGTCGGCTGGTTCGCCCGTACTCCCGAACTCCTCGACCTCGTCCGGGTCTGCCTGACCGGCCGACCGCCCATGACCCCACTGGCGAGCCCGCCCCGCATCGGCGTGCTGCGCACCGAGCAGTGGCGGGAGTCCGCGCCGGAGACCCGGGCGGCGGTGACCGACTTGGCGGGCCGTCTCCGGACGGCCGGCGCCCCGGTATGCGATGTCGCCCAGCCAGACTTCCTCGACGCTCTCGCCGACGATCACCCGATCGTCATGGCGTATGAGGCGGCGCGCGCGCTGGCCTGGGAGCACCGCGCCCACCGCGATCGGCTCTCTCCCCAGCTCCGGGATCTCCTGGACTCGGGCAAGGCGACCGACCCTCGGGAGTATGACCGGGCCAGGGCCCGTCGCGATGTCGCCCGCACCCGCGAAGCGGAGCTTTTTCGCGACGCCGACGTGCTGATCACCCCGGCCGTCGCCGGCGAAGCCCCCGAGGGCCTGGCGTCCACCGGTGACCCGCGGTTCGCCCGGTTGTGGACGCTGCTCGGCCTGCCCAGCATCAGCATTCCGGTGGCGACCGGCCCGACCGGCCTCCCGGTCGGCGTCCAGCTGATTGCCCGTACCGGCCGAGACGCCGCTCTCCTGGCCACCGCTGTCTGGGCGGGGTTGTGAGGGTGGCGGGGGAGCGCTGACGGTGCTGCCCGAGTCGCTGGGCGACGTTACCGCGCTTACCACCCTGACCATAGGGAGAGCTGTCAGACAACACAGTCTTCAGCGAGAGCGAGATCGCGACGGACTGCCTCCTGTGCGTGCGAGAGGCTGATCGGCACGCTGCGGCGCGTTGCGCTTGGCTCGGAGCGCGATTACCTTCGGGTCGTCATGTTGATCTGCCTCACCGCGACGTAGCCCGGTGCGCTGACGGTGGCGGCAGTCTGCGTTGTCGGATGAGAACGGCGGCGATCGTCGACATCGCAATCGCCGCGCCCCACGTCCGTCACATTTCAAGCTCGTGACGGTAATTCAGCTCTCTTCCTCACAAGTCGCTGTGCTCTGCCATGGACAGAGTGAAGCACGATGGTGCCTGGACAACGCGAGGATATATCCTGCAGCAGGCTCACACCCGCCGCTCAACAGCGGCCGAAGCGTCCCCCTGGATCTTTGCGCGGCCAGAGTCGATCTTGTCGCCCTTCCAGAATGGAGCACTCACCGATGAGCCTCGATGCGCGGTCCGGCTCGAGATCGACCGTGCGGGGCGTTCTCGTCGCGTCGGCGAGCTGTGCACTCGCGTGCTTGGCGGGGTGCGCCTCCTCCAACCCCACAGCTCATGCGTCGCAGGGCACATCGGGGCCGAGCGCCAGCGCCGCGCAGACCGGCGGCCTCGCCCAGGCGAACCCGTTCTTCCTCCCCGCCTCGACCTTCCGTGCTCCCACTGGCGCTTTGCCCCGCCTCGCGAGCGTGCCCTCGGCTACCGCCAGCCTGCCGTGGCTTCTGGTCGCGCGAGACCAGGTCAGCGGGAAGCTCACCATCGAAGTCGTCCGCGGTGGCTGCGCCGAAGCTGCGGAAGGGTACGTTGCGTCCGGCACCCCGATCGAAGTCGTCCTGACAGTCATCGCCGGAATCCAACACACCCAGGCCTGCGAAGCAACCCGCACCTACTCGCTCTACACCCTCACTCTGCCGACATCCGATGCGAACAAAACCCTTGAGCACGGCACGATCCACGACTGGCAGTAGCTGGGGCCGGAGGCTGCCCAGGCCGGTAGCGAAGCGTTCAACGCGGTAGTGCCGAGATGAAGAGACCCTTCGCGTCCGTTCGATCGGCCGGTGGTAGGAGCTTTGAACGCTCCGGCCTCAGCTGTCGTCGGCGGCCCACGCTGGTCCGGTCCCGGACTGTCGTGTGTCACCAAACGCCTGAGCCTTCGCGGTTACCAGAAGAGTGCTGTTCACGGCCGTGATCGCGGACTCGCTGCCGAGGCGTTCCGTGCGGGCCCACTGCCAGACCTGACGGCAGATCAGTCGGACCCTTGACGCAGACATCGGATGTGTTAACTTTCGTCGAAGGTTCCGCATCTCGTTGTGATCGTTGCCGTCTTGTTCGAGGGGAGCACCATGCGCAGAGGGAAATCCGCCGCGCTCGTGATCGCGTGCGCCGTACTGTCAGCTCTCGCCGTTCCGGTCCCATCGGTCTCTGCCGTCGCGGCGCAGACGCTTTACGCCGCCCCCGATGGTCGCGGCGCGGCCTGCACCCAGGATCAGCCGTGCTCGATCGAGGGCGCCCAGACCAGGGTCAGGGCCCTTACCCACGCCATGACCGCCGATCTGGTGGTGCAGCTCGCCGACGGCACTTATCGGCTGACGGAGCCGCTCACGTTCACCGCGGCGGACTCCGGAACCGCCGGACACCAGGTGATCTGGCGGGCGGCGCCCGGCGCTCACCCGGTGCTGAGCGGGGGCCGCCAAGTCACCGGCTGGCAGCTGGTCGACCCGGCCAGCGGACTGTGGTCCGCGCCGGTGACCGGATCGACCCGCCAGCTGTACATCAACGGGACGCGCGTACCGGTCGCCCAGGGTGCGCCGCCGGTGGAGCTCACCCAGAGCAAGACCGGATTCGTCGCCGCCGACGCGACCTACGCCGGCTGGCGCGATCCGGCCGGCATCGAATTCGTCTTCACCGGTGGCAACGGTGCCTGGACGCAGAGCCGCTGCCGGGTGGCGAGCATCGACGGTACGCAGATCACCATGCAGCAGCCGTGCTGGAACAACATCACCGCCCGGCCGATGCCGCAAGTGCAGGTCGCGGCCGGCTCGAACTTCCCTGACCTGTCCACGACCGCGACCCCGGACCGCATCGAGGACGCGTACGAGCTGCTGCACCCCGGACAGTGGTACCTGGACACGACGCAGCACCGGCTGTTCTACATGGCCACTCCCGGCCAGAACCTCACGCGGGACGACGTCGAGATGCCGGTGCTCCAGACGCTCGTCAGCGGCGCGGGAACGCTCGACCAGCCGGTGCACGACATCACTCTGAGCGGCTTGACCTTCGCCTACTCGACTTGGCTGGATCCCAGCGGTCCCAACGGTTTCTCCGAGGTGCAAGCCAACCTGCGGATCGTCGGCGATCAGCAGGCCGAGCCGACAGGCACGTGCACTTACACCGTTCCGGCCGGAACCTGTCCGTTCGGCTCCTACAACCAGGAACCCGCCGCGGTGACTTGGCGCGCGGCGCACAACGTGACCATCGAGTCCAGCGCCTTCACCCATCTCGGCGCGGCCGGGCTCGCCTTCGCGTACGGAAGCCAGCACAACGTGATACAGGGCAATGAGCTGACCGACATCTCAGGCATCGGCGTCGAGCTCGGCAGCAGCAACGACCCGCACCCCTCCGATGTCGGCGCCGACAACCGCGAGATCAATCTGGGCAACACCATAGAGGACAACTACATCCACGACATCGGTGCCGATTACGCCGGTGCCGACGGCATCCTGTTGTTCTTCACGCAGCAGACCACTGTCATGCACAACGACATCTGGGACGTTCCGTGGGACGGCATCGACAGCGGAGCCGTGGCCGGGCATCTGGACAGCCCTGATCATCCGGACCTCACCACGAACATCAACTCGGACAACACCATCGCCGACAACCTCATCTACGACTTCCACGCGGTGCTTTCCGACGGGGGAGCCATCTACCTGGAAGGCCACCAGGGTCAGACCGTTCTCAACGCCGACGGCAGCATCAACGAGGACGCGAGCTTCCAGCACGGCACGATGGTCACCGGCAACGTCGTGTTCGATGACCTGCACGGCGGACTCACCCTTTACGACGACATCGGCAGCGAGTGGATCACCTGGCAGGACAATGTCGAATTCGGGAACGGCGCCGGCAACGGCGGCTGCCTGCCCATCGGGCACATCCGGTTCGTCGACAACTACCACGCCGATCAGATCGCGGTTTGGCCCTGCGGACAGACTCCGACCGACCTCCAGTACTCGGGCAACATCCAATTGCCGCTGCACGTCGCGCCATCCGACATGCCCGCCGGCATCCTGAGCGCCGCCGGACTGCAGCCGCAGTTCCAGTATCTGGCCGCGTCGTCCGCGCCCGTCGTCACCAGGGTCAGCCCGCGTACCGACCCGTCGAGCACACCGACCGAGGTGCTCATCACCGGGAACGGTTTCACACCGGGCAGCGCTGTGTCGTTCGGCGGCGTCCCGGCCACCACGGCCACGGTGCTCTCGCCCGCCTTCATCTTCGCGACCGTCCCTGCCGGCGCTGAGGTCGCGGAAGCGACGGTGCGCACGGCCGCCGGTTCCGCGTCCGGTCCGTCCGGCCTGCCTTTGCAGGCCGTCACCGCGGACTCGATGGACGATGAGGCGTACTGGAACACCAGCTTCACGCCGTACAACGTGGTCGACGACAACCTCAATACGTTCTGGTCCTCGGCCGCCACTGCGATGCCGCACTGGATTCAGGTCCAATTCAGCCATCCGATCACGATCAGCAAGGTGATCGTGAAGACGCGCCGCCTGAACTCGATGACGATCACCAGCGCGACGGCCAGCGTGTCAGTCAACGGCGCCGCCCTTCAGCAGATCGGCTCGGCCACCGACAATACGGCACAGGACATCCCGTTCACGCTGCCGTCGCCGACCCCTGTGGACGCGGTGCGGATCCAGGTGAACGCGGAGACCGTCAACGGCAGCAGCCGACTGAACGCCGACATCGCCGAGATCGATTTCTATGACGCCGACGGCAACCTGATCGGAAACCCTTCCCTGGTGCGGTGATGGTGGCCACAGGCGGCCCCCGCCGTCTCCGGCGGGGGCCAGGACGGACTGACCGTCCGCGAGCGGCGCCCCGCCGCCGCCTGAGGCGTTCCGCGTGACGCGATGAGCGGGCTTGGTCAGGCTTCCGCGGTGGCCCGGCGCCGCAATTCGGTCTCGATTTGCTCGAGGCTACGGCCTTTGGTCTCGGGTATGAACTTGGCGGTGAAGGCGAAGAGCGCAGCGCACAGGGCCGCGTAAAGCCAGAAGGTCCCACCTGTGCCGAAGTCTTGCAGCAGGATCAGGAAGGTCAGCGAGACGACGAAGTTCATGCCCCAGTTGGAGAAGAGGGTCACGCTCATCGCGGTCCCGCGCACTCGCAACGGATAGATCTCCGACGGGATGATGAACACCACCACATCGAGGCTTGCGCCGACTGCCGCGATGTAGAGGGCCACACAGCCGAATGCGATGAGGCCGGTGGTCGGGGACAGGCCGCAGATGCTGATCGTCAGTGCCAGCGTCACGAGCGCCACGGTCATGATCACCACGCCCGTCATCAGCAGGCGACGTCGGCCGACCCGGTCGACGAGTGCCATCCCGACGAGCGTCGTCATCATGTTGATCACGCCGATGCCCACGGTGGCCAAGATGGCCGCGGAGGAACCGAGTCCGGCGTGGGTGAAGATCGTCGGCGCATAGTAGATCACGGTGTTCACGCCGCTGGCCTGCCCGAGGATCTGCAAGCCGATACCGGCGACGAGAGAGGGGAGGATCCAGCGCTGCCCGAGTTCGCTCAGGCGCACGACTCCGTCCTGGCACATCTGCCGGATCTCGGCGATCTCGTCCTCGACGGCGTCGGCGGGCCGGATCCGGGTCAGTACCTCGCGCGCCCGGATCTCACAGCCGTGTGTGATCAGCCAGCGGGGACTTTCGGGGAGGAAGAGCATGCCAGTGCCGAGCGCGACGGCGGGCGCGATACCGACGGCGAACATCGCCCGCCAGTCCTGGGAAGAGGAGAACGCGTAGTCGACTCCGTAGGCGGCCACGATTCCGATCGTGATCAGCAACTGGTTGACCGCCACCAGTCGGCCGCGCGCCGCCGGGGGCGCGACCTCGGCGATGAAGACGGGTACGAGGGCGGAGGCGGCGCCGATCGCGAGGCCGAGCACGACGCGTGCGGCGGCGAGTGCGGCCGGTGATGTCGCGGTGGCGGCGAGGACTGCTCCGAGGGCGAACACGCCCGCGGCGGCGATGATGGCGACACGTCGGCCGAAGCGGTCGGCAACCCGTCCCGAGCCCAGTGCCCCGATCATCGCGCCGATCAAGATCGCACTGACCGCGAAGCCCGCGGCCGCGTTGGACAGGTGGAACTCCGATGTGACGAACGGCAGCGCGCCGGAGATGACGCCGGTGTCGTAGCCGAAAAGGAATCCACCGAGAGCGACGACGATGGTGAAGGCGGCCAGGATGCCGGATGGCCCCTTGTCGCGGCGCGGCGCGTCGGCGGGCGGGTGCGTCACGATGCCTCGCCTCCCTCTTGGACCTGGAGGATCAATCGGATCCGACCAATAGTGGAGTGTCTAGCCCGGAGTTTCAATGGGTTCCGGACTCGGTCGGGAATCCACCGGCCTGCGCAGTCGCGGCTAGAATGGGCGGGCACCCGTGACCGGGAGCGGGACGATCCGCACTGCGGAGTCATCTGCGCCACGGAACGCCGGACGATGGGGACGTCGTCTCTCGGATCCGAGACGCCGGAACATCGAGGCACCATGAGCCGTTGGCGCGTCGGCGTGGACGTGGGCGGAACCAAGATCGCAGCGGGGCTGGTCGGTTCGAACGGGCGCATCCACGCGCAACTGGCCCTGCCCACGCCCGCCGCTGAGGGGGCGCAGGCAGTGCTGGACGAGGTCTGCCGGGCGGTGCGGGAACTGCGCGCCCGGCTCCGCGAGCCGGACGAGGTGACCGGCGTCGGGATCGGCACCGGTGGCGTCGTCGATCACCGCCGAGGCGTGATCGTCTCCGCCACCGGGCTGCTGCGCGACTGGGCCGGCACCCACGTCGCCGACGAATTGCGTGACCGGCTGGGGCTGGCGATCTCCGTCGACAACGACGGCAATGCCCTCGCTCTGGGCGAACACCGCTTCGGAGCCGGTCGAGGCTACGCTGATGTGCTCTACGTCGCCGTGGGCACCGGCATCGGCGGCGGACTCGTGATCGGCGGGCGGCTGCGCCGCGGCGCCCACCACACTGCGGGGGAGCTGGGGCACCTGCCGGTTCCCGGCGCGGAGCGGCGATCGTGCAGCTGCGGTGGTCACGGGCACATCGAAGCGCTCGCCTCGGGCCCTGCCATCACAGCTGCATATCGACGGCGCAGCGCAAACCGACAGGCCGGCGACCTGCGGGTGGTCGCTTCCCAGGCGGGCGCCGGTGACCTCGACGCCATCGAGGCAATCGGCGACGCGGCCACCGCCCTCGGCAAGGTTCTGGCGGGACTCGTCAACACGATCGATCCCGAAGCCGTCGTCCTCGGCGGCGGCGTCGCCCGACTCGGCCCGGTTCTGTGGACGCCACTCACGGCCGCGTTCCGCGCCGGCGCCCTTCCCCCGACGGCGCAGACCCCGTTGCTGCCGGCCAAGCTCGGCCCTCAGGCGGCGATCGTGGGCGCCGCGAGCCTCGTCTCGAGACCTGAGCGCATCTCGCCGACCGCGCGGACCGGAGTCCACAGGAGCACAGTCGACTCGGAACGGCGTCCCGAGCCCTGAAGCGCCGCAGTCCTGCGGCCGGCGCCGAGGCACCGGCGACGGGGCTGCGCGGCACGGGCGGCCGCGGTCATTCCGCGTCAGCGGCCGCTGGAGCCGACGGTCGCGAACGATAGACCGTCAGGTCGTAGAAATAGCGGTCGCCGCGGTAGAGGCTGCGGCAGTATTCGATCCGACGGCCGCTGGCGTCGAAGCCGACGCGGCGCACTTCCAGAGCAGGAGAGAATTCGGCCGCCTCGAGCAGCCGGGCCGCCTCCGCTTCCAGCACGGTCGCGTGGACGGTCTGCTCTGCGCGCTCGAGCCTGATGCGGAACCGGGAGGCGAGCAGCTCGTAGAGCGAGCCCTCGATGGCCGTGTCGAACAGGCCGCCGGCGAGGTTCGCCGGGAGGTAGCTGTCCTCGATGCACATGGGCGTCTGATCCGCGGTGCGCACCCGGCGCACATGGATGACCTCGTCTCGCGGGCTCAGCCCGAGCGAGAACCCGACGCTCGGCCCGGCGTGCTTGCGCTGCACGAGGACGTCCCGCGATCCGGGGCTCAGCCCGCGGGCGCGCATGTCCTCGCTGAACGAGGTCAGCTCCAGTGACTTGCCGATACGCGGCTCGCTCACGAAGGTGCCCGACCCCTGCTTGCGGTAGACCCGGCCCTCGGATTCCAGTCGGCTGAGCACCTGCCTGACGGTCAGCCTGGAGACCGAGAACTGCTCGGTCAGCTCGCGTTCGGTCGGCAGCTTCTCGTGGGGCTCCAGCGCCTCGCCGATGAGAGCGAGCACGTGCGTGTACAGCGCTTCGGACTTCGTCACGCGGACACCGTCCCGGGTGCGCGCGCGGCGAGGATCCTCGTCCGCCGTGGTCGGGTCTTCTGCTCAGGACATGGACAGCACACGACATCGATCCTAGCAGTGGTAAGTACCAAGGCTCGCAAAGTGGTAAGTACCAATTATGACAACCGTGGGTCGATCTCGTAAAGGCTAGCGGGAACATGGCTGAACGTCTTGTTCGGTGAGCCAGATTGGGCTATACAAGTTTCGCATCGGCTCGATGCCGCCCTTCACCGCCGAGGAGAGACATGACCGTCAGAAAATCCCGTCACCGCCGCGCCGCGACCGCGCTCGCCGCGAGCGCCGTCGGGCTCGCCCTTGCCATATCCGGATGCAGCGCGGGCGGCTCCGGGTCCGGGTCCGGGAAGACCACCATCACGTTCTCGTACCTGTGGACGGGCAACGAGGCCGCAGCGCTGCAGCAGATCGTCGCGGACTTCAACAAGAGCCAGTCGCAGATCACGGTCGACGCGGTTTCGAACCCGGACCAGACCAAGCAGCTCTCCTCCATGGCGAGCATGAACGGCTCGTTCGACGTGTCCGACTCGTACGGCTCCAATGTGGGCTCTTGGGCGTCCAAGGGCATCCTCGAACCGCTGGGCGGTTACGGCATCGACACGAGCGACTTCATCCCCTCCGTCCTGGCGCAGGACGAGTACCAGGGGAAGCTCTACGCGATCCCCATCGCCACCCAGGAATACAAGCTGCTCTACAACAAGACGCTCTTCGCCCAGGCCGGCATCACCTCACCGCCCACCACCATGGACGAGTTCGCGCAGGACATCGCCAAGACGACGAAGACCACGGCGGGCGGCACGATCACGCAGCTCGGACTGGGCACCTCCTCGGCGTACGACCTGCTCTCCACACTCGCCTACGTCTTCGGCGGCCAGTGGGATACGGACGGCAAGCCGAGCCCGACGAACGCGGGCAACATCGCGGCCATGAACTGGTACAAGACGAACGTGCTCGACAAGTACGGGGCGTCGAACATCGCCAAGTTCGAATCGGGCTACGGGGAGTACATGACGGCGCAGGACCCGTTCTACACCGGCAAGATCGCGATGACGCTCGATGGCGAGTGGCAGTCCGCCAACATCGCGAAGACCGCGCCGAACCTCAAATGGGGAGTCGCCGACATCCCCGCCGCCAGCCCTGCTCTCGCGAATGCGACGCAGACCTACAGCAGCATGTTCTTCATCCCGGTCAACTCCAAGCACAAGCAGGCCGCGGCGACATTCCTCAAGTACTTGACCGGTCCGCAGGCGATGCTCTCGTTCACCAAGGCGATCGGCAACCTGCCGGCCCGTACATCGCTGCTCGACGCCAAGGCCTACAACTCGCTGCCCGGTTTCGACGTCTGGCTCCAGGGCCTGAAGAGCAAGAACCTGTTCGCCTTCGCCCCGAGCACGTATGCGACGCAGTACCAGGCGGACCTGACCACCGCCTTCAGCGACTTCGTACTCGGCACCCAGAGCGCGCAGGCTGCCATGGCGTCCGTCGGGCAGAAGGCCGCCAGTTATGGCCAGTGACGTCTCCGCGGCCGGAAGCCGCCGGACGGCGAGACACGAGCGCCGGGCCCTTTGGAAGGGCCTGGCCTTCGCCTCACCGTTCCTGCTCGGCTTCGTGGTCTTCATCGCGTACCCGATGGTCGCCTCCGGCTACTACAGCTTCACCGACTTCAACCTCTTCCAGTCGCCCACCTGGGTCGGGCTGGCGAACTACCGGCACATGTTCAGCGACTCGACGTTCTGGCAGGCGTTGTGGAACACGCTGTTCATGACGGCCGTCGGGGTGCCGCTGACGATCATCATCGGGCTGGCGGGCGCGCATGTGCTCAACTTCCCGATCAAGGGCCAGCCGATCTACCGCGCACTGGTGTACGTGCCGGTGATCGTGCCGATCGTCGTCGGCAGCTACCTGTGGCGCTGGATGCTGAACTCGCAGTACGGCTACGTCGACAGGCTCCTGCAGTTGCTCGGCCTGCCGCAGCCGGCCTGGCTGACGGAGCCGGCGTGGGGAAAGCCCGCGATCCTGCTGATCGCCCTGTGGACGATCGGCAGCACGCTGCTCATCTACCTCGCCGCGATCCGGGACGTTCCACAAGAACTCTACGAGGCCGCGCAGCTGGACGGCGCGGGCTCATGGCGGCGATTCGTCAACATCACCTGGCCGCGACTGACGCCGGTCACCCTCTTCCAGATCATCGTGGTGATGATCTCCTACCTGCAGATCTTCACACAGCCGTATCTGCTGACCCAGGCGAACGCCGTGGGCAACGGCGCGGCTGCCAGCGGCGGGGCGGGCAACTCCATGCTCAGCCTCTCGATGTACCTGTTCGAGAACGCGTTCAGCTTTCTCAAGATGGGTTATGCCTCCGCGATGGCCTGGGTGCTGTTCGTCCTGACCCTTCTGATCACACTCATACTCCTGTGGTCTTCCAAGTTGTGGGTGCACTATGACAACAACGATTGATCCGGGCGCCCGTGTGCGGCAACGTCGCGCGACGAACCCGCGAGCCGGCCGCACCGCTCGCACGCGGCGCGGTGCGGCGCGGTGGACGGTCCAACGCGTCCTGCTGGTCGCGCTGATCCTCGCATTCTTCTTCCCCTTCCTCGTCATGCTGACCACGGCGTTCAAGACTCCGGCCGACATCTTCCACGCGCCGCCGACGCTGTGGCCCCGGCACTGGACGCTGGCGAACTTCGCTTCGGCGATCAAGGCGATCCCGTTCTGGCTCTACCTCGGCAACACGTTGCTGATCGCCGCCATCAGCGTGATCGGGGTACTCATCTCGGCACCGCTGGTCGCCTACTCCCTCTCCAAGATCCGCTGGCGGGGACGCAACAGCCTGCTCGTCGTCGTGCTGGCGACAATGATGCTGCCTCCGCAGGTGACGATGATCCCGATCTACCTGCTGTGGAACAAGGTCGGGCTCTCGAACGGCATGGTGCCGCTGGTGGTCCCCACCTTCCTCGGCGTTCCATTCCTGGTCTACCTGATCCGGCAGTTCCTGATCGCCGTACCCGACGAACTTCTCGAGGCGGCCCGGATGGACGGCGCCCACGAGTTGCGCATCTACTGGTCGGTCGTCCTTCCGATCGCCCGACCGGCCCTGGTGACGTCCGCGGTCTTCCAGTTCGTCTGGGCCTGGACCGACTTCATGAACCCGCTGATCTACCTGGGCGACTCGGGCAAGTACACACTCTCCCTCGGCCTGTACTCCTTCTTCTCCCAGGAAGGCGTCAACTGGGGCCCGCTCATGGCGGCCTGTGTCCTGTTCACCCTGCCCGCTTTCGCGATCTTCATCGTCGCGCAGCGCTACTTCATCAGCGGGGTCGCCGCAGGAGCGCTGAAGTGACGCGGTGACCGCGACGGGACACAGGTCCAGGCGCGAGCCGCGGCCCTGTCCCGTGCCATGGGCCACGGAGGAGAACGGAACGGAACGGATCGGGATGCCAGTCACCCGTGCGGCCGACTATGACAGGCCACTGCTAGCCATCGATGCCGGTCAAACCGGCATCCGGATGCGATACACGAGCCCCGACGGAATCGAGGAAACGGAAGTAGCGGGAATCGACGCGGCAACGGAGGGGCAACAGCAGATCGAACGGGTGCTCCTCGACGCCGCCGCCCGTCGCGGATGGCGCCCAGCGACCGTCTCGATCGGCCTCACCGGGCTGGTGAGCGCCGAAGCCCGTGCGGACGACCTGCTGCGCTCCTGGCGCATCGCAGGAGTCTCACGTGTCTTGATCGCACACGACAGCGTGACCGGCTATCTCGCGGCCCTCGGATTCGATCCGGGCGTGGTGGTCGCGGCCGGCACCGGTGTCGTCGTCCTCGCGGCCGGGCCGCACGGCGTGGCTCGAGTCGACGGTTGGGGCCATCTGCTCGGCGACGCGGGCGGCGGGTACTGGCTCGGCCGGGCGGGACTCGACGCCGCGTTGCGGCAGCACGACGGCCGCGGACCCGCGACCGCGCTGACCCCTGACGCTGTGGAGGCGTTCGGCTCAATCGACGGCCTGACTTCGCGTGTGCAGGAGCGCCCGGACCGCGTCCGCGCCATCGCGTCGTTCGCCCGCTACGTGCTGCGACGCGCCTCTGAAGGCGACGTGGCAGCCCTGAGCATTGCCGATGACGGCGCACGTGAGCTCGCTCGCTCGGCGATCGTGGCACTGGAGCGCGCTGGGCTGGGTCCGGGCGATCCGGCGACGGTGTCGTGGACCGGCTCCCTGCTCAACGGCAGCGGCGTATACCGCGCCCGGCTGCAGGAGCATCTGGCGCTGCACCGCGGTTCCTGCTGTCTTGTCCCGCCGCGCTCGGTTCCGCTCGACGGCTGTGCCCGGCTCCACGCCGTACCCGAAAGCCACCCTCTGCGGGGCTTCATCGCATCGGCGGCGATATCGCCGCAGGAAGGGAAACTCGCATGACCAGCGACCCGATCGCCGATCTCAAGGGCCGCCTCGTCGTCTCGTGCCAGGCCCCCGACGACAGCCCACTGCGATGCACCGCGATCATGGCGGCGATGGCCCGCGCCGCCGAGCGCGGCGGCGCGCACGGCATCCGCGCAGAGGGTGCGGCAGACGTCGCCGCGATCGTCGCGGCGGTCGACCTTCCGGTGATCGGCATCAAGAAGATCCGCGGCCGAACCTACGATCGGGTTTTCATCACTCCCGGCTTCGACGATGCGGCTGAGATCGCCGCGGCAGGAGCACAGATCATCGCGCTCGACGGCACGCCCCGCGACCGCGAAGGGCCGGACGACCTGCCAGTTCTCGTTCGGCGCCTGCATGAAGAGCTGGGGGTGCTCGTCATGGCGGATGTGGACTGCGTTGCGTCGGGCCGCTTCGCCGCAGACGCCGGCGCCGACCTCGTCAGCACGACGCTCAGCGGTTACACAGGCAATGAACCGACCCCTGACGAGCCAGACATTGCCCTCATTGAGGCTCTCGCCGCAGTGCTTTCGGTACCCGTGGTAGCAGAAGGGAGGATCTGGAGCCGCGAACACGTCGCTGCGGCGTTCTCCGCGGGCGCGCATGCGGCCGTCGTCGGGTCCGCTATCACGAACGTGGTGCTCTCGACGCGGCGCCTGGTGGGCGGGCTGCCGAGCTGAACCCATATATCAGTGTTAGATGAACCGAGGCGAACATCATCGGCGCAGCGCCTGCGCCGGCCAGGAGCGCGGCGGGCCGGCGCAGGCGTCACGTCTGGAGTCAGGATGCGATCATGAACTCATCGACGGCGAGTGGGCGATCGACGATGCGGACGTCGCCGATGTAGCCGTGGAAGATCTGGTTGATGCCTCCGTCGTTTCGTATCCGCCGAGGGCCCAGGGGGCTCGATGGTGTAGCCCTTGGTGAATGTCTCCGTGTTGAGCGGGGCGTTCGCTCCGGTGGTCAGGTACGCGCCCTGCAGCGGGTTCTGGCCGCCATCGAAGTAGAGGCTGCCGTGGCCGGGCTGGTCCGGGTGGTGCTGGGTGGACCACGTGAGCGCGCTGCTCGAGCTGCCCGGCACGCGGCGTGGGTTTTCGCCTACCGGCCGGAATCCCGGGGAGAAGCGAGTTCCATGAGAATGTCGGCGCGGGCGTAATAGTCCGCCACCGGGAGGCGGTCACGGGTGATTCTGACGAATCCGGCCTGCTCGTAGAGGTGGATGGCGGGCTCGAGCTTGCTGTTGGTGCCCAGGAACAGGCGGGATGCGCCGAGTTCGCGGGCGCGTTCGATCGCCGCGGCGATCAGCCGTCGGCCGATGCCACGCCCCTGTGCGGCGGGGTCCACGGCCATCTTGGCCAGTTCGTACACCGCGTCGGGGTGGGCCAGCAGCGCAATGCACCCGGTGACGGTGTCATCGTTCGCCGGACGCGCCACCAGTACGTCGCCGCCCGGCTCGACGATGCGTCCGAACGGGTCCGCGAGCACGGCACGATCCTCATCCACCAGGGTGAACAAGCGGGAGATCCACTCTTCATTGAGTGCTCGGAAGCCGTCGGCCTCGGCCTGGGAGGACATGGAGGAGATCACGATGGGGTCGGCATGCTGCGGCATCGGACTGCTTTCTGTGGCGTGAGGCGGTGCCTCATCAGGCTGCAACCCATCATGCCCATACGTCCAATACGCATTGGACTGCCGATTGATAAGCTGGGCATATGGATCCACGTGTCGAGATTCGCCACCTGCGCTACTTCCTGGCCGTGGCCGACGAACTGCACTTCGGCCGGGCCGCCGAGCGGTTGCACATCGCTCAGCCGGCTCTCTCCCAGCAGATCAGGCAGTTGGAGAAGTTCGTCGGAGTCGCCTTGTTCCAACGCACGTCACGCCGGGTGAGTCTGACCGAGGCGGGAGCCGCCTTCCAACCGCGGGCGCGGGATCTGCTCGAGCGCCTCTCCGCGGATCTCGATGAGGCGAGCCGAGTCGGCCGCGGTGAGGTCGGCCGCCTCGACCTCGCGTTCATCACCTCCGCCACGGCGATCGTGAGCGAATTGCTGCGCGCATTCGCCCGCAGCCGGCCTGAGGTTCAGGTCAAACTGCGTGACGGCTTCACCGACGACGTGCTTACGGCGCTTTCGCAGGGCACGGCCGATGTCGGGATCGTCCGCGATGCAGAGGAGCGCGACGGTATCGCGCTCTCTCCGCTGCTCACCGAGCGGTTCGTGGCGCTCGTTCCGGATGCGCACCCCGCCGCGAGTGGCGGCAGTGTCAGTCCCATGGCGTTGCGGACCGATCCGCTGGTCCTCTTTCCGAAGTCCGCCGGGCAGCAGGCTTTCGCCGTGAACACCCAGGTGCTGCGGGAAGCGGATATCGACGTCGAAGTAGCACAGGAATGCTCCCACTGGCACACGATCATTGCGCTGGTCGCCTCGGGCCTCGGTGTCACGATCGCCCCCCTCAGTGTCACGACGCTGCTCCCGCCGGGCGTGCGCAGACTCGAAATCGACGGGCCAACTGCATTGAGCCGGATCTTCCTCGCCACGAGGCAGGCGGACGAGCGCCCCCTCGTGAAGGCCTTCACCGAAGCCCCCCTCGTGGAAGCGGCCCGCGGATAGGCCCGGCGCCGGATTCACAACGGCTCTGATCGTGCCGGTCACCAGTCGGTCCTGTTCCGTGGGTTCTCCAAGTTGCAGATCCGGCGGCGGAGGCGGATGACGGGCAACTGAGGCTCGATCGCGCTCAGTGCCATGCAGCTGCCCGGCGGTCACCGGGATCGTGCTGCCATCGACCTCGATCCCGACCCGATCGGGATACGCGGCGAGGTTGTGGTACCAGGCCGGGTTCCCCCGCCACCCTCGAACCACGCAACCGGTGTACCGCGACGGGCACCGGTCTTGGCGCCGACGGTGTTCCGGCAGCTCGGAACCGGCGGCGATGTCGATGATGACGTCGAATGCATCGGGTGCGTCCGGGTCTCCTACTCCGCTGCGATCGAGCACGTGGGCGGCTTCGCATCCTCGCAGCAACGCTTCGCTGTACTCGTACTAGCCGCGTTCAGATCCGAACGCGGCGCCGCGCGTGGCCGGCTACCGGCCGACTGACTAATGCCCGGCCAGTCGAGCCACGACGGGAGCGAGCGCATCGGCGAAGTCCGCGCCGAAGACGAAATACGAGAAGCCGAGTTCCTCGCGTCGCCGCTGGATCTCCTCGGCGGCCGCCGCGGGATCGTTGGGAAGGACGAGTAGGGAGTCGACAGCGCGTAGCGCGGCAGGGTCTGTAGCAGGGTGGGCCATGAACGGCGCTACAGCGTTGCCGATGACCGACACGTGCATCGCGAGTTCGACGTCGCGGGTGGTATGGAAGTCGCGTACCAGCCGCGCGACGTCGGCTCGGGAGTCGGTCGGCGACAAGACGAAGGTGACCGTGTCTGCCAGTTCGACCGCCAGTGCCTGGGCCTTCGGGCCGCGCACTGCCATCGCCACCGGCGTGCGCACCCGGGGGCCGTCGAGTTCGCGCAGCGCTGTCACGGTCTCGCGCACGTGGGTCAGCCGCTCGCTCAAAGGCCCGACGGGCACTCCCAGTTCGCGCAGTTGGTCTTCGAGGCCAGGTCTGCCGGTGCCGATGCCCATCTCGAAGCGACCGCCGGTGAGCACCGAGAGCGAGTGCGCTTCCCACGCGGTGCTCCACGCCGGGCGCACCGGGGAGGCGTACACCCACGTGCCCACCCGCAGGTCGTCGGCGAGGGTGGCCGCGACCGCCAGCGTGGGACCGGGCGCCGGCTGCCATTGCGGGACGTCGGGCATCAGCAGCGTGGAGTACCCGGTGTCTGAGATCCGGCGCACTCGATCGCGCCACGTCGGCAGGTCGGTCCTGAGCGGGGCGACGACCCCGAATCGGAAGCGTCCGGCTCCGCCGGTCGCCGTCGAAGCAGTCATCGTTCCCGACCTCCGTCATCGCCGAACGAATCGTCCATCGGTAGAACCATGACGTTACAGCCTGGACTTTCGCTGTGCTCGTCGAAGCGCCGCTGTGGGGTGGTTGACAGAGGCGTGGCTGGCCGGGGATGGATTCGAGGTCGGTGAGGACCGATTTGCGATCTTCGTCCTCGAGGATCTTCTGCGGCGGACAGGGCCTGTTCGGTGAAGGCTCGTGCGGCGCCGCGTTGCCGGCCACGGCGTTGACGCGGGCGAGTGCCTCGTAGGCGAAGGCGAGGTCCCAGATCCGAGGCCGGAGTTCAGGGTCGACAAGATCGAGTAGGAATCTCATCCGGATCGCCCCCTTCGCCGTGGATCACGTGGCCGTACTATGCGAGGTCCTTGACAGCGGCCGCAGACTCGCTGTCCTTCGACCAGGCATCCGTCCTGCCATTGACGCTCTCCACCGCGGCGACCGGTCTGTTCCAGAAGGACCACCTCGCACTCGCGCTCCCGACCGCTGATCCCGTCGCGAAGAACGCGACGGTTCTGGTGTGGGGTGGTTCGACCGGCGTCGGAAGCAACGCGATCCAGCTCGTCCGCAACGCCGGATTCCGGGTCGTAACGACCTCGTCGCCGCACAATTTCGACTACGTACGCTCGCTCGGCGCCGCGGAGGTGGTGGACCGCAACAGCGAGTCGGCGGTCGAGGAGGTCGCGGAGCGGATCGGCGACAGTCCGCTGGCCGGCACGCTCGCCATCGGCAGCGGGTCTCTCAAGGCGGCGATCGCGATCGCCGGCCGGACCACAGGCACGAAGCGTATCGCGGCCGCCCAGCCGGAACTGCTGACCCGCATCCAAGGCCGGCGCGCGCCACGGCTGGGCATCCAGGTCAGCGGGATCTGGGGCACCTCGCTCAAAGACAATGAGGTCGGGCCGGCGATCTATGTCGACTTCCTGCCGGCCGCCCTGGCCACCGGAACTTTCCGCGCCGCGCCGGAGGCGGTGATCGTCGGCGAGGGCTTGGACAGCATCCCCGCCGCGCTTCGGCAGCTGCGCGGCGGGGTGTCCGCGAAGAAGCTCGTCGTCACCGTCTGAGCGCTCCCGCGTCCGCGGGAGGGCGGGAGGGCGGGAGGACCGCCCTACCCGCGAGGGCCCAACGCGGGGAGCGGGTTGCTGGGTGAGGTCGGATACGCCGGACTTCGCCGAGTCCGAATGAACGCATCGTCGTCTCCGCCGGCGACGGGTCTGCGCCGCCAAGCGCGTCATTGCCTCGGAGTGCTGGCGTGGTATCACATCAGCGCCCCGAGGCAATGACGGTGGCGACTAAGCCTCCAGCAGTTCGGGTTCTTCGTGTGTGTTCATCAAGGCACCGGCGAGGGTGCATGCGCCTCCGACGGCGATCAGGACGACCGGCGTGTAGGGGTACGGCATGAGGTTCTTCAGCCAGAGCATGTAGAAGCTGTAGAAAGCGGGGACGAGGATGGAGGCGTTATAGGCCAGGCCGTAGCCGGAGGCACGGAGCTTTTTCGGGAACCTCGCGTTGGTGAATACCGCCGCCACCGGGAACTGCGCGGTCGCGAGGAGGACGGTGATGCAGATGAGTACCATTCCGGGGATCAGCGATTGGCCGCCTCGGATCCAGGAGATCGCAAGAGCGTACAGCGCCGCGCCGATCACGAGGTTGGACAGTGCCGTGGCGATGAGCGTCCGGCGCGTCCCGAGGCGTTGTGCGGCCCAGCCGTAGAGGAAGTAGCACAGGACGAGCGCCACATTCGCCGCGATAAGGCTTACCGTGACCGTCATCGCCGAGCGCTTGAGGAAGGTGACGACCAGGCCGGGAGTGGCGGTCGCGGCCCCCTCGAAGGCGAACCAGATCCCCATGTAGATCAGGGTCGTCTGCACCAGTCGGCGTATGAAGCTCTTGCCCATCACCTCGGCGATCGGGCTGCGCCCGGAGGCGCCCTCCTGAGCGGTCCGGCTCTGGCAGTGCTCGTCCGAGATCCTCCGGATGTACGGCAGGAAGGCGAGGGTGACGACTCCGCCGACGAGGAACGGGATTCGCCAGCCCCACTGGACGAAAGCGGAGTGTGCGTTGCCGGCCGGCAGCTTGAGGAGCATCAGGGTCGTGACTGCGGATACGCATGCGGCGCCGAGGGGATACCCCGCGGTCACGTATGCGCCGGTCAGCCCGCGCCGTGAGTGCGACGTGTTCTCGAGTGCCAGCGGCGTCGACGAGACGCTCACTCCGCCGAGGAAAAGCCCGCCGACCAGCCGGAGCAGAAGCAGGATGACGATGGCGCCCCAGCCGAGGGCGGCGTAGCCGGGCAAGACAGCGGTGAGGATGGTGAAGATGCCGGATCCGAGCATCGCGATCCAGAGCGCCCGCCGCCGGTCGGAGCTGTCGGCGATGTGTCCGAACAGTGCGGCGGCCAGCGGCCTGGCGAGGAGGGAAATCGCGAACACCACGTAGAACAGCGTCGTCTTCGTGGTGCTCGAGAGGGAGGCCGGCTCGAAGTAGATGATGGCCGGGGCCAGGGTGACGGTTGGCAGGTAGCTGTCGAATATTTCGAGCAGGAAGCTGATCGCGCCCGCGTTGACGGCGTGTCGGCGTGCCTGGCTTTCCGCGGAGATCGCCCGGAGCTGGAGTTGTCGGGCGTCAGCGGTGTCGGTCATGGATACTCCCCATCGAGTATGTGCTATCTATATTCGGGTACGAGCAAACCTCTGTGGTGCTGTGTCAGTTGCGTTCGGGTCTGTCGGATACGGACTCCGGGTCGGGTCCGGTATCGGTGCCCGCTATCGGGCGGAGGCCGCGATGTGCTCGGCGAACGCACTCAGTGCGGCGGCGCCCACGGCCTTGTCCTGAGTGCCGTTACCTCCGCTGACGCCGATCGCACCGACCACCTGGCCGTCGTGTTCGATCGGGAATCCGCCTACGAATACGGCGAAGCGCCCCGGGTGCATGTGCTGGATGCCGAACGCCTCGTTGCCCGGCAGCGCAGGTCCGTTCGGAGGCTCGTTGAACAGGTGCGTCGCCCGCTGGTGGCCGGCGGCGGTGAACGCCTTCGCGACGGCGATCTCCACGCCGGTCAGCCTCGCTCCGGTCATCCGGTGCAGCGCGATCGGGTGGGCGCCGTCGTCGGAGACGCAGATGGTCTGCCTGACGCCGAGGCGTTCGGCTTCGGCCTCCGCGGCGCGCAGCATGATCAGGGCGTCTTCGAGCGTCAGTCGGTGGACGGTGTGCATCGGTGGTCAGGACTCCTCGTAGTTGCAGTAGACGGTCTTGGTGTCGGTGACGAACTCCAGTGCGCCGCGGCCCCCTTCCGGAAAAGCGCCTGAGCTTGATGCGCCCCATCCGCCGAAGGGTGGGGCCACGCCGTTGCCCGTAGTGCGCTCGTTGATCTTGATGACGCCGCTGCGGACGCTGCGGGCGAAGCGGCTGGCGGTACCGAGATCTCGGGTGTGGACCGCGTTGACCAGGCCGTGCGGATCCGCGTTGATGGCGGCGATCGCCTGTTCCGGCGAAGTGGCGGGCAGAATCGACAGCAGCGGGCCGAAGACTTCGGCGGTGTTGAGCGGGTGCAGCGGCGGCACGTCGAGCAGTGCGGTCGGCGCCACCCAGTACCCCTCAGGGTCGAGGTCGTCGGCCACCGAACCTCGTGCGAGCACCTTGGCACCGGCGTCGATCGCCGTAGTCAGTAAGGTGCGCAGGCGCTCGCACTGGGCATTGGTGCTTACCGGACCCAGGTTGGATGCCGCGTCCTGTCCTCGGCCGACCCGCAGGCTGGTCACGTGCTCGCCGAGCAGCCTGGTGAAGGGCTCCAGCACCGAATCGGCGACGAAGACCCGGTCGGTCGCGGTGCAGACTTGGCCGCTGAGCCCGAATGCGCCGTCGGCCACGGCGCGTGCGGCGCGTTCGAGGTCGGCGTCGGCGCACACCAGGGCGGCGTTGTGGCCGCCGAGTTCGAACTGGAGCCGGGCGCCTGGGGGCATGGTGGTGCGTAGCAGCTCGCCGACGGCGTCGGAGCCCGTGAACGTCACCGCGCGTACTTCCCGGGCACCGGTGAGCGCCGCCATCGCCTCCCGATCGTCGCCGTGGATCACCGGGAGCACCGCGCGCGGCACGCCCGCGCGATAGCAGGAGTCGGCGAGCAGTTCCCCGGCCATGGCGGCGACCGGGGAGGGCTTGAACACCACCGCGTTGCCCGCGGCGAGGGCGGGAGCGATCTTCCTCGCCGCCAGGGAGACGGGGAAGTTCCACGGGGTGATCGCGACGATCACTCCGAGCGGGGTACGCAGCGTGTAGGTGAAGGTGCCCGGTGCCTCCTGTGGGTACGTGCTGCCTTCGACCAGGAAGGCGAGTTGCGCCGACAGGCGGAACTGCTCGACGGTCTTGGACACCTCGCCGCGCGCCGCGCGCAGCGGCTTGCCCTGCTCCGAGGTGATCAGCTGCGCGAGTTCTTCGCCGCGGGCCGCGAGCTCGTCGGCCGCGCGGTTCAAGGCGGCGGCGCGATCGCCTGCGGGTAGCGCGGCCCAATCAACCTGAGCCCGGCTCGCCGCGTGCAGGCTCTCGCGTACTTCGGCCGGCGTCGCGGCCTCGAAGCGCCCTACCACCTGTGAGGGAGCAGCCGGATTAACCGACGCGAGTGCGGTGCCCGTGCCGATCGCGGCGGCCTTCATCGACCGGCCTCCCGTGAGGTCTTGCGCGCCCGGCGGCGGCGCCGCGCGTTTTCTGTCAACATCGAGGCCTCCTGTTGTTCTCGCGTTGTCGTAGTCTTCGACCAGGAGTCTGTTGCATTTCCGGCTGGCCGACTTCGTACGATCAGCACGTTCCAGGCGTGAGGATGTAGGCACATGGCACAGGACTCGGACGGTCGTTCTCACGAAGCCGGTGAGTTGACCGTCGCCCGCTTGCTTGATGAGCCGCTGCTGCGGGCGCGGCTGATCGGCGGCACCCAGGGGCTCTCGCGCCCGATTTCGTGGTGTCTGCCGTTTTCCGAGATCCGCGGCTCGGATGCGTCGGCGGCGGCCGGTGTCGTGCAGGATCTGCACAGCGTGGCGGTGCACGTCCAGGCCACGCTCCTTGCCCGGCCGGACGCCGCGCGAGAGGTCATCGAGGAGGTCGCGCGCGGGGGAGCGGCGGTGCTGCTGGTCAGGCGCGCGCCGGAGGACGGCGTCGATCTCGCTTCGGCCGCCCGAGCCGCGGACGCCGTCGGCCTGCCGCTCGCGCAACTCCCGGCCGAGGCCGACTACCGCAGCGTCGGACGGCTCGTGGCGGCGAAAGTCCTGACGGACTCCGCACACGTACTCGAATACGGGGTGCGGGTGCACCGGATGCTGGGGGAGACCTTCGCCGCGGGCTCCGGGCTGTCCGCCCTGGCGTATGTCATGTCCGTGCTGGCCCGCTCATCGGTGCTGGTCTTCGATGCCGACGGCGAGATCCTGGCCCACGCCGAGCACGCGTCGGCCCCGCTCGTCGGCGACAAGGCGCATCTCGGGGTGTCGCTGCGCTGCTGGCTCGCCGGCCCCGATCTCGCCGACAGCGGGCAGGATGTCCTGGTCCGCGGGGACGGCGCCGCCGACGAGGAACTCCACACCGTCGCCTCGCCGGTGAAGATAGCGGGCGAGGTCTACGGTGCGGTCGCGATACTCGAGCCGAAGGGCGGCGCGTCACCCCACGATCACGCGCAGCATCGCGTGATCGTCGAACAGGGCGCGCCGCTGGTCGCCTCCGAAATGCTGCGTCAACGGTCGATGCGCGAGGCGGAAGAGCGGGCACGCGACGACTTCCTGGACAGCCTCGTGCACGATCGATTCACCGATGTGCACGAACTAGCCGCGCGTTCCCGGCACTACCACTTCGACGTGAACGCCAGGCATGTGGTCTTCGTCGCCGAGGTCCCGGCGCTGGGGGCCGGTCGAAGCCAGCATCTGCTGCGTTCCGTCTACGCCCTGGCCGAGCCGCCTGCCGACGGGTTCGTGCTCGGCGCGTACGTGGGCGGGCTGCTGGTGGTGGTCCGCCAACTGTCCGGCGCGGGATACGCCGGGATGGATACGGCCGCAGAGGTGGAGGAGATACGCCGGTTCGGGCGGCAGTTGCAGCGGACGGTGGCGCAGCGGTTGGGCGTCGAGGTCCGCGTGGCCTACGGCAGGGCGGCTGAGGGGGCGTCAGGGGTCAGCGCGTCCTACCGGGAGGCGCGTATCGCCATCGAACTCTCCCACCGTGTGGCGGTGCCGCCGGTGTGCGGGTACGACCAGCTGCGTGTCTTCGCGGCCATCAAGGACCTTGCGTCGAGCCCGCAGGGCCGTGCCTTCGCGCAGGAGGTCCTCGATCCGCTGCGCCGGACCGACAGGCAGATCGGCAGCCTTCAGGAGGTCGTCCTCGCCTATATCGCCGAGTCCGGCAATCTGAACGGCGCCGCGCGAAGGCTGAACCTGCACCGAAACACGATGCTCTACAAGATCGAGCGTGCGTCCCGGGCGCTGCGCATGGACGTGCGCCAGTCCGAGACGCAGTTCATGGTGTGGCTCGCGCATCACATCGACATCCTCAACGATTCGCAGGGCGTCCTCGACCGGGAGCGGATGCCCCCGGTCTGAGACCCGCGCGGCGCGTCGCTTGCCGGGCAGCCGCGCGGGGAGGGCCTAGCCAGGGTCCTGTGATGCGGATGGGGGAGTGGTTTTGCTACCGGCTCGGATCAGGTGCGACCGAGACCGTCAGCTCCACCTCCACCGGAGCTCCGGACGGCAGGGCGCGCACGCCGATCGCGCTGCGGACCGGGAGCGAGTCCGGCCCGAGGTACTCGAGCAGCGCCAGTGACGCGCCGTCGGCCACGGTGGAGAGGTCCTCGAATCCCTCGGCGCACGCGATGAACACGGTCATGCGAAGGCAGCGTCGAAGCCGGCCGGGGTCTGCGAGCTCCGCGAGGATCGCGGCGAGCGCGTTGCGGGCGGCCAGATGCGCACCCTGCCGGGCCTGCTCCGGCTCGATCTCCCCGCCGACCAGGCCGCGCAGCGTCAGCCGGCCGTCCCGGCGCGGGGTCATGCCCGCGCTGAACGCCAACCCCCCTTCGACGACTGCGGCTTGATAAGCGCCCTGGGGCCGGGGTGTGGGCGGAAGGGGGCCGGGGCCCGAATTCAGGATCTCAGACACCGAGGGCCACCCCGTCCAGCCGCGAGTCCGCGCCGCCGAGCAGGCAGCCCCGGACCTGGTCGAGTGTGGCGACCATGGCGCTCCCGCCGCCCGCCCAGGGGCCGTCCACGCGGATGCTGTGGCCGAGGCGGCGCAGCCCGTCCAGCACCTGCGCACCGAGCCGGGACTCGCATCGCAGCTGCTCAGCCGCGCCGAGCACGTCGGCGTCGCTGCCGGGGAAGACCGCGAAGCGCGGGGCGTCCACAGCGGTCTGCGGATCAAGGCCGTGATCCAGCAGGTGCGAGATGAGCTGCATGTTCCACTGCACTTGCCCGTCTCCGCCTGGGCTGTTGCCGACGTGTTCGAGCCTTCCATCGGTGTCGGTCACCAGCCACGCGTTGAGCGTGTGCAGCGGACGGCGCCGGGGCCGGATCTCGTTGGGGTGACCGGGCATCAGATAGGCTCCGCGGCCCAGCCGGTTGTTGAGCAGAACCCCGGTGCCCGGCACCGCGATCCGCGCCCCGAAGGTGAATGCCAGGGAGTGGATGAACGAGACAGCTCGTCCGTCGCTGTCGACGGCCACCATGGACGTGGTGTCGCCGTCTGCCGGTCCGGCATGGCCGAGCGGCGCCTTGCCGGAGGCGATCAGCCCGCGATCGGCCGCGACAGCCTCGGCAGTCAGCGTCGCGCGCCAGGCGTCGGTATCGGTGGAGCACTCGCGCACCCGGTGCGCGAAGGCTACCCGCGCCGAGCATGCCATCAGGTGCACCGCTTCGGCGTCCAGCCACGGTCGGCGGGAGAGAAGACCGTCGCACAGTGCGGCCTGCTGCAAGACCATCCAACCCGGAGTGGGCAACGGCGTCTCGTGGACGACGTGATCGCCGTAGCGGATGCTCAGCGCATCCTCAGGAGTGACCTGGCTCCCCAGGGCCCACTCGTCCCCACTGAACGGCGCGCCAGCCGCGTTCAGGGCGCCGACTGCCCGGTCGGCGAAGGAGCCGGTGTAGAAGGAGTCAGGCTCCCTGGCGAGCATACGAAGGGTGTCGGCCAACTGCGGTTGGAGCAGCGCCTGTCCGACCTGCGGAGCGCGGCCACCAGGCAGCAGCACCGAGGCCGCATCCGGATCTCTTGCCAGTGCGTCGGCGTGTTCGAGGATGTCTGCGCGCGTTTTGGCGGTGCACGGCGATCCTCGCTCGGCGGCGCGGATGGCTCCAGCCCACAACTCCGCCAGATCACGGCTCGCTCCGGCGGCGTGCAGGGCGCGCAGCGCAGCCGGTGCACCGGGCACGGCGACCGCGAGGGGGCCTTCGAGTGGAATCGCATGCAGGGCGCGCTCCGTGTAGAAGCCCGGTTCGCCGCCGTCGGGTCCGAATCCGCTGCCGTTGACGGTCCAGACGCGTCCATCCGGCTCGCGAACCAGCGCGAACGCGTCCCCTCCGATACCGCACTGTCCGGGCAGTGCCACGAACGACATGGCGGCCATGGCCAAGGCGGCGTCCACGGCGTTGCCGCCGTCCGAGAGCACGCGGATGCCGGCGAGCGATACGGACGGATGGCTGGAGGCGACCAGTGCGGACCCGGCGAGCACCGGCGACCTCGGCGGGGCGTCGTGAGAGAACGCGACATTCGTCGATGTGGAGATCATGGCGCCGAGTATCGACGCACGTTCGGCGGAGGACTATGTGCGAACCGTCGGACCCGGCGGCTCGCTGTTGTGCACCACGCACCACGCGAGCTGGGCTCGGCAATGTGCACACAAAGCGTCCGCGGTTCCGTGCACAACATCCATGCGGCGTAGGAGGCCCCGACGCATAGCGTTGCCTTACCGCCGAACCGGGAAGTCCGACAGTCCTGCCGGGCTCCGGCGGATCGTGGAAGGACGTCGAGAAGTGTCCGACAAACTGCTGCCCCAGCAAGAGTTCCGGGCCGCGCTCCAGGACGCCATCAAGGGCCGGGAGGCCAAGAACGCCTCGTTCAGCACCGCCTGGGCCGAGGGCAGGCTCAGCCGCGAGCACTTCGCCCGCTGGGCCGAGAACCACTACCACTATGTCGGCCCGTTCGCCGACTACCTCGGCTACATCTACGGCAACACGCCCGATCACTTCACCAACGCGAAGGACTTCCTCCTGCAGAACATGTATGAGGAGGAGCTGGCGGACATCCGGCACACCGACCTGCTCATCAGGTTCGCCGAGTCCTGCGGGACCACGCGCGAGCGGGTGCAGGACCCGGCGAACATGAACCCGGTCACCCGCGGCCTGCAGTCGTGGTGCTACGCGGTGGCCATGCGCGAGCACTTCGTGGTGGCCACCGCCGCGCTCGTCGTCGGCCTCGAGTCGCAGGTGCCCGGCATCTACCGCAAGCAGATCGTTCCGCTCCGCGAGTCCTACCGCTTCACCGAGGACGAGATCGAGTTCTTCGATCTGCACATCACCTCCGACGAGGTGCACGGCGAGCGCGGCTACCAGATCGTGCTCGAGCACGCCGATACGCCGGAACTCCAGCAGCGCTGCCTGCAGTTCGTTCGCTGGGGCGCCGAGATGCGCTACTCCTACACCAAGGCTCTCTACGACTTCTACGTCGCGCCCGACCTCGAGCCGGCCGCTGCGTGAGCGTGCTCCCGATCGGATGATGCAGAGTGCCGGAGGACGAGATGGCCGAGTGGGTGAAGGTCGCGGACCTCGCCGAGGTGACACGCCGCAGAAAAGTGGCGGTGGACCTCGGCGGGGAGCGGATCGCATTGTTCAACGTCGCTGGACGGGTGTACGCGTTCGCCGACTCGTGCGTGCACAGGCAGCGGTCCCTGTCCAAGGGGACGGTGCTCGGCGACCGTGTCATCTGCCCCGGCCACCAATGGGCGTTCGAGTTGGAGACGGGTCAGGCCGTCGACCGCCCCGAGTGCCAGCCGACCTACCGGGTCAAGATCGAGAACGGCGGGATCTGGGTGCTCCCACGGGGCGCCCGCGCTCCCGCGCTTCCCGCTCCGGCCGGTGAGAAGTCCCCCGCCGGAGTATGACATCCGGCCGTCGATCCCCGGCCCGCGCCGCGCGAGCAGCGCGGGCCGGGGATCGGCCCCGACCGTAGGCGAACCATAGTTCAAGGAGTGATCATGCCGCAGACCATAGTCGCTGTCGGCGCCGGACAGGCTGCCGCGGTGGCCGCCAGAACCCTGCGCAGACGCGGCTTCGACGGGCGAATCATACTGGTGGGCGACGAAGCGCTACCGCCCTACCAGCGCCCACCGCTGAGCAAGGAATACCTGACCGGCGAACAGGAGGGCGGCGACCTCGTCGTTCTCGGCGAAAACTGGTGTGCCGAGCACGATGTGGACCTCAGGCTCGGTGTGGCCGCGGAGCGTATCGACACCGCGGCACGCAGCGTACACCTTGCCGACGGCACGCGGATCCGGGCGGACAAGGTTCTGCTCGCCACCGGCGCCGCGCCGCGCCGCCTGCCGGGTGTGAACGGGGAGCGCACGGTCTACCTCCGCAACCTGGACGACGCCGCGCGGTTGCGCGCCCGGCTGCGACCCGGTGCCAAGCTCGTGATCATCGGTGCCGGATTCATCGGATCCGAGGTGGCGTCGGCCGCACGCGCCCAAGGCGTTGATGTGGTCGTGCTCGAACAGGGCGAGACTCCGCTTTCGCGGGTCATCGGCTCGGACATCGGGGCTGTATGTGCCCGCATCATGCGCGACGCCGGCGTGAAGCTGTACACCGGTGAGGCCGTCACGGCAGTCGATGAGACCGCGTCGGGCATCGTGGTGCGGACCGGCGGCGGACTGCGGGTCGAGGGCGACGCGCTCGTGGTGGCCGTCGGCGCGCACCCCAACACCGAGCTGGCCGCGGCCTCGGGGCTCGCCGTGGACAACGGTGTCCTGGTCGATGAGTACTGCCGCACCGACGTCGAGGGCATCTACGCCGTCGGCGACGTGGCCAACCAGCACCACCCCCTGTTCGGGCGGCTGTTGCGCGTCGAGCACTTCGACAACGCGAGCAAGCAGGCGATGACGGCCGCGAAGAACATGCTGGGCAAGCTGACCGCGCACACCGACCCGCACTGGTTCTGGTCAGACCAGTTCGACCTGAACCTCCAGCACTGCGGGCACAGCACCGACTGGGATCGGATCGTGGTGCGCGGCTCCGTGGAGGACCTGGACTTCACCGCGTTCTACCTCGAAAGGGGTGTCGTGCGGGCAGCCTTCGCGATCGAACGCGGAGCGGAGATCACGGCGGCCAAGGAACTCGTCGCGGCGAGCGCATCGCCCGATCCGGCATCGCTGTCAGATGAATCAGTCGATCTCGACTCGCTCCTCCTCAACGGCACGACGCAGGGCACGGCAATCGACGGGCGCGAACCTGCGATGGAAGGCTGATCATGGATTACTACCGCGTAGCGCGTTCCGGTCAGGTGCCGGACGAGATGGTCCGCCGGTTCTTCGTCAACGGCATCGAACTCGCCGTGGCCCGATGGGACGGCGAAGTGCACATCACCTCCAACTATTGCACGCACCTCGATTGCCTACTCTCCTCGGGCAAGGCCACCGAGGACGGTCTGCTGTGCTCGTGCCACGGCAGCGTGTTCGACTTCCTCAGCGGCGAGCCGATCTCGCCCCCGGCGACCGAGCCGATCACGGTCTATCCGGCGAAGGAGGAAGATGGCGAGATCTGGGTGGGTATGACGCCCGCCGAGATAGCGGCCACACCCCAGCGGCGGCGTGACGCGGAGCCGGCCTGATGGCGAGCACGGCCACGCAAGCGGGTGCACATCGAACCGCGTCCGCCCGGTACCTACACCTCGTCGGATTGCTGACGTTCGCCACCGGATGCGTTGACGTGGTAGCGCTCATGGCCATCGGTGGCGCCTTCACCAGCGTCATCACCGGGAATGTGATCTTCGTTGGTCGCGCAGTCGGCACTTCGTCGCTCTCACCCGCCCTGCACGTCGTCATGTCCATCGTCGGCTACATCACCGGTGTTGCGCTCGGCAGCAGGCTTGTGAACACGGGCGCGCACGCGACGACTCCGTCCGTCTGGCCGCAGCGGGCCACGCTCGTCCTTGCACTCGAATGCCTTGTCTTGCTGATCAGCAACGTCGCCTGGATCGCCTATCGCGCCGACCCACCCGCGATCGCGGTCGATTTCCTGCTGGTCGCGGCGGCGGCGAGCCTCGGAATGCAGGGCGCCGCGGCGCGGACTGTCGCAGGTGCTCCATCGACGACGTATATGACCGGAGCGCTCACCACGCTTGTCGCATCTCTGTCCATGGGGCGACCGCGGCGCGCGGACGCGGTGGCCGCGGTCGGCCTACTGGCTCTGGTCGCGGGCGCAGCCTGCGGCGCGGTGCTGGTCGAGCGCGCGCCGCGGATCGCGCTGCTGCCCGCGTTCGCCGCCGTTGCACTGGTCGTTGTTATCAAGCTCCGTCATCACCTCGATGGACGGCAACCTCGCCGGTGGAGGGCCTTCGTCCGGTTGGACGAGACCCGGCAGTGAAATTCGGCGGTTCGCACCAGGACGGCGGTAGGGCGACACGTGCACTCTGACCTGCATGGCGAGAACGATGCGCGCGGAGCGAAGCAGAGACGAACTCGACGGCCTTGACCCGGCGGTGCTGGAACTGCACGAGCGGGTGGTGGTTGCCGACACGCACAACGACCTGCTCTGTTCGGTCGTGTTGCGGCCGGTGGAGCAGTGGGCTGAATACTTCCTGACTCAGTGGTTGCCGCAGTTGCGCGCGGGCGGTGTCAACGTCCAGGTTCTCCCGGTCTTCATCGACGATACCTATCGGCCGGAAGGCGCGTTGCGCCAGACGCTGCGCATGATCGAGGCCGCGCACCGGATCGCCGAGGCGAACTCCGAGGACGTCGTCCTGTGCCTCGACGGCGCGGACATCGACAACGCGCTCGCGGCCGGGCGGATCGCGCTGGTCCTCGCTTTGGAGAGTGCTCCCGGCGTCGACTCCGACATTGAACTGCTCACGACGCTCTACCGGCTCGGCGTACGCATCGCCTCGCTCGCGCACTTCGGCCGGACCGCGTTCGCCGACGGCTCGGCCGAGGACGAGGCCGGCAGCAGGCTGACCCTCGCCGGGGTGGAGGCCTTCGCGGAGATGGAGCGCATGGGCATGATGCTCGATGTCTCCCATCTCGGTGCCGCGGGCGTCGACCACGTTCTCGAGCTCGCGACCCGGCCGGTGCTCGCCACGCATTCCTCCGCCCGTGCTCTGTGCGATCACCACCGCAATCTCACCGACGCGCGGCTCGCGGCGATCGCCGAGGGCGGCGGAGTGGTGTGCGTGAACTTCTTCCCCGGTTTCCTCGACCCGCGCGAGCCCTCGATCGCCAGGCTTGCCGACCACATCGAGCACATCGGCGAGGTCGCCGGCGCGGAGCATGTCGGGATCGGGCCCGATTTCGTGTTCGAGGTGCTCGGCGACGTGCTGCCCGGCGGCGCCGCCGCCGGGCCGATGGCCGGCTGCGACCCGTTCGCCACACTGCCGGGCCTGTCCGGCCCCGCGGGCCTGCCGCTGGTCACGGCCGAACTGCTCGCCCGCGGCATGGACGAGAAGACGATCGCCGGGACGCTCGGCGAGAATGTCCTGCGTCTGTTCCGAGCCGAACTCGGGGTGCCCGCTGAGCGTCGCGGAGCCGCCGCATGAGCAGCATCTCCGCCGCGGCCATCCTCGAGCGGCTGACGCGGGCTCTGCCGTCCATGCTCACCGACCTCGAGAGCTTGGTCCGCTGCGAGTCGCCGACCGCGGACCTGGCCGCAACCAGGCGTTGCGCGGATCAGTTCGCCGAAATGGGCACTCGGCACTTGGGCGCGGGTCCGGAGTTCCTCAACGGCGGGAGCGCCGGCTCCGTTCAGCTGCGCTGGCGATTCGGCGCGGGCGACCGCGTTCTGCTGCTCGGCCACCTCGACACGGTCTGGCCGCTCGGCACGCTCGAAACCACTCCCTTCGCGGTGACAGACGGCCGGATCACCGGTCCGGGCTGCTTCGACATGAAAGCCGGGCTCGTGCAGATGCTGCATGCTCTCGCCGCCCTGCGCGCGAACGGGCCCGACGCGCTCGACGGCGTGACGGTCCTCGTCACCACCGACGAAGAGATCGGCTCACCGGATGCCCGTGATCTCATCCAGTCCGAAGCCCGACGATGCCCGGCAGCGCTCGTGCTCGAAGCGAGTGCGGACGGCGCCCTGAAGATCGCGCGCAAAGGCGCCGGATTCCACCGCTTGCACATCCTCGGTCGCGCCGCCCACGCCGGTCTCGAACCCGAGCGCGGAGCGAACGCCGCCATCGAGCTCGCGCATCAGATTCTTGCGATCGCGAAGCTCGCCGACCCGGAGCGGGGCACGACGGTCACACCGACCGTGGCCACGGCCGGCGACACGGCGAACACCGTGCCGGGCTCGGCGGAGTTGTCCATCGACGTCCGCGCGTTCAGCGTCGAGGAACAGCAGCGCGTCGCCGCCGGGCTCATGGCGCTCGTTCCTCGCATCGAGGGGACGACGCTCCGAATGGAGCATGGTCAGGAGAGCCCACCGCTGCCACCCTCGGCGTCGCGCGACCTGTTCGCCCGCGCCGAGATCGCGGCCGCACGGATCGGCCTCAACCCCGTGCACGGCGTGGCCGTGGGCGGCGGCTCGGACGGCAACTGGACCGCGGCAGCCGGCACTCCGACGCTCGACGGACTCGGCGCGGTCGGCGGTGGTGCGCACGCGAACAACGAGCACGTCCTGGCCGACTCCATGCCGTCGCGCGCCGCACTGCTCGCCGAACTCGTGGCGGATCTGCTGGGGGCACGCGCATGAACACGGCGCTCAACGACAAGCTCGACGCGCAGTTCCTCGTCTCCGAGGCACACATCCGGGCAGATGCGGCAGCCGCGGCGGCCAGAGTGACCATCAGGGAGCTGATGGATCCCGCGGAACACGCCGCGGTGGAGAGCCTTTTCGCGCGCACCTGGGCGCTCGAACCCGGTCAGATGGTGCTCTCGAGCGCCCTGATGCGCGTGATGGCGTACGAAGGCTGCTACGTGGCCGGCGTGTTCGACGAGACCGGTGAAGAACGGCTGATCGGGGCGGCGGTGGGCTTCCTCGCCTCAGACGACGAGAAGCGCGGACGACGTCGAATCCACCTGCACTCGCACATCGCGGGAATGGTGCCGGAAGCGGCCGGGCGGCACGCGGGCTTCGCGCTGAAACTCCATCAGCGTGCTTGGGCGCTGGAACGCGGTATCCATCGCATCACCTGGACATTCGACCCCCTCGTGCGCGGCAACGCGTACTTCAACCTGATGAAGCTCGGCGCCTGCGCGATTCGCTACCTGGTCGACTTCTACGGCGAGATGCCCGACGGGGTCAACGCGGGACAAGGCAGCGACCGGCTTCTCGTGGAGTGGGCACTCGACTCGCCTCGCGTCATCGCCGCGGCCGACGGCGCCCGCCCCGGCCTTCCCGACATCGAGGCCTTACTCGGAGCGGGCAGATCCCTTCTTACTGACATCGCGCGCCCCGCACCGCCTTTTCCCACCGCGCTACCGGATTCGGGCGATCCGCTGCTGTGCGCGACGCCCGCGGCCATCCAGCAGCTGCGGCGTGAAGCGCCCGAGCAGGCTCGGGCCTGGCGATTCGCCATCCGCGACGCACTGACACGGGCCACGTCGCTCGGCTATCGCATCACCGGCTTCACACGGTCGGGCTGGTACGTGCTGGAACAATCTGAGGAAGCGGAGTGACGATGAAGATAACCGGGGTCGAGCTGCGCCGGCTGGCGATGCCACTGCGCAGCCCGTTTGAGACGTCGTTCGGCACGGTTGGTGAGCGTGACATCCTGCTGGTGCGCGTCGTCACCGATGAGGCCGACGGCTGGGGTGAGTGTGTCGCGATGAGCGAGCCGCTCTACAGCCCCGAGTACACCGACGGCGCGCAGGACGTCATCCGCCGCTTCTTCCTGCCCAAACTCGCCGCGGCCTCGACGCTGAGCGCGCATCGGGTCGCGGAGCTCCTGGCGCCGTTCAAGGGCCACCCGATCGCCAAGGCCGCGGTGGAGGCGGCCGTCCTCGACGCCGAACTGCGAGCCGCGGGCATCTGCTTCGGCGACTACCTCGGCGCCGTGCGCACCGTGGTCCCGGTCGGCGTCTCGGTCGGCATCATGCCGAGTATCACCGAGCTCGTCGAAACCGTCGGCGGCTACCTCGAGCAGGGCTACCGGCGGATCAAGCTCAAGATCAAGCCGGGCTGGGACGTCGAGCCGGTGCGCGCGATCCGCGAGCGCTTCGGTGACGCGCCGGCCCTGCAGGTCGACGCGAACACCGCCTACACGCTCGGCGACGCGATGCAGCTCGCCCGGCTCGATCCCTTCGACCTGCTGCTGATCGAGCAGCCGCTGCCCGAGGACGATCTGCGCGGGCATGCCGCGCTGGCCCGGCTGCTGCGCACTCCGATCTGCCTGGACGAGTCCATCGTCTCGGCCCGCTCTGCCGCCGACGCGATCGCGCTCGGCGCCTGCCGGATCGTCAACATCAAGCCCGCCCGGGTCGGCGGCTATCTCGAGGCCCGCCGCGTGCACGACGTGTGCGCGGCCAACGGCGTACCGGTGTGGTGCGGCGGAATGCTGGAGACCGGCATCGGCCGCGCCGCGAACCTCGCCCTCGCCGCACTGCCCAACTTCACCCTCCCCGGCGACATCAGCGCCTCGGACCGCTACTTCTCGCGCGACATCACCGAACCGTTCGTGCTGCGCGACGGCGCCCTGGAAGTGCCGAACGGACCCGGCCTCGGCGTCGTTCCCGAACCCGGACTGCTCGACGAGTTCACCACCTCGAAGGAATCGGTGGACTTCCGATGAACGGACTCAGACCATGACAGACCTCGACGATCTCGTGCCCGGCCTGCTCGATCTGCTCGATACCGGCACCCGGGAGAACCACATCCCCGGCGCGTCGGTCGCCGTCAGCGACGGCGACCAGGTGATCGAGCTCGCCACCGGCGTGCTCAACATCAACACGGGCGTCACGGCCACACCGGACTCCCTGTTCCAGATCGGCTCGATCACCAAGACCCTGACCGCGACGCTGGTGATGCAGCTCGTCGACGCCGGCCTCGTGGGCCTCGACGAGCCGGTCCGCAAATACGTACCCGAATTCGCCGTCGCCGGTCCGGCCGCCACCGAGACCGTCACCGTGCGCCGGTTGCTGTGTCACACGAGCGGGGTGCCCGGCGACGTGTTCACCGACTTCGGCCGGGGTGACGACGCCCTGAGCCGCTATGTCGAGGCGCTCGGGGAGCACGAGCAGCTCCATGCGCCGGGCCGGATGTTCTCATACTGCAACGCCGGCTACTCCGTGCTCGGCCTGCTCGTGCAGCGAGTCAGGGAGCTGCCGTCCTGGGAGGCGGCCCTGCGAGCGCACCTGATCGAGCCGCTCGGCCTGACCCACACCGTCTCGCTGCCCGAGGAGGCGCTGCTGTTCCGCACCGCCGCGGGTCACGTGACCGGCGAGCATCCCGCCGACCAGAGACTCGCCCCGGTCTGGCAACTGCCGCGTTCGGCGGCACCCGCGGGCGCATCGACCTGCGCGCGTGCCCGCGACCTGCTGGCCTTCGCCCACATGCACATGGGCGCCGGCCTCGCCCAGGGCGGAACCCGGATCCTGAGTGCGGAGTCGGTGGCGGCGATGCAGACGCAGCAGACCGCCGTGCCGGGCAGGAGCGAACGCCTCGGAAACGGCTGGGGCCTGGGGTGGATGCTCTCCGACCGGCCGGGCGGGCGCGTGGTCGGGCATGACGGCGGCACCATCGGCCAGGCCGCACGACTGCGGTTCGCTCCCGGCCGCGGAGTCGCGTTCGCTGTGCTCACCAACGGCGGAGACGCTCTCCCGGTGTTCGACGCCGTCGAGCGCTGCGTGCTCGGCACGCTCGCCGGGATCGAGGCGCCGCATTGGGACGCGCCGCCCCGACTTCCCGTCGAGGTCGATGCTCGGCCCTTCCTCGGGCGCTACCAGAGCGCGGGCCAGCGCGTCGAGATCAGCCGGGCAGCGGACGGCGGCGTCGAAGCCGTGCTGACCCCGATCGGGCCGCTGGCCGCGCTCGCCGGGCCCGATTCCAAGCGCAGACAACTGGTCGGTTACGCGTCGGACTCGCTGATCGAGACCGAGCCGGAGCGCGGGATGTACGCGGAGTACGCGTTTCCCGAGCTCGACGCCCAAGGGCGTGCCCCCTACCTCTTCATCGGCGGACGCGTACACATGCGCCTCGCCGACTCACCGGAAGGAACATCATGATACGAACATGCCGCGGACCCGGCGCCGTGTCGTGCGCCGCGATCGTCACCAGTGCCCTGATCCTTCTGGCCGGCTGCTCGAACGGCGGTGGCGTCGCAGGTGGCGGACACCCGGTCAGCGGCGGCACGCTCACCGAGATCATCAACGCCGACCCCGGAAACCTCGATCCGCAGAGTTCCGCCGTCGACACGGACGTCCAGCTCTCGTTCTACGCCTACGACCGGCTGGTCGCGGTCGCGGGCGACGGCTCGATCAAGCCGAACCTCGCGACCTCGTGGACCGCGAACGCCGCGGGCACCAAGTACGTCTTCACCCTGCACAAGGGTGTCACCTGCTCCGACGGCAGCGCCCTGAGTCCCGCCACCGTCGCCGCGAACCTGAACTACGTCGGCAACCCGAAGAACGCCTCACCGCTGCTCGGCGCCACGATGCCGCCGGGCACCAGCGCAAGCGCCGACGCCGCCGCCGACACCGTCACCGTGACGCTTCCGACGGCGGCCCCCTTCTTCCTGAGCGATCTCAACCTGTTGCCGATCGTCTGCCAGAAGGGCCTCGACGACCGCGCCTCGCTCGCCCACACCACGGACGGCACCGGGCCCTACGTGCTCAGCAGCGCCCAATCCGGCAATGCCTACACCTACACCCTGCGCAAGGGCTACACGTGGGGGCCGGGCGGGGCGAGCACCGCGACGGCGGGAATGCCGGCGACAGTGCGTCTCGAGGTGGTCTCCAACGAGACCACCGCCGCCAACCTGCTGCTGGGCGGGAGCGCCCAGATCGCCGCCGTCAGCGGACCGGATCGGAGCCGGCTCGCCGGCGCCGGGCTGTTTCACACCGGCAGCCCCGAGACCTTCGGCGAGATGTTCTTCAACCAGACCTCCGGCGATCCCGGGGCCGACCAGACGGTGCGCCGCGCGCTGACCGCGGGGCTCGACCTGCCGCAGGTCGGCACCGTGATCACCGGCGGCGGCGGAACCGCCGCCCAGGGGCTCGTCGCCGCCAGCCCCGCGCCGTGCCCGGGCAACACGGTGCGCGGCAACGTGCCGGGCTACGATCCGAGCCTGGCGAAGGAGCTGCTCGACCAGGACGGCTGGACCGTCGCAGCGGGCGGCGTGCGCGCCAAGAACGGCAAGAAGCTCTCGCTGACGCTGTTCTACCCGACCGGAGTCGGCGACGGGGCGGCCGCGACCGAACTCATCCAACAGGAGTGGCGGCAGATCGGTGTTCAGACCACCCTCGAGGGCCGGCCGGAGTCGCAGATCAACAGCGTACTGTTCGGCACCGGCGCCTGGGACGCCAGCCTCGTCCCGGTCGGGGTGAGCAACCCGGCGCAGGCCGTGCCCTTCCTCACCGGGCCGACCCCGCCGAACGGCGACAACTTCGCGCACATCGACGACACCGCCTATCAGAGCACCGTCGCGCAGGCCGAGACCCGTTCAGGCACCGCCGGATGCGGACTGTGGAACCAGGCCGAGGAATCGCTGCTGCGCGCGGTGGACGTCGTGCCCTTCGAAGACGCGCTCGTCGAGACCTGGGGCAAGTCAGCCACATTCACCACCGTCAACAGCGTGGTCCTGCCCACCAGCCTCCGGCTGCTCGGCTGAGGGGCCGGATCCGCTATGAACGTCAAGGACCGACGATGGCCGGGATTCCTCGCCCGCCGCCTCGCCCGCTTCGCGATCTCCCTGCTCCTGCTCGTCACCGCCGTCTTCGGCATGGTGCACGCGCTGCCCGGAGACCCGGTTCGCGCCGCTCTCGGTCTGACCGCGCCGCAGAGCCTGGTCGCCGCCAAGCGTCACCAGCTCGGCCTCGATCAGTCGCTCTGGCATCAGTATGTGAACTTCCTGCGCGGCGCGGTCGACGGGAACCTGGGCACCTCGATGAGCAGCGGACTACCGGTGACGCAGATCATCGGCGAGCGGCTCGCCGCGACCGCCGCGCTGGCGGGCCTCGCGTTCCTGGTGGCCGTCGCCATCGCCGTTCCCGCGGGCATGGCCGCCGGCATACGCACCAGGGACGGTCGCCGCCCGCGCACCCAGCTGGCGTTCGGCGCCGTCACCGGCGTGGCCACGGCCGTGCCCGACTTCCTGCTCGGCGTCGGGCTGGTGTTCGTGTTCGCCGTCGGCCTCAAAGCCCTGCCGGTCGCCGGGCGCGGCGGCGCGGACTCGTACGTCCTGCCGGTGCTCGCTCTTGCTCTCGGACCGGCGGCGGCACTCGCCCGCGTGGTGCGCGTCGAGACGGCGCGCGTGCTCGGCGAGGACTACATGCGCACCGCACGCGCCAAGCGTCTGCCGGACCGGCTGCTCTACCTGCGCCACGCGCTGCCCAACCTGCTGACCGCGACCCTCACCGTCTCCGGGCTGACGCTTGCGAGCCTCCTCGCCGGAACCGTGCTGGTCGAGAACGTCTTCGCCTGGCCCGGGCTGGGCACCGAACTGGCACAGTCGGTGCCGTTGAAGGACTACCCGGTGGTGCAGGGTCTCGCGCTGGTCTTCGGCGCGGGCGTGCTGCTGATCAACCTGTTGATCGACACGGCCGTCGCCCTGATCGACCCGCGATCCACGATCAGGGAGGTCTGAGCATGCCGCGTTTCCTGCGAACCCCGGTCGGTGCGGCCGCGACACTGTTGGCCGTCGCGTTCATCGTGCTCGCCGTCATCGGCCCGGCCGTCTGGGGCGCCGACGCCGCCCGGGTCGATGTGGCCGCGATGCAGCGAGGCGTCTCGGCACAGCACTGGCTCGGCACCGACACGCTCGGCCGCGACGTGCTCGCCCGAGTGCTGGTGGCGACGCGTACCTCGCTCAGCCTTGCGGCGCTCGCCACCCTGCTCGGCGCGCTCGGCGGCGTCGTGCTCGGAAGCATTCCGTCCGTGCTCCCGCGTTCCGCGGGCCGGGCGGTGAGCGCACTGATCGACCTGCTCGTCGCCTTTCCCGGGCTCCTGCTTGCGCTGTTCCTCGCCGTGGTCTTCGGCGTCGGAGCCAAGGGCGCCGTCTTCGCGCTGGCCGCGGCGCTCGCCCCGGGATTCGCGCGGCTCACCAGGGTGCTCGCCGCCTCGGTCACCGGGTCCGACTACGTGGCGGCCTCCCGCCAGCTCGGCGTCCGCCCCGTCCGACTGCTCGCCCGCCACGTGCTGCCGAACGTCGCCGAGCCGCTGATCGTGAACACCGCCACAGCGATGGGCGGCACCCTGCTGGCCTTCGCGGGCCTGTCATTCCTCGGCTTCGGTGTACAGCCGCCGTCCTACGACTGGGGCGAGATGCTCAACGAGGGTCTTTCGGGGATCTACCTCGATCCCGCCGCGGCGCTCGGCCCGGGCGTCGCCGTCGTACTGGCCGGGGTCGCCTTCACACTCCTCGGCGAACTCGGGGCACAGCTCACCGGAACCGCGCGCGCCCACCAGGGACTGCGGCCGATCACCGCGCGACGGGACGAAGCGCCTGGCGGCGCCGACGCCCATTGCGCGCTGAGCGTCTCGGGCCTCAGCATCACGTTCCCCACACCCCGGGGCCCGATCACGCCGGTGGCGGACGTCGGCTTCGACATCCTGCCCGGCGAGATCGTCGGGCTCGTGGGCGAATCAGGATCCGGCAAGAGCCTGACCGCCGCGGCGATAGCGCGGCTCGTTCCGTACCCGGGCACGGTGATCGCCGACGGCCTGCGGCTCGCCGGAGACGACCTCGACGCGTTGCCCGCAGCCGAACTCCGCGGCGTCCTCGGCCGCAAGCTCGCCGTGGTCTTTCAGGACCCGATGTCAGCGCTGAACCCGGCGTTGCGTGTCGGACGCCAACTCGCCGAGGTATCCGAGGTGCACCGGGGGGAGACGAGGAAGGCGGCCTGGTCGAAGGCCGTCGATCGGCTCGGCGCGGTGCACATCGGCGACCCGGCCCGGCGCGCGCGCCAGTACCCCGGCGAGCTCTCCGGCGGAATGCGGCAGCGCGCGGTCATCGCGCAGGGCCTGATGGCCGAGCCCGCGCTCATCCTCGCCGACGAACCGACCACCGCGCTCGACGTGACCGTGCAGCGCCGGATCCTCGATCTGCTCTGTCAGGTGCGCGACGAGCGCGGCGCCGCGGTCCTGCTGATCAGCCACGATCTCGCCGTGGTCGCCGAGGTCGCCTCCCGCGTCCTGGTGATGTACGCGGGCCGCGTCGTCGAGGAACTGCCCGCGGCCGAACTCGCGGACGCCTCCGCGCACCCGTACACCAGAGCCCTGATCGACACCGTTCCGGATCTGACCACGAACCGCGACGTGCCCCTGGCGACGATCGAAGGCCGCCCTCCGTCGCCTTCCGAGATGCCGCCCGGCTGTGCCTTCGCGCCGCGTTGCCCACGCGCCCAGGCCCGGTGCGGCGTCGATCGGCCGCCGCTGGTCGCGCTCGGCGACGCGCGCCGCCTCGCCTGCTGGAATCCGCACCCCGTCTCCGCGAAGGTCGAGGCCACCGCCCGATGAGCACACTTCGGCTGCACGAGCTGACCGTCCGCTTCGGCGACGGACGCCGCGCCGCGACCGTCGTCGACCGGGTCAGCCTCGAGGTCCCCGAGGCGAGCGTGGTCGGTCTCGTCGGGGAATCGGGCTCCGGGAAGTCCACGCTGGCCCGGGCCGTCGCGGGACTCGTGCCCGTGAGCGCAGGCGAGGTCACGATCGACGGCGGGACGCTCGTCGGCCGCGGGCGCACGCGCCCGCGCGGCCCGAGACCGGTGCAGCTCGTCTTCCAGGACCCGAATTCGGCCCTCGATCCACGGATGAAGATCGGTGAGACGATCGGCGAGGGTGTCGCGGCCGGCGGAGTCAGGGACCGTGCCGCCCGCCGTGCCGAGGTGCGGCGCCTGCTCGAACTCGTCCGTCTCGACCCCGCACTCGCCTCGGCGCTGCCCCGCCACCTCTCCGGCGGCCAGCGGCAGCGCGCCGCGCTCGCCCGCGGGCTCGCCGCCCGGCCGAAGGTGCTCATCGCCGACGAGATCACCTCGGCGCTCGACGTCTCCGTGCAGGGCGCGGTGCTCAACCTGCTCCGTGAGATCCAGCGGGAGCTCGGCGTCTCGGTGCTGATCATCTCGCACAACCTCGCGGTGGTCCGCTACCTCGCCGACTCGATCGCCGTCATGCACGACGGCCGCCTCGTCGAGGTGGCGCCCGCCGGCGAACTCGTCGAACGCCCGCGCGACCCGTACACCCGGTCCCTGCTCGCCGCCGTGCCCAGGCTCGGTGCGGGCGGCCCTGCACGTCACGCCGACGATTCCCCTGTGGCGGCCGCGGACTTAGGCTGAGCGCCGTGACCGCAAAGAACGCCGCCGCCTCGCGTGCCGCGCTGGGCCGGGTCCTCGACCACCTCGGCACCACCCTGCTCGAGCTCGTCGTGGGCGACCCGAGCCGCGCCCCGGAGATCGGTGGCGTCGTCATCTACGACCCCTTGGACGAACCGGTGCCGCCGCGGGGCGCGCTGGTGCTCGGGGTCGGCGTGCAGGGCGCGGCCGAGACCGCCAAGCTGCTCGAACGCGTGGCCGCCGACGGCGCGGCCGGGCTGATCGTGCGCGCCCCGGCGGAGGTGGACGAACCGGTGCGGGAAACCGTCGCGCGCACCGGCACCGTCCTGCTCGGACTCGCCCGCGGCGCCTCGTGGAACCAGCTGGCCTCCCTGCTCCGTACCCTGCTCGGCGAAGGCGACCTCGCGCACGCCGAGTCGGAGACGATCGGCGGTGTTCCGGCGGGCGACCTGTTCGCGCTGGCCAACGCGATCAGCGCGCTGCTGGACGCGCCGATCACGATCGAGGACCGCAGTTCCCGCGTGCTGGCCTTCTCCGGCCGCCAGGACGAGGCGGACCAGTCCCGCGTACAGACGATCCTCGGCCGTCAGGTGCCGGACCACTACACCCGTCTGCTCGAACAACAGGGCTGTTTCCGCGAGCTCTACCGGCACGAACGTCCGGTGCTGATCCGCGCCGAAGCCCTCGGCGAGCCCATGGTGACCAAGTCGCGCCAGGCGATCGCGGTGCGCGCGGGCGACGAGATCCTCGGCTCGATCTGGGCGGCGGTCAGCGAACCGCTCCCGCCCTCCCGCGAGCAGGCATTCGTCGAGGCCGCCAAGCTCGTCGCGCTGCACTTGCTGCGCGAGCGCGCCGGAGCCGACGTCGAGAGGCGTCTTCGCGCCGATCTCGTCGCCACGCTCTTCGAGGGCGGCCCCGCGGCCGCGGACGCGGCAGGCCGCCTTGGACTGACCGGCCGCGCCTGCGTCGTGGCCGCGTCGGCGGCGCAGAGCGGACCGCCGCCCGAGGGCGCGCTCGAACTCGCCCGCTGGGAAGCCGCGCGACAGCACGCCCTCGACACCCTCTCCGTCCACCTGTCGGCGGTCCACCACGGATCGGTGGCCGCGCTGCTCGGCGGCGTCGTCTACACGGTGCTCCCGGTCGACGGCGACGACGAGGCCGCCGCGGAGCAGCGGGTCGCCGCGGTCCTCAGGGAGTACGCGGAGCGCACTCGCGGCAGCGACCTCGTCGGCATCGGACGCGTCGCGCGGGATCTGCACGTCCTGCCGCGCTCGCGCCAAGACGCGGACCGGGTTCTACGGGTCCTGCGGCGCGGCCGGACCGGCCGCCGCCTCGCGAGCCTGTCCGAGGTCTACATCGAGGCGTTGGTGATGGATGTCGCGGACAGCGACGCCTATCGCCCCTCGGGCCCGGTCGTCAGGCTCGCCGAATACGACCGCGAACACAACGCCAATCTCGTCGATACGCTCTCCGCCTGGCTCGACGCTTTCGGCGACGTCAACTCCGCCGCCGCGGCCGTCCACGTCCATCCCAACACCTTCCGCTACCGCCTGCACCGCATCTCGGAGATCGGTGAAGTGGACCTCGCCGACAGCGAGTGCCGCTTCGCGCTGATGCTCCAGCTGCGCCTGCTCGGCTCGTAGACCCGCCGCGCCAGCCGGCCCCGCCGGTACCCGCCGCGTCGAGCGGATTGGCTAGTGAATCGCCGCAAGCAAATCCTCGGGACCGGCCCGTTGCTTTTTTTGCCATGACAAGCCAGCATGGCAACTCCATAAGCGAACTGGGGCTAGCTAGGAGCGGAGAGATGCCGGAGAGGGCCGGAGTTGTCTGCGTGGGCATGAGACCGAGCTGACCAACCGAAGGAATGGCCGATGACGCAGCTACCGCCGGCGCCGCGGGGGACCCGCCCGCGCAACCGCCGTGCCCAGATCCTCGCCGCGGCGGGCGACCTGTTCGCCCGGCGCGGCTACGCCCAGGTCGCGATGAGCGACCTGGCGGAGTCGGTCGGCATCGGCCCCTCGGCGCTCTACCGGCACTTCGCCGGCAAGCGGGAACTCCTGGCCACGGTGCTCGCCGACGGCCTGGAACCGATCAGGGCGCTGGTCGACGACCTTGACCCGGCCGACGCGGACCTGGCGCTCGCGCGGCTGGCCTCCTGCGCCCTCGACCAGCGTCACGTCACCTTGTTGTGGCAGCGGGAGTCACGCGACCTGCCGCCCGAGATGTACCAGCCGCTGCGCGACGTGGTCCGCGAGTTCGGCGCCGGGCTGTCCGGCTATGTGCGGATGGTCAGGCCGGAGCTGACCGCGCCGGGGGCCGAGATCGTCGCATGGTCGATTCTGGCCGTCCTCGGCAGTACGTCCTTTCACCATCTCGACCTCCCGCGAGCATCCTTCGAACGATTGCTGGCGGACCTTTCCCGCGTCGTCCTGCGGGCGGACCTGCCGCACATACCGCCCGCTCCGGTCGAGCCCGCCGCCGAACCGGCTGGCCTCCTCAAGCCCGCTTCACGGCGCGAGGAACTGCTCATCGCGGCGACCCGGCTCTTCTCCGCCCGCGGTTATCCCCAGGTCGGGATAGAAGACATCGGCAACGCCGCCGGAATCGCCGGTCCGAGCGTCTACAACCACTGGACGACGAAGGCCGAGATCCTCGCCACCCTGCTCCGGCGCGGTACGGACACCGTGTTCATGAACGTCGCCGCCGCCTACAGCCGAGCGACCTCGGCCGCCGATGCCCTGAGTGCGATGCTGAGTTCCTATATCGATCTGCTCCAGAACCACGCGGAGATCTTCGGACTGCTGATCACCGACATCGACCACCTGCCCGACGACGAGCGGCACAGTACGCGCCGCGCCCAGCACGACTTCATCAGCGAGTGGACCCATCTGCTGAGCCGACTGCAGCCCGATCTCGAGCCGGTGGCGGCCCGCATCCGCGTGCACGCGGCCGTCTCGGTCGTCAACGACACGGCGCGCAACCCTCGCCTGCACCGCAATCCGGCGACCCGTGCGGCCGTCGAGCGGATCTGTACGCGACTGCTACTCCTGCCTGAGGCCGCCGCCTGAGTCGACCGGCGCCACGGCGTTGACGACTTCAAGGACGGCCTCGCGCACGGCGGCCGGGTTCTCCTGCGGGATGAGGTGACCGGCGTCTTCGACGACGGTCACGCGGCCGTTCGGGACGGCGGACATGAGCCGTGCCGCGGTCTCGTTGAGCAGCGGCCGCATGCGCTTCATGCCGCGATCGACGCGGCCTGCCTGTAGGCAGACGGTGGGCACGTCGGGCGTCCCGGCGTCCTGGAGTTGCCGCAGCGTCGCGATCGCGGCAACGATCTGCAGCGCCTCGCGGTGGCCGGTGCGCATGGCGCCGGCGCAGGCGTAGTCGCGGACCATGATCTCGACATCGCCCGGGCCGATCTCGGGCGAGATGCCGTGGGTGAACGTCATCTTCGAGATCAGGCGCCTGCCGCCGAGCCGGGCGACGAGCCCCATGACGGCGAACGTCCGCGCGGTCAGCTTGGCGTACTTCTCGGGTACGGCCTCGGCGAGGGTCGCGTCGACGAAGACCAGGCCGGCGACGCGCTCGGGATGCTCCCGGGCGAACAACCGGAGGATCGGGCCGCCCCAGCTGTGGCCGACGAGCACGACCTGCTGGGTTTCCCCCAAGGCGTCGAGCAGCTCTGCCAGGTCCTCGGCCAGGCGTTCCAGGGTCCGGTCGCGCGGGTCGTCGTCGCTGCCGCCGTAGCCTGCCCGATCGTAAGCCAGCGTGCGGGTGAGCGCGCTGATCTCGCGCTGGGTGTGCACCCACGACGCGGCCGGGGCACTCATCCCCGCCTCGAACACGACGAGCGGGCCGTCGCCTTCGCCGGCGAGGACGGCGCGCAGCCGCCTCCCGTCCGGCAGCGGCACCAGCCGTTCGTTGAGTCCCTGCCCCGGGTCAAGAATCATCGGATCAAGCCTCTCACTGGTTCCAGCAGGGCGGATGGACCTCGCTCCACAACTGTGCCTTCTCAAGGTGCGCCGTGACGGCGAGGAGTTCGCCGTCACGGTCGCGCCGCCCGACCAGCTGCACGCCGTACGGCAGCCCGCCGGCGGCGAGGTGCGAGGGCACGGAGACCGCGGGCTGACCGGTGAGGTTGACCCACGGCGTGTAGCAGGACCACCCCAGCATCAAGTCCGCGACCGCTTCGACTCCGTCGGCCAGGAAATGCCCGACCGGCGCCGGCGGTCCGCTGGTCGTCGGTGTCAGAGCGAGGTCGAACTCGTCGAGAGCGGTCAGGAAGCTGCTGGCGTAGCGTGCCTGGACCGCCTGTGCTGTGAGGACGTCACTACCCGACATACCCCGCCCCGCCTCGTACAGGTGCCGGATGAACGGCTGGAGCAGCTCCCTGCGATCGGCCGGGACGGCACCTTCGACGCCCAGGTGCACCAGGGCGGCCATCCAAGCCACCAGCGCATCGCGAACCGGACCGTCACAGTACGCGGGGATCTCGATGACCTGCACGGTGTGCCCCAGTTCGCGCAGCAGCGTCGCGGCCCGGTCGACAGCGTGCGCGGCCTCGGGATGCGGGTCGAGGCCGGCCAGGCCGGTCTGCGTCCACGCCGCGACCTTCAGGGGCCGGGCAGGCGCCCGGCGGACGGCATCGGAGAAGCTCTCATCAGTGCGCCGGGAATGCAGGTCGCCGCTCCAAGGCCGGGCCATCACGTCGAGCATGAGCGCCGCGTCCTGGACCGTCCGGGTGATGGGGCCCTCGATCGTCGTGCTGAACAATGAGGGCACTGACACACCAACGACGCCGCGACTGGGCTTGACCCCGACAAGGTGGCAGGTAGCCGCCGGAGTCCTGGTCGAGCCGGCGCCGTCGCCCGCGTGAGCCGCCGGAACAAGTCCCGCGGCGACCGCGGCGGCGGCCCCGCCACTTGACCCGCTCGCGTAGCGGGTCGGAGCATACGGGGTCACTGTCGGGCGCCCGTCCAGGTCGTACGTGTAGCATGTCGCCCCGAACTCCCCGGCGTTGGTCTTGCCGACCAGTACCGCCCCCGCCTTGCGCAGGAGCCCCACATTCCAGGAATCCGCGCTTGGCACGTAGTTCGCGAGCGCGGCGGAGCCGAACGTCGTGCGTACACCCGCGGTCGCGTACAGGTCCTTTATGCCCAGGGGAAGTCCGAGCAGCGGCGCCCGCTCACCTTTCGCCAGGCGTTCATCG